>Ga0209347_1005124_pt1 | contig 12830 bp, 5 predicted proteins | sample AutmiccommuBRH23_FD_187382 | JGI IMG/M metagenome (GOLD analysis project Ga0209347, IMG submission 187382) | Deep subsurface microbial communities from Mt. Terri, Switzerland - Autotrophic microbial communities BRH/23 (SPAdes) (version 2) | ecosystem: Environmental > Aquatic > Deep subsurface >... | reverse complement strand
CCGAAGGTCAATTATCAATCATCAATCGCAAATCATCAATTCTTCAAGAGCATCCCATCGAGTTGCCGCAGTTGAAGCATTTGTAGCAGGTGCCGTTGCGGACGGTGATCGAGCCGCAGATGTCGCAGGCGGGGGCGTCGTCGCCGAAGTGCTCGAACTGGGCGTTGAACTGCTGCATCATGTTGGCCTCGGCCTGGGCTCCCTCCTCGGTCACCGTGGCGGCGGCCGTGACGAAGGACCCGATCCGGCTGGGCTTGCCGCCGATGCGATCCAAGGGGGAGGTGTGCGTCTCCTTCGCGGTGGCCGGAGCCTCCTTCGGCTTGGCTTCCGCAGGCTTGCCCTTCTTGCCGTTGCCACCGTTGTTTCCGTTATTCCCGTTGTTGCCGTTGTTGCTGACCGCCTTGGCCTCGGCGATCTTGTGAGCCAGGTCCTTGGTCTTCTCCACCAGCTCGCGGGCGGTGGTGTTGACCGCCTTGCTTCCCGCCGTAGCCGGCGGGGTCCGGTTGGGCAGGTTCTTGTCGGCGTAGCCCGGAATGAACTGGCAACCCATCCAGCAGAAGATGTAGTCGATCAGGCTCTTGGCGAAGGGGATGTCCCGGTTGCTGGTCATGCCAGAGGGCTCGAACCGGGCGTGCCGGAACTTGTCCACCAGCGTCACCAGCGGCACGCCGTATTGCAGGGCCATCGACGTACATGTGCCGATGACATCCATGAGGCCCCCGACGGTGCTGCCCTCCTTGGCCATAGTGATGAACAACTCACCAGGCTGACCATCCTCGTATAGCCCCACCGTCAGGTAGCCTTCATGTCCAGCTACGGAAAACTTGTGCGTGATGCTGTGCCGCGTGTCGGGCAGCCTTCTGCGGAACGGCCGGCCCGCAGGAGCGGCTTCGGCGCCGGCTTTGGCTTTGCCGTCCTTGTGCTTCTCGGTCGAGACGGGCTGGAGCCGCTTGGACCCGTCCCGGTAGATCGCCACGGCCTTGAGACCCAGCTTCCAGCCCTCCAGGTAGGCGGCCTGGATTTCCTCGGTCGTGCTCTCCTTGGGCATGTTGATCGTCTTGCTGATCGCCCCGGAGATAAAGGGCTGCACCGCCGCCATCATTCGCAGGTGCGCCGTGTAGGGGATGTACCGCTTGCCGTTGCGGGGTTTGAAGGCGCAGTCGAAGATCGGCAGGTGTTCCGGCGAGAGTTTGGACGTCCCCTCGATGGTTTCCTGCTCGTCGACATGATCGCAAATGGCCCGGATGTCCTCCGGGGAATACCCCAGACGTTCCAGGGCCATGGGGAGCGTCTTGTTGACGAGCTTGAGCATGCCGCCGCCGGCCAGGAGCTTGTACTTGATCAGGGCGATATCCGGCTCGACGCCGGTGGTATCGCAGTCCATCATGAAGCCGATTGTGCCCGTAGGTGCCAGTACCGTTACTTGAGCGTTTCGAAAACCGATCTTTGCTCCGGCGTCCACGGCTTCATCCCAGGCGTCCTTGGCGGCGTCCCGCAGGTAGTCCGGGCAATGCGTCTCCGGCAGGTCATGGGCATGCTGGCGGTGCATGTTGATGACCTTGAGCATGGGGTCCTTGTTCTTCGCGAAGTCATCGAAGGGCCCCTTCAACTGGGCCATTTCCGCGCTGGCGGCGTACGCGGTGCCCGTCATGATCGCACTGATGGCAGAGGCCAGCGACCGGGCCTGGTCGGAATCGTAGGGCAGCGCCAGGCTCATGATCAGCGAGCCGAGATTGGCGAACCCCAGCCCCAGCGGCCGGAAGCGATGGCTGTTGACCGTGATGGGCTCGTCCGGGTAGCTGCCGTTGTCCACCAGGATCTCCTGCGCGATGACGAACAGGCGAACCGCCTTTTTGAAGGCCGCAATGTCGAAAGACCCGTCCTCCCGGCGGAATTTCATCAGGTTCAGCGACGCCAGGTTGCAGGCCGAGTCGTCGACGAACATATACTCGGAGCACGGGTTCGAGGCGTTGATCGGCCCGGAGTTCGGGCAGGTGTGCCAGCGATTGATCGTGCTGTGATACTGGACGCCCGGGTCTCCGCAGATCCGCGTGCCCTCGGCGATGAGCTGCATCAGCTCCCGGGCCGAGTGCTTGCCCAGTTTCTTGCCGCTGGTGACGGCATAGGTGGTCCAGGTTTCATCCTTTTCCACGGCCTGGAGGAACTCGTCGGTGATCCGCACCGAGAGATTGGAGTTCTGGAACATTACGCTTTCATAGGCTTCGCTGTTGTGCTCGCCCGTGTAGCCCGCTTCGATGAGGGTCCAGGCCTTCTTCTCCTCGACCGTCTTGCAGGTGATGAAATCCTTGATGTCGGGGTGGTCGATCTTGAGCGACTGCATCTTGGCGGCCCGGCGGGTCTTTCCACCCGATTTGATGACCGCGGCGATCTGGTCGTACACCCGCATGAAGCTCAAGGGGCCGGAGGGCTTGCCGCCGCCGGCGAGCTTCTCTTTGCTGCTTCTCAGGGTTGATAAGTCGGTTCCGGTGCCTGAGCCGTGCTTGAAGAGCATCGCCTCGGAGGTCGCCAGACGCATGATGTCTTCCATCGAGTCCTTCACGGATTGGATGAAGCAGGCGGAGGCCTGGGGGTGCTCGTAGCTGTTCTGGCAGGGGACCACTGCCTTTTCCTGCGGGTCCCAGTAGAAATTGTGCTTGCCGCCGGCGATGCCGTAGACGTCGAAAAGGCCCACGTTGAACCAGACGGGGGAGTTGAACGATCCGCACTGGTTCACGCACAGCCAGGTCAGCTCATTGTAGTAGGTCTCCGCATCCTCCTGGGTGGCGAAATAGCCGTCCTTGAGGCCGCGGTCGGCGATGGTCTTGCAGACCCGGTGGACGAGCTGTTTTACGGAGCGTTCCCGCTGGCCGCCTTCGATATCGCCGTAGAAGTACTTGCTCGCCACGACCTTGGTGGCCAGTTGGCTCCAACAGACCGGGACCTCGATGTTGTCCTGCTCGAAGACCGCTTCGCCCGTGTCGCTGGAGATCTTCGCGGAGCGCGTTTCCCATTCAAGCTGCTCGAACGGATGCACGCCCGGCGTGGAGAAGAAGGGCTCTATGCTCAATCCCTTGCCGTTTTCGTTCTGGAGGGCTTTTTTCGTTCGCACACGTTCGCTCTTGAATGGGTTTTCCGGATCAAACTTGTAAGACATTACGCGCCTCCATGCTGATACTACATATAGTTAGGAAGAACTGGGGTCCACCCAGATATAGTTGCTTGTTCTCAACTACAGGTATCGGAAGAGTAATGAGAATCTCGGAACGTGTAAAGGTCTAAAACGGAGATTTTTCATGATTCACCCATGGGCTTTTTCTTAACCCTTGAGATAGCTGGAATCTACGTGCGAAAAAAATAATGCGCCGAGGGTATTGTGCCTTACAAGCCGCTGCCTTGGGCCGCTGTGTGGAGCACCTCACCATTTGGGTTCTGGCAGACAGGAATGGGTCCCATCAGAACAATGCGGCCGTCGCGACCTTTCCTTGCCTCGTCAAGTAACTGGTCGAATGTTACTTCGCATCGGTTCGGCCGTTCGTTGGCTCGACACTCCAGCCAGCAATCCCCCATTCGGAGATTGCACATACTCCGTTCATCCCGTACAATAGACAAATCAGCCAGGGAACATTGGGCCGAATTGGGTCATCTTGTCCTGAGTGTCAGAGACCGTCTTAGAAGGGAGGACCTTGGCCATGCACAGACGCAACGCTTTCACCCTCATCGAGTTGCTCGTTGTCATTGCGGTCATCGCAGTTCTGATGTCCATTCTGATGCCGGCCCTCCAACGAGCCCGGGAGGGGGGCAAGCGTATGGCGTGCATGGGCAACCTCAGGCAACTGACGCTGGCCTGGAACATGTATGCCGACGAGTACGATGACAAGCTCGTCAACGGCGCCACCGGCTGCACCAACGTGAGCAACGGCACCTGGGCCTCCGGTGTGGCCTCTCATGCCAACGAATTAGCCTGGATCGACGGTTACCACCCGGATGCCAAGGACTACAATCTGCAGATAGAGGACATCAGAAGAGGCGCTTTGTACCCCTATGCGAAGAATCAGAAGCTCTATGAGTGCCCCACAGGCAAGCGAGGGCAGGCCCTGACTTACTCGATCATGTTCTCCATGAATGGCGTTGGTTATGACTGGAGCAGGAAGGAGAAAGGCGTCTTCGTCAAGAAGCGGACCGAGATCAAGCCGAACACCGCTCAGAGGCTCGTCTTCATCGACGAGGGCTATATGACATCGGACTCCTACGCTGTCAACTACACCACGGAAACGTGGTGGGACAATCCTCCGGTCCGCCATGGTGATGGTGTGACCGTCTCCTTTGCCGATGGACATGTGGAACACTGGAAGTGGAGAGCCACGGAAACCATCAAGTACGCCAGGGACCACGAGAACGCTGCTCCCGTCCAATGGACGCCACAGGCGGATGAGGGATATCAGGACCTCTACCAGGTGCAGAAGGGCTGCTGGGGCAAGCTGGGCTATACGCCCACGCACTAATGCCGAAGAGGCGAGGCTTACGGATTTGTCCCTCCGGGCGAAGGGAGGCCCGGTGTCCAGTTGTCCTGATCGGCCCCGCCTTGCGAGTCTATGGCCATCAGGGAAAAGCCTAACCCATCGGTTGAATCGAACCAGTCGTCCTCGTACTCGAAGCTCTGAACGATCCCGCCTACGGCATCGAGCAACTCGATCCTCTCGCCGGCATTGCTCAGACTCCCCACGTATGGCCCCACGATGGGCAGTCCGTAGGGTGGGTTTTCAACCCACGTCTCCGGCGAGGCGGCGATAGGGTCCACGCGTGGGTCGAGGACCCACCCTACATATTCGCCGCCGAAAGCCGCGATGTCCTTCACCAGCAGGCAGTAGCCGCCGGGAGGCAGCTCGAAGCTGGGGAAGGTGTAGTCGATCCCCTTCGTGAAGCGGACCATGTTGAGATTGATGACCTCGGGGCCGGCGTTCGTCAGCTCGATGTACTCGGCATTGGGGTCTTCCGCGGGATGGTACATGATTTCGCTGATCCGCAGGCTCTCGGCCACGGGGCCGACCGCATAGACCGCCTCGTTCAGGGCGCTCCAGACCGTGCCGCTGAAGGCCCGGGCCTTGATGCGGGTGCTCTTGTTCAATGTTATCGGGCCTGTGTACTGGATGGCGTTGGTCGAGCTGCTGACGAGCATCACGCTCAGGAGGAAGTCCGAACTGGTGGAGGATTGGTTCATCGCCTGGATCGCCAGGATGTTCTGGCCGATCCGAAGATGGTTTCGGGCGCCCGGCAGAGTGATATCCTCGAGATTGATGGCGTCGATGTCGGAGTTCTGAGTGCTTGCGGCCGAGTTCCACGCGGATTCGCCGGTGAAGTTGCGTCGGGCCACCTCGACCCCGTTGAGATAGGCGATGAAGCCGTCGTCGTAGCGGACTCGCAGTTGGACCGCATCGAGCGTAGCCGGGTCCTTGTCCATCATAAAGGGAATGCGAAGGTAGCAGGTGGTCTGCCTGGCGTACATTTGCTGCACGAGGTCGATCGTGAAGTACGGTTCGTAGCCCGTGCTGGTCTCGAATCCGACACCGCCATTGCCGCTGAGCCAGGCCGATTCATCGAAGGCCTCGTCGCCTCGCCAGGCGTTGCTGACAGGTCCCGTCGGCACGAGGACCCGCTTGGCGGCGTTCTCCGCGACTAAGGTAGTCGAAGTCCCGATTGCCGAGGCCTCAACGCCCGGGACCCGGGGGTCGGAGCCGTCCAGGGTGTAATAGATGGCGCCGCCGGCCTGCATGGCCAGACTGTTTGCGAGTGGGGCGTGTCCGCCATGCTGGGGGACGCCGTTGACGTAAAAGACGGGGGCATCGACCGTTGGATACAGCCCAGCGCTGCGGAACTGGCCCAGCACGATATTCGTCCGCTGCGGGAGGTACGACGTGAGAATCGTGTTTCGCATCGATGTCCAGTGCGCCGGCGTGACATTTCTGCCGTGCTGGTCGCCCCAGCGGGCTGCTTCCGCAATGATCGATTTCTCGATGGCGCCCGCCATCTGGGTGTATCGTTCGACCAGCGAATCGGGCGTGAGAGTCCCGCGATTGAAAAACAGGCGGTGGACGCGGTCCGCGAAGAACAGGCGGTATTCGGGGCTCTCCTTGAGTCGGGAATGGGGCTGCCCGACCTCGCTGCCGAAATTGTCATTCATCTTGTTGAAGTTCAGCGCCGAACGCGACGTGAGCATCACGTCTTCCGCGTCCCAGCAGTAGAACTTGAAACCCGTGCTGGCCGGCGTGCGGTCGCGGGCCAGCCAGTAATTGTTCCACGGCCAATCCCAGTTGCCGCCCCACATGTTGACGATCAGGTAGTCCACGTAGTTGGCCAGGTCGAGCAGGCACGGATAGTCCGGCCGGGGCGATCCGTCGAGGTCTCTGCCCTGGAGCTGCATCAGCGTCTCGTACGATTTGCCCGCCTCCTGGCAGAGCGAGAGCATCTGGTTCAAGGCCGTTCGGTCGCCCTGGCTGACGGTGAAGTTCTTGTGTTTGAACGCGTCCCAGTCCTCCTTTTCGCCGCCGTAGTAGCTGGCGGAAAAGGCCGCGTCCGGCCGCTCGCACGGATTGTAGAGCCCCCAGTACAGACCATTGACGTACAGGTGTACGAATCGGCCGTGCGGGCCGGCGTTGCCCGTGCCGAGCTGGAGGTCCCGCATGAACTGGTCCCGCGTGAACTGGGCGTTGGTCTCGTTGCCGCTCCAGGTGTACCCATCGTTGGCGCCGGCGCGCAGAACGACCGTCTCGAACTCCTCGGCGGCGTCCTGGCCGAACAGCGGATACCGCAGTTTCGTCGGACCGTACATCCCCTTGAACAGTAGGCGGAACGAGTGTTTCCGGCACGCCGAGGGCTGGCGGAAGTAGGCGCCCTGGATTCGTACGCCGCAGTTGGCCTGGAAGCCCTCCGTGCCGTCGGGGTAGATCAACTCGATGGAGCCCGGCCTCTCGAGCCCTTCGCTGCCGGAGTTGGTGTAGATGCCCGTCTGGGAGTCGAACAGGTCGCGAATGCTCATTACGATGGACATCGAGGGCAGCGACAGCAGGGCCGATTCGAGTTGGCCGCCGTACTGCGGATTCGAGAGGATGCTCCGGTTCATTTCGTAGTCGGCGGTCAGTCCGCCCCATTTGGTGGGAAAGCCGGAGGGCTGGGCCGTCTGCGCAGCGACGTTGGCCAGGAAGAGATACGTCTGCGTCTCCATCCGGCTCGGCACCCAGTCCGGCTTGACCGCGATGGCGCGCAGGCAGGTCGTCCTGGTGATCCGAACGGGCTTGGTGTACGGGATGCCGGTCGGGGCGCGGGCCGCCGCGAGATAGGGCTCGCTGCCGTCGAGGGTGTAGTAGATCACGGCGTCCGGGGTGCTGCACTCGATCGTGACATCGAACGGCGCCTCGTAGAAGCCCCGCTCGTGGCTGAACCCCAGGTCCGACACGACTCCTGCGGCCGGCGGGGCGTTCGACATCCCCGGCGTCGGAACGATCAGCAAGTCCCAGTCGCCTGTGCTGTCCGGGTGGCGGCCGTAGGAGACATCCGGGATCTGCCCGCCGAACTCGACGCCGTCGATTGGCGTGCTGCCGTCGGTGTCGAAGAGGTAGACCGCGTCGCCGTCGGCATCCAGCTTGAAGTCGGCGTGGAGTCCGCCGGCGGTTGTCTCGCCATCGGCCCAGATCAGCAGGAATCCCCCGGCCGGGACTGTGGTGGCGGTCTTGTTGTTGAGCGGGATTCGCCAGCGGGTGGGCACGGCGGGGTCGTCGGAGAGATACAGGCCGGCCGCATCGAAGGGGGCGCCGGACCCGTTGTAGATCTCGATCCAGTCGTCGTACTGACCCTGCGGGTCCTTGACCGTCGATCCGTTGGAGGCCATCAATTCGTTGAGGACCAGGGGAACGTCGCCGGAGACGGAACGGACCGAAAGCGATGCGAACCCCACGATCAAGGAGGTGAAAAGCATCTGTCTGGCGGATTCACGCATTCTTCATCCTTCCTCACAAGAACTCTCGCTGACCGCCGGCGGTCCCTCCTGCGGGGGCAGTAGACATCGAAACAAACGCCTTCAAACTCTCCCTTATTGTAGCCGATTCGACCCCAACAGGTCAACCGGGATTCAGAGTCCAAGGCAAGCCGCGTGATTGTCTCGCGGGCCATCTCCTGTCACGGCCGAAAGGTGCGTTTGTCGCTTTGGGGATACCAGCGGGGAGAGAGGGGACCCCGATACGGTTTGGGCGCACATCCCGGCTCTCCATCCCGGCCTCGCACGATCTACCACTTGCCCCGCCATGTGGCGCTATTGATCTCCGATACGTATGCTTCTGACTTGAGGTTGATGATCATTTGACGCGCACCGGACAGGTCAATTGTCGCCTCGCGAGTATCGACGGGCAGCTTGATGTCTCTCGGGATGCGAGGTAGACTATCCGTGCCGGCTCGGGGGTAGGGCAACGCTGGCGAGCGACCTGAGCGCCGAACCGGTGATATACGGCGGGAAGAGCCCGGTGATTTCTCGGGCCTCCCTGGCTTCACGCTCCCCGCTGGTATCCAAAAAGCGAAAAACGCGGCCCTCGAACAAGCCCTGTCGCTGATGGCGTGCAGGTCGTGCGATCGGGGGCAGATCGATATGCCAATGCTGAAGGAGGACCTGTCATGAGTCATTCCGTCTCCCGTCGAACGTTTCTGAGGACCACCGCGGGCACGAGCGCAGCGCTGGCGTTTTCCGCGGCCAGCTATGCGAAGATCCCCGGCGCCAACGACCGCATCTCGATCGCGCAGATCGGCTGCGGGGACCGCGGCGTCAACGCCCATATGAAGGGAATCCACCCGTTCGACAAGGAGCAGAACGTCGAGATCACGGCGGTGTGCGACCCGTGGCGCGTGCGCCGGGAGATCGCCTCGGCCCAGGCCAACGAATGGTACGACCGGCCCGCCCGGCAATTCACGTCGTATCGCGATGTGATGGCTTTGGATGATGTGGACGCCGTGATGATCGCCTCGCCCGACTGTCACCACACGACGCACCTGAAGGCGTCGGCCGAGGCGGGCAAGGACGCCTACTGCGAAAAGCCGCTGGCGATGGATATGGAGGGGCTCAGGCAGGCGTGCGACGCGGTGAAAAAGGCCAAGACCGTCGTTCAGATCGGCACGCAGCTTCGCAGCCTGCCGAGCTTCGCCGGCTGTCGCGAGTTGTACAAGACGGGGATTCTCGGGACGGTGGGGCGGATCGAGCAGTGCCGCAACAATGAGAAGCCGTACTGGTACTCGTATCTCAAGGACGTGAAACAGGAGGACGTGGACTGGAAGGAGTTTCTCGGGGATCGGCCCATGCGGGCGTTCGACCCCGTTCTGTATTCCGGCTGGTACGGCTATCGCGAGTTTTCCGACGGCCCGGTCTGCGGGTACGGCAGCCACTTCCTCGATCTGGTACACTACATCACCGGGGCGACGTTCCCGACGAGTTGCGTGAGCCTGGGCGGGACCTTCACCTACAAGGACGAGCACAAGTTCACCTGTCCCGACCACGTGCAGGCTCTGTGGGTCTATCCCGAGGGCTTCCTGGTGAGCTACTCGACCCTCTGCGGCAACGGCAGCGGCAACAGCTTCAAGGTCTTCGGGGACGAGGGCGTGCTCGACATGGTCTCTTGGACGGCCCCGGTGCTGACGGCCGAGGGCGGCGCCAAGCGGTCGGGCAAAATCCGCGGCAGGAATCCGGTGAAGGACGTGCCGATGCCCGATCATTTTCTCGACTGGCTCCAGTGCCTGCGGACCCGCAAGACGCCCAACGCCTCGATCGATGCGGGCTATCAGCACGCGGTGGCCTGCCTGATGGCCGTGCAGGCGTTCGACACGGGCAAGCGGACGGTTTACGATGTCGAGAGGCGGGAAATCCGAGAGGCGCAAAGGAGATGAGCATGACATCGCAGCGGAATATGACACGGCGTGAGTTCTTGAATCAGGCGGCTGTGGCCGGAGTGGGCTTGGGTGCTGTGTCCACGCTGTGGACCGAGCTTGCCTCTGGGAAGATGGTTCCCGATGAACCGTACATGATCGCATGCTATACGCGTCCCTGGGCTCAGTACGATTACCGCGTGGCGTTGGACGCGATTGCCGAGGCGGGGTACAAATACGTCGGCCTGATGACCACGAAGTCGGCTCGCGGCAACCTCGTGATCTCCGTTTCCACCACGCCCGAGGAGGCGACCCAGGTCGCCGAGGAGGTCCGCAAGCGCGACCTCAAGGTGGTCTCGGTGTACGGGGGCGGGATTCCCGTCGAGAAGTCACTGGAGGCCGGCGTCGAGGGCTTGAAGCGCCTCATCGACAACTGTGCGGTCTGCGGGACGATGAACCTGCTCATGGGTGGCATCGGCGACCCGAAGCTCTACGAACCCTACTACAAGGCGATTGCCGAGTGCTGCGACTACGCGGCCGCCAAGGGCATGGGCATCAGCGTCAAGCCGCACGGCGGGCTCAACGCCACGGGGCCCCAGTGCCGTAAGACCGTCGAGTTCGTCGGGCACAAGAACTTCGGCATCTGGTACGATCCCGGCAACATCCTCTACTACTCCGACGGCAAGCTCGACCCCGTGGACGACGCGCCCAGCGTCGACGGGCTGGTCATGGGCATGTGCATCAAGGACTTCAAGCCGCCGAAAAATGTCGATGTCACGCCGGGCACGGGACAGGTCGATTTCCCCGCGGTCTTCGCCAAACTCCAGGCCGGTGGCTTCAAGAAGGGGGCTCTCGTCGTCGAGTGCCTCGACCCGAACGATCTGCCGCACACGCTGGCGGAGGCCAGAAAAACCCGCCAATTCCTGGAGAAGCTGACGGGGCAGAAATCCCGGCAGGAGAACACGGCCAGGCCGTTGCAGGCCGGGGTGGCGGTCGCGGATATTACGCCGCCGGTCGGCTATCGCATGTGCGGCTACTTCAACGAGCGGCTGAGCACCGGCATGCTCGATCCGCTGCACGCCAAGGCCCTCGTTCTGCGGCAGGGCGATACGCGGGCCGCGATGGTCTTCTGCGACCTCATCGGGCTTTCGGTCGATGTCTCCCGACGGGCCCGCGACGAGGTGGAGCAGGAGACCGGCATCCCGGCGACCAACATTCTGCTGACGGCCACGCACAGCCACACGGGGCCGCTGTACTTCGACGCACTGAGGGACCGTCTCCACGAGAAAGCCGTCGCCCAGCACGGCAAGGACCCTTGCGAGGAAGTGGACTACCCGGCGAAGCTTGTCGCGGGGATCGTTGCGGCGATCAAAGAGGCCGACGCGAAGGTTCGGCCGGTGCAGGCCGAGGCGGTGGCGACGCAGCAGCACGACCTGTCGTTCAACCGCCGGTTCCATATGAAGGATGGGACCGTCCGCTTCAATCCGGGCGTTCTGAATCCGGATATCGTACGAGCCGCCGGACCGGTCGATCCGGAGGTCGGCGTGGTCCTGTTCCGCGATGGCCAGACCGCTCTGGCATGCCTGGTGAATTTCGCCTTGCACCTGGACACGCTCGGGGGCACACAGTACGCGGCCGATTATCCGTATTTTGTCGAGCAGACGCTGCGGGAGACGCTCGGCAAGGACTTCGTGCTCCTCTTCGGCAACGGCACATGCGGCGACATCAATCACATCGATGTCACGACCCGAGATCGCCTCAAGACAGAGACTATCGGCACGACGCTGGGCCGGACGGTGGCGGCCGGTCTGGAGCAGGCGAAGGCGATTACCAAGCCGTGTCTCGCCGTCGGACGCGAGGTCATCGATGCGCCTATACAGCAGTTCACGCCTGCCGAGGTCGAGCAGGCGAAGAAGGATATGGACAAGATCGGGACGTCCGCGTTGTCGTTTCTCGACCAGGTCCGGGCGTACAAGATCGTGGACACGCAGTCGCGAGGCCCGAGTATCCCCGTGGAGGTGCAGGTGTTCCGCCTCAGCGACGAGGTCGCGGTGGTCGGCTTGCCGGGCGAGGTCTTCGCGGACATCGGCCTTGCGATCAAGAAAGCGAGCCCCTTCCCGATCACGCTGGTGATCGAGCTGTGCCAGGACGACATCGCCTACGTTCCGACGGAGAAGGCCTTCGCCGAGGGCAGCTACGAGACGGTGAACTCCCGCGTCGTCCCCGGCAGTGGCGAGAGGATCGCGAAGATGGCGATCCGGCTGCTGAGGGAACTGGGCACATAGTACGCTTTGGTTCATTTGCTCTTCGGGTGTCAGTCCGCACGCGAGGGATTGCGTTCATCGGATGATCCGCGTACGTTGGATGGTCCTGTTTGGAGTTCCGCGTTTACGCGGGTCGAAGACAGTCCGGCCGGCCTTTGGAGTCCCGAGGTTATAGAAGAGGAGCCGGCTGCGCCGGAAGACTCTTGGATCCGCCTGAAGGCGGGACTCCGAACGAAGACTTGCGAATACATGCCTTGTCGCGGTGCGCAGGCCGGCACGTTCGGAGTACCGCGTTTACGCGGGTCGAAGCACTCCCCCGGGCCAAGTCAAAGGAATCCCCTATGTCACGCGCTCGGCGATGAGGCTGCGGCGCTGGTAGCCGGTGATGCGGGCGTCGATGAATTCGTTCAGCGGCAGCCGCTCGTGGATCCCCACGACGATCGGGTAGCTGCCGATTTGACGCAGGAAGGTCATGTGGCCGTTGTGGACCTCGCTGCACAGGTCCTTGAGCACGGTCCCGACGGGAAAGAGCCTTTGCAGCATCGGGATATCGATCTCCTGACGGACCTTCTCGATCCAGTCCACGTAGTACCGCATGTTCTTGCGGAGGAACCGGCGGCCGACCTGCTGAAAGAGCGGCGTGCCCGGGAACGGCACCACCCGGCGGAT
>Ga0209347_1005123_pt1 | contig 12833 bp, 6 predicted proteins | sample AutmiccommuBRH23_FD_187382 | JGI IMG/M metagenome (GOLD analysis project Ga0209347, IMG submission 187382) | Deep subsurface microbial communities from Mt. Terri, Switzerland - Autotrophic microbial communities BRH/23 (SPAdes) (version 2) | ecosystem: Environmental > Aquatic > Deep subsurface >... | reverse complement strand
CGGACCGTGGCCCGTCGCGCGCGATGATAGCGCGCGGACTGCCTTCGACGCTGGTCAGGTGACGCGGGTGAGCGGCCAGGATGCCTGCGAGCATTTCGTCGACGGCGTTCTTGCCGTCATTGATGATCTTCTTGGTCTGAGTCACGGTCTGGAACCCTGTCTTCATGTCGAGTTGCGTCGGCTGCTTCCAACCTGAATGGCCTTCTGGGGGCGGCCGGTTAGTATATTCTTGCTGTAGACTGGCGTCTTCTTCCCGGGCGGGAATTTGTCATCTCGTCGACGGAAAGAGAAGCTGTTTCGGGGCATTGCCTGGCTTTCCCCACGCATTATCCGGGATTTTTCAGCGCAACTCGCCTATATGGGGGCTTCCCGGCGACGGGTGGATTCGCAGGCTCTGCTCCGGCTGCGGTCGGAGCGCCAAAGTTTTCAGCAACATGATCAGGAATTGGCGACAAGATGACGATGCATCAGAACTTTATCGGCGGAAGCTGGATCGACGGCGATGACGCCGGAGACAACATCAACCCGTCCGACACCGGCGACGTCGTCGGCCGCTATGCGCGCGCCTCGCGCCAGCAGGCCGACCAGGCAATCGGCGCGGCGCGCGCCGCATTTCCGGCCTGGGCGCTGTCCGGCATCCAGCAGCGCCACGACATTTTGAGCAAGGTCGCCATCGAGATCATGGCGCGCAAGGACGAGCTTGGACGGCTGCTTGCCCGCGAAGAGGGCAAGACGCTTCCCGAGGCGACAGGCGAGGTGGCCCGTGCCGCGCAGATATTCGACTTCTTCGCCGGCGAGGTGCTGCGCCTGGCGGGCGAAAGGATCGCCTCGACGCGCCCCGGGGTCGAGGTCGAAGTCACCCGCGAACCGATTGGCGTCGTCGGCATCATCACGCCGTGGAATTTTCCCATCGCCATTCCGGCCTGGAAGATCGCGCCGGCGCTGGCCTACGGCAATTGCGTGGTCTTCAAGCCGGCCGATCTCGTGCCGGGTTCGGCCTGGGCACTATCCGACATCATTGCACGCGCCGGCGTTCCCGAGGGCGTGTTCAACCTGGTCATGGGGCGCGGCTCCGTTGTCGGCGAGGCAATCCTCAATGACGACCGTATCGACGCCATCACCTTCACCGGCTCGGTCGGCACCGGCAAGAAGGTCGCCGCTGCATCGGTCGAGCGGATGCGCAAGTTCCAGCTCGAAATGGGCGGCAAGAACCCGATGGTGGTGCTTGATGACGCCGACTTGAGCGTCGCGGTTGAATGCGCCGTCAACGGCGCCTTCTTCTCCACCGGTCAACGCTGCACGGCCTCGTCGCGCCTTGTCGTGACCGAGGGCATCCACGACAAGTTCGTGGCTGCGCTGACCGAGCGGCTCAAGGGTCTCGTCGTCGACGACGCGGTGGCTGCCGGCACCCATATCGGTCCGGTCGTCGACCAGTCGCAGCTCGATCAGGATATCTCCTACATCGACATCGGCAAGAAGGAAGGTGCCAGGCTCGTATGGGGCGGTGAAAGGCTGAACCGCGAGAAGCCGGGCTTCTATTTGCAGCCGGCGCTGTTCACCGAAACAACGTCTGGGATGCGCATCAACCGGGAGGAAATCTTCGGGCCGGTTGCCAGCGTGATGCGTGTCAAGAACTATGACGAGGCGCTTGCCGCGGCCAACGACACGCCGTTCGGCCTGTCGTCCGGCATCTGCACGACCAGCCTCAAGCACGCTTCGCATTTCCGCCGCAATGCCGAGGCCGGCATGGTGATGGTCAATCTGCCAACGGCCGGCGTCGACTATCACGTTCCGTTCGGCGGCCGAAAGGCCTCTTCCTACGGACCGCGCGAACAGGGCCGCTACGCTTCGGAATTCTACACCACGGTCAAGACCGCCTACACGCTGCCCTGACCTTTGGTCTGGCGCTGAAGCGTCCGCAATTGTCGGGGCCCTGCATCCTGCGGGGCCCCGCTCTTAAAGTTCCAGGAAGGCCAGGTCGCAGGGAACCAGCTTCGTCGACCCGGCGGCGCTGCGCAGCATGATGCCGCCTTCGGCCGCCTCGATCGCCACGATCTCCCCGTCATGCTCCCACGGCAGCGAGCCGGTGACATGGCGCACATCCAGCGTGCCGTCCGGATGCAGCGTCAGCCCGGTCGGCACGCCGGCGGCGTCGAGCGCATTGGGAATCTGGCCCGCCGAATGGCCCATCATCGACCGGTTGATGCCTTCCTCGACGCCCAGCACGCCGAGATGGCGCCCGCTCCACGGCGCGTAGTCGCGGCCGCCATTGGAAAACCACAGCATGGTCATCGGCAGGCGCGTGGCATTGCGCAGGCTCAGGTAAAGATCGCGCATTTCGTTCCTTGCCACGGCCGTCCAGCCGAGCGTGCGGCCCGGCGCCTCGACGCCGACCGCGAAATCCTCATGGCGCTCGCCAATCGGATAGCGCCCGAGGTCGGCCTGGCCGCCATCGGCCAGGGGAAACCGGTGCAGGTCGGCGGATTTGGCCGGGTAGGCGAGCACGCCGCGACCGCGCGCCGGATCGGTTTCGAGACCGTTGGCCGGCGTCTCCCACCAGCGTTTCGGCGAGAAGCTCATTTGCGCGCCTTGGCTGAGCTTCAGCATGGCATGATTGGCCAGCGAGATCGTATCGCCGCGACCGCCGGCAAAGATGTGGCGCTGGTAGAGGAATGGATGGTGGTCGACGAGCCGTAGCTCCTTGACGAGCGACGCTCCCATTGCCGGTCGATCGAGCCTGAAGCGGGCAACGGTCTCGGCCCCGTCGCGGATATTCCCGATGGTCGACCAGGAAGAATTGGCAGGCCAGCCATGCCCAGGCGCGTCGTCGGCGGATGCGTCGCCGAATGGCGCGCAGAAGAAGTCGCCGGCCAGCCGCCCGAGATGCGGCGCGGTCTTGGCCGGCATTGCCTCGCCAAGCCAGGGCGCCTTGTGCAGCATCGAGACGGTTCCACCGTCGCTTTCGACGCGAAGCTCGGTGATCATGCCCACGACCGGATCGAAACGGACGGTAATTCCTTCGGCTTCGATCTCGACCAATGCTTCGGACACAGGCTTCTCCCAGGGTTTGATTGCCAGGCCGACTCGCCACTGCTTGTCGACCACAGCCGGTTCCTATTAGCTCTTTCGCTGATCGAATTGAAAGATGCCGCGAGCGCTGATCGTGCTTTGCGCTGGTTGCGAAGTGACGCTGGGTGATTGACTCCGTGGACTTGACGATGATCAATCGCTTGCAGTCCTGACCAGGGGGGTCATGACCGCAAGCACGGCGAACCGGCAATGCAAATTCGGTTGTTCCGATCATCCGGCTCCGTCGGCATAGCGATAGCCCGTCTGACGGGGCTGGCGCTCCTGATCCTGCTCATAGGGGTCAGGGTCGCCGATCCGCTGTTCGTTTCCACCATCCGCAACCAGAGCTTCGATCTCTACCAGCGGATTTCTCCGCGCCCGCAGGTCAAGCAGCCTGTTGTGGTGGTCGACATCGACGAAAACAGCCTCAAGGCAGTCGGCCAATGGCCATGGCCACGGTCGGTCGTGGCCAGGCTTGTCGACCGGCTGACCGCGATGGGTGCGGTGGCGATCGGCTTCGACATCGTGTTCGCCGAGCCCGACCGCCTGTCCCCCGACAAGATCGCCCAGGACAACGCGTCGCTGTCGCCCGAGGTGAAGGCCGATCTTCTCGCCCAGCCTTCCAATGAGATTCTGCTGGCCGATGCCATTGCCCGCTCGCGCGTGGTGGTCGGCGAAACCAGCGTTCGCCACGGCGACGCCACGCACTTTGGGGAGGCAGGAAGCGACGACATTCCCGAGATACCTCACGCCGTACTCGGCGCCGACCCGACGCCCTTTTTGCTGAAGTTTCCGCGACTGGTGCAGAATCTCAAGGTCATTTCCGACGCTGCGGCGGGCCACGGCATGTTCACGGTCGAGCCGGACCCGGACGGCATCTTCCGGCGCATGCCGCTGGTCATGATGGCCGAAGGCAAGCTGAGGCTCGGGCTGTCGGCTGAGATATTGCGCATCGCCACGGGCGGCCAGGCCTTTGCCATCCGCACCGACGATGCGGGCATCTCCGGCATCGTCGTTGGCGGCGTGTTCGTGCCAACCGACGGCAGCGGCAAGGTCCATCCCTGGTTCAACGGCTCGGACAGGGCGCGCTATGTTTCGGCGGGCAGCGTGCTCGACGGCTCGGCGCCGCCGCAAAGCATCGCCGGCCACATGGTGCTGGTCGGCACCTCGGCGGTCGGGCTCGAGGATTTTCGCGCGACACCCGTGGCGGCTTTCATGCCGGGGGTCGAGATCCATGCGCAGATCATCGAGAACATCCTGACCCAGCAGTTCTTGTTCCGGCCCAATTACGCGTTGGGGATGGAAGCCGTGATCGTGCTGCTGATCGGCCTTCTGATCGTCTGGTTCGTGCCCAGGTCAGGCGCCATCTATTCGTTCATCGCGGCCATCGGGGTCATTGCCATCATCGGCGGCGGTTCGCTGTGGGCCTTCCAGGCCAAACGGCTGCTGATCGACGCGACCTTCCCCATCGGGGCTATCGCCGCCGTCTTCATCGTCATGGCCACGGCAAACTACATCAGGGAGGAACAGCAGAAGCGGCAGATCAGAAGCGCCTTCGGGCAATATCTGTCGCCCGCACTTGTCGACCGCCTGGCCGACAATCCGAGCCAGCTGGTGCTCGGCGGCGAAACCCGCGATCTCACGCTGCTGTTCACCGATGTTCGCGGCTTCACCACCATCTCCGAGAGCTACAAGTCGAACCCGCAGGGTCTGACGCGGCTGATGAACCATTTCCTGACGGCGCTGTCGAAGGCCATTCTCGACCGGGACGGCACGATCGACAAATACATGGGCGACGCGATCATGGCGTTCTGGAACGCGCCGGTCGACCTCGACGACCATGCGTTGCGGGCCTGCTATGCGGCGGTGGACATGATCCGGCGCGTCGATGAGCTGAACGCGACGAGCCGCGATTCGGCAACCGGCGATCCCGACGAGCCCAATCACCAGATCAAGATCGGCATCGGTATCAACACCGGCCAATGCGTCGTCGGCAACATGGGCAGCGACATGCGGTTCGACTACACCGCGCTCGGCGACACCGTTAATCTCGCCTCCCGGCTGGAAGGTCAGTCGAAGCCTTATGGCGTGCCGATCATTCTCGGAGACAACACCGCCATCATCGTGTCGGCGACGGTCGCAACCATGGAAATCGACCAGATACGCGTCAAGGGAAAGCTGGAGCCCGAACGTATCCATGCGCTGATCGGCCTGGAGGACATGTTGCGCAAAGACGAATTTGTCGCCCTGAGCGCGGTCAATGACAGGATGCTGTCCAGCTACCGGCAGCAGAAATGGCAGGTCGCGCTTGCAGCTCTCGACGAAATAGGCCCGCTGGCCGAGCGCGTCGGCTTCGGAGTCACGGAATATCTGGCGATCTACCGGGCGAGAATCCGTGACTTCACGGACAACCCGCCAGGCAATGACTGGGATGGCGTCTATACTGCCGCCAGCAAATAGAATATGTCCTGTTGCCCCTGGGTGATGACCTTGGGGAACAAATTTGTCACATCGTCAGCCATAGTGATTTGCAGAACAACCCCCGTACTGTGCAATTGAGCTCGGATAGGTTATGTTCAAAGGGCTTTGGGGGTATGAATATATGTTGAGGGTAAGCGTCGGGTTTCTTGCTGCTGTTGGTTTTTCAGTCATTTTCGGTCAGGCGCAGGCCATGTCGCTGCGCGAGGCGGTCCAGCAGGCGGTGCTGACCAATCCGAGAATTGAGGCGGCCCAGGCCAATCAACGAGCCTCCAGATACGGGCTCGATCAGGCCAAGGGCAGGCTGTTTCCCGAGATCGAGCTGAATGCAGATACCGGCGCCCAGAGAATTGACCGGCCGAATGGCCTCGGCCCGGATGTCAACGACCAGTGGAACAATCGTCGCCAGGTGACGCTGAGCATTCGGCAGGTATTGTTCGATGGCTGGGACAGGGCAAATGACATTTATCGCAGTCAGGCCACGATCTCCGCAGAGTCCTATCGGGTTCTGGTCCGGTCGGAAGTCGTGGGCCTGTCCAGCGTCGAAGCCTATATCGACGTGGTGCGCCACAATGACCTTCTCGCTCTGGCGAACGACAATGTCAGGCGCCATCAGGCGCTGCTGCGCATCATCCGCGAAAGATTTGAAGGCGGCAAATCGCCGATCGGCGACCTGGAGCAGACAGTCGAACGGGTGGAGGCAGCCAAGGCGCTGGTCGCGCAGATCAAGGTCGCGCAGGCCGCCGCACATGCCAAGTTCAAGAATGCGGTGGGCATTTCGCCTTCCCGGCTGCATTCCGTTTCCTACGCAAAGGGCATTCCAAAGAGTGTGGAGGAAGTCACCAACCTGGCGCTTCACAACAATCCGCGGGTCATGGCAGCCCTGGCGGATACGGATGCGACGTTCTTTGAACAGCAGCAGTTCCGCTCGACGCTTCTTCCGCAGGTCTATCTGGAAGGCAATGCGACGCGCGGCGAGGATCTCGAGGGAACGCCCGGCCGCAACGACGAATACGGCGCCCGGGTCGTTTTGCGCTGGAAGCTGTTCGATGGCGGCGTGCGACGCAGCCGCGTTTCCGAACTGGGCGAGCGCCATTCGGAAAAGATCGCCGAACAGCTCATCCTCGGGCGTCAACTGACCGAGGAAGTGGAAGTGTCATGGGCCCGCCTCGTCGATGGTCGCGCGCAGGTTGAAGCGGTGAAGCGGGAATCGGATCAGGACGCCAAGGTCGTCGCCACCTACAAGGACGAGTACAACGCCAACAAGCGCAGCCTGCTCGATGTGCTGGATGCCGAGAACGCCCGCTTCAACACGCAGTTCGAACTGTCGAACATCGAGGCGCTGCACGTTTTCTCGAGCTACGAATTGCTTGCGCTCATGGGCAAGCTTCTGGAATCTCTGGATGTTAACGCACCGCAAATTCCCGAACTGGAAAGCGGACCCTTGCCGAGCCTCTTCCAGGGTTCGTCGAAGGGTTACACGATCCCGTCCTTGAGCCAGAAATAGGCGGTCGCAGACTGTCGTCTCTGGGTCAGGATCGGCTCGATTGACCTCACGCCAGGCAGATTACGGTGACAGGTGGAACAACGACGCAGATTTCTTGAGGACCCGGCCGTCGAGGCAAGCTCGACTGAAACCCATGATCCGTTGCTGGCCGCACTCGAGTTTCTGGCGGGGCGTCACGGCCGGCCATTTTCGAAAGCTGCCGTTTTGCAGGGTCTGCCGCTGCGCGGCGGGGTCCTGACGCTCGACCTGTTTGCGCGGGCCGCAGACCGGCTCGGCTTCGAGGCCAAGATTGTCGAGCGGCAGCCATCGCAGGTCTCCGGGCTGGTCTGTCCCTTCATCGTCCTGCTCAAGAGCGGCGATGTGGGCATATTGCTGGAAAGGCGACAGGGCGCGCGCAAGGTTCCCTTCGTCGTTCCCGGCATCTCCGATGTCAGGAAGATGCGCCCGCGCGACCTGGACCGGGAGGCCCTCGATACGGTCATCTATGTCGCTGACCGCAGGCAGCAGGATGCGGTGGCGACCGATGCATCCATCATGCGCAAGGCCCCGGGTCACTGGCTGTGGTCCGTGGTCGTTCGCTTCTGGGCGACCTGGGCCTATGTCATCCTGGCGGCGTTCGTCATCAATCTGCTCGGCCTGGCGCTGCCGCTGTTCGTGATGAACGTCTATGACCGCGTCATTCCCTACAATTCGACGGCAACCTTGTGGGCGCTGGCCGCCGGCGTGCTGATCGCGCTCGGCTCGGACTTCCTTTTGCGAATGCTGCGCGCCACCGTTATCGAGAATTCCGGGCGCCGGGTCGACATGAAAGTGTCTGCGAGCCTGTTTGAACAGGCGCTCGACGCGACAATGTCCAGCAGGTCGGGCCGCGCCGGCGAGTTTGCCAATCATATCCGGGAATTCGAATCGGTTCGCGACTTCTTCACCTCGACCAGCATCACGTCGGCGATTGACCTTTTGTTCATAGGCGTCTTTCTCGGGCTTTTGTGGATGATCGTCGGCGTTCTCGCCCTGGTGCCGCTGATCGCAGTGCCGATCGTGCTCATCGTCACGCTCGCCGTCCAGGCGCCACTGGCACGCTCCGTCAACCGCACGCAGATCACCAAGTCGAACCGCCATGCGATCCTTGTTGAATCGATGGTCGGCATCGAAGCGGTCAAGGCCATCTCCGGCGAGGGTGCGCTTCAGAAAAAGTGGGAAGATGCCGTCGCCGGCTCGGTGCGGGCCAGTTCCGCGACGCGCTTCTGGTCTTCGCTGGCCATGTATTTCAGCATGTTCGTGCAACAGGGCGTCAGCGTCATCGTCATTATCTGGGGCGTCTATCTGGTCGCCGCCGGCGAGATTACCATCGGCGCGCTGATCGCTTCCAACATTCTCGCCGGCCGTGTGCTGGCGCCTCTCGGCAACATCGCCATGACGCTGGCCCGGGCGCAGACCTCATTCTCGTCGCTGCGCCAGTTGAACGCCATGATGAAGCTCGAGCGGGACCACAAGGTACTGCCCGACGCGGGCGGCAAGATCGACCAGGGCCGGATCGAACTGCGCGACGTCAATTTTGCCTATCGCGACCAGCAGGCAAATGCGCTCGACGGCGTGTCGCTCAAGATCGCGCCGGGCGAGCGGGTCGGCATCGTCGGTCGGGTGGCGTCGGGAAAGTCGACACTCGGCAAGCTGCTTGGCGGGCTCTATTCCTGCGATGACGGCGCCGTCATCATCGATGGAACCGACGTCAGGCATTGCTGGATGGCCGATGTGCGCAAGGCCGTGGTTTATGTGGGGCAGGAGCCCGAGCTGTTTTCGGGGACGCTGAGCGAAAACATCCTGTTCGGCAGGCAGGAGGAACCCGACGACTTCGCGGCCTGTGTCCAGGCGTCCGGCGTTGCTTCCTTCGCCCAGGCCAGCCCGCTCGGCTATTCGATGCTGGTGGGCGAAAGGGGGCGTTCGATCTCCGGCGGCCAGCGGCAGTCCGTTGCCATCGCCCGCGCATTGCTCGGACGCCCGAAGGTCCTGTTTCTCGACGAGCCGACCAGCGCGATGGACAATCTGACCGAGGCAGCCTTCATCCGCAGTCTTCGCGACTGGCTGAAACCGGGCACCACGCTGCTCATCTCCACGCACCGGACGTCCTTGCTCGATCTTGTCGATCGCCTGATCGTGCTCGACCAGGGGCGGATCGTCGCCGATGGACCGAAGCAGAAGGTTCTCGAATCGCTTCTCAAGGGCAAGATCGTTGCCGCGCCAGCCGCCCACGGATCGCGCGATGTCTAACGTTGACATGAATTTCGCCAATGACGCGCGCGGCGCCGTCGAAACCTCGGTCACGCCCGGCGCGTGGAAGATCCTGCTTGCCATCGGCGTCATCCTGGCCGGCAGCGTGCTGTGGGCGTCACAGGCCGATATCGAGAAGATCACCACCGGGACGGGGCGGGTCATTCCGTCAAGCCAGGTGCAGGTCGTGCAAAGCCTGGAGCCGGGCATTGTCGCCGAAATCATGATCCGCGAGGGCGAGCGGGTCGAGGCCGGCCAGAACCTCATCCGCATCGACGATACCGGGGCATCCTCCAGGCTCGGCGAGTTGCGCCAGCAGCAACGGGCGCTCCAGGCTGAACTGGACCGCCTGGCCGCGCAGTCGGCCGGGGCCGAGGAATTCGTGTTTCCGGAAGATCTCGATGCCGCGGCAGGGCCGTCCTACCGCGATCAGTTGGCCATCTTCCAGGCCGAGCAGCGGAAGCTCGATGAGCAGGTGCGGATACGCAGGCAGCAACTGGTGCAGCGCAGGCAGGGACTGCGCGAGGCTGAGGCCACCGCCCGCAAGCAGGCCGAAACGCTGAAACTGTCCGAGCGTGAATTGGAACTGACCCGCAGCCTCTACGAAAAGAAGGCGGTGCCCGAGCTTGAATTTCTGCGCATCCAGAGGGCGGTCAGCGAACTGCGCGGCGATCTCGAAATCTGGCAGGCGACGCGGCTGCGTCTCGAGGCGGAAGTCGCCGAAGCCGAATCCCTGGCCCAGGCCGAGATGTCGTCCTTTCTGGCCGAGGTTCAGGCGCGCATTTCCAGGGTCAACACCGAATTGTCGGTGGTTCGCGAAAGCCTGCGGTCGGCCGATGACAAGGTGCGGCGCGCGGTGCTGAAATCGCCGGTCGCCGGCGTGGTCAACAGCGTCAACGTCGCGACGATCGGCGAGGTCATACCGGCCGGCGCCAACATCGTCGAAATCGTTCCGATCGACGACAAGCTGCTGATCGAGACACGCATCCGGCCGCAGGATGTGGCCTTCATCAAGCCCGGGTCGAAGGCTACCATCCGGCTCAGCGCCTATGATTATACGAAATTCGGATCGCTTCCGGGCGTTGTCGAGCGCATCGGAGCCGACACGATCAGCGATGAGAACCGCGAGACCTTCTATCAAGTAATCGTGAGCACTGACCCGGACGATCCCCGGATTTCAGATGAAATCAAGGTCATTCCGGGCATGATCGCGGTGGTTGATGTGTCCAGCGGAGAACGCACAGTCCTGGAATATCTGCTGAAGCCGATCCTCAAGATACGCGATCAGGCGTTTCGTGAAGCGCGGTAGTAACGGCTGTCATTTACGTCGCGTAATCCGGAAATATCCTTCTAGGAACCAATGGCGATCGAGATACTACATACTTGACGTGATGAAGAAAAATGCATCGCTGACGCCTGGATTCACTATATTCTGCACTTGTATGGACAGTCGAGCGTTTAGCCGGTAAAATCCGTTCCATACATAATATTTCTATCGACCGGCCGTCAGGGGCAATGAAGATCAATGGCTATCAAGGGCGCAGGTGACGACGGGCCGTCAACTGCCACGACCATTCTCGTGCATGACGGATCGGGTTCGGTGCTTGTTGCCGACCCTGAGGCGATGTTTCTTGGCGACTACTCCCGCCAGGGTGGCGACCTGGTCATTTCGCACGATGGCGCGCAGACGCTGGTTGTCGGATATTTCGCCGAGCAGGCGCCGCCGAATCTCGCCGCGCCAAATGGTGCTTTCCTCTCTGCCGACGTCGTTTCGGCGCTGGCCGGGCCGCAGGCGCCGGGCCAGTATGCCCAGCTTGGCGGTGCCTCCGGGCTGACCGAAATAGGCAAGGTCCTGACCCTTGCGGGGTCGGCCTCGGCGACCCATGCCGACGGCGTGCAGGTCAATCTGGCGGTCGGCGACCCGGTTTATCAGGGCGACGTCGTGCAGACCGGCGCCGACTCCAAGCTCGGTATCTCTTTCCTCGACGAGACACTGTTTTCGATGTCCGCCAACGGCCGGATGGTGCTTGACGAACTGGTCTACGACCCGGCCCACCTGGCTGACAGTTCGATGGTCATCAACCTCGTCCAGGGCTCGTTTGTCTTTGTCACCGGGGCGATAGGTCCCACCGGCAACATGAATATCCAGACGCCCGTGGCCACGATGGGCATTCGCGGCACGACGATTACTTTCTCGTACATGACCGATCTCGGCGTGGCGACGTTCGGCCTGTTGCCTGACCCGACGACGGGGAAGCCCGGCAGCTACGTGATCAAGGATTTGATCACCGGTGAGGTAATCGGCACGGTGGATACCGTGGATGACAAGTGGGTACTCACCACCTTGTCCGGCGCGCCGGTAAAGATCGCCAAGTCCGGCCTTGACCTGCTTGAGGACGAGACCGCGCTCGCCGACATCCGGGATGTCGTCTCGCATGCGCTAGGCGATCGTACGGACGCAGGCTCGCAGTTCCAGCAGGCCAGCTTCGATTCAAGTGCGGCCAGTTCGGGCGGCGACGAAACCCAGGGCAATGAGTCCAATGGTAGCGTCCCGGCAGGCGACCAGAATTCCGACGATGGTCTGTCGGACAGCGACGACGCACCAATCGCGGGGGATGATGTTTTCTCGATCGACGAGGACAGTCTGCTCGTCGGCAATGTGATTCGCGGAGGAGGACCCGGCGGCGCGGATGTCGATCCCGACGGCTTTGCCGTGAGCGTCACCCAGGTCAACGGCGTTGACCTTGCATTTGGCGCGGACGGGTGGACCGAATCGTTCGAACTGCCATTGTCGGCCGATACGATTGCTGCCGCTCAACTGTCCGGCGAAGATCTGCCGCCGCCCACGTTGGAGATCAGCAGGGACGGAACATATATCTATAACCCGCAGGGTGCCTTCGATAACCTGCAGGGTGCCTTCGATTGGCTGGCGGTTGACGAAAGCGCGACCGACACGTTCACCTATACGATCCGGGACAAGTACGGGTTCACGGATACGGCGACGGTCACCATCACTGTCGATGGACGCAACGATGCCCCCGAAATCATCTCCGGCAATGTTCTTGTCACGGTGACGGAGTCCAGCGAAGTTGGCGGCGTCGGGGGCGGTTTCGTTGGCGATGACCTGTCTGGTACGCTGGACTTTGTCGACGTCGATATTTCGGATGCCGGTTTCCAGTACACCGTGCTCGGCGTCGAGGAGACGCCGGAAAACGGAGCCATCCTGAACCCGGAGCTCACCAATGACCAGTTGAAGGCACTGCTCAGCCTGGCAGGCTCGAGCGATTCCGGTGCAACCGATGTCGATGGCACCATCATGTGGGCGTTCACGGGCACGGAGGACCAGTTCGATTACCTTGCGGCGGGCGAAAGCGTCACGCTCGTCTACACCGTGCAGGTGACCGACCAGCACGGCGCCGTGAGCAACACCAGAACGGTGACGATCCAGGTGGTCGGCGCAACGGATGGCGGCGGCACCAACGATCAGCCGGTGATATCGGTGGAGATCGGC
>Ga0209347_1005122_pt1 | contig 12834 bp, 10 predicted proteins | sample AutmiccommuBRH23_FD_187382 | JGI IMG/M metagenome (GOLD analysis project Ga0209347, IMG submission 187382) | Deep subsurface microbial communities from Mt. Terri, Switzerland - Autotrophic microbial communities BRH/23 (SPAdes) (version 2) | ecosystem: Environmental > Aquatic > Deep subsurface >... | reverse complement strand
AATCGGGCTGGGCGCGGGTTTCTTCCGTTTAATCTTTTTCCTTAGCGGTTTCCATCCTATGTCATTGCCGGTGGGCGTGCTGAGCTGCAGCCTGTTTATTATTACCGGAATGGTTTATGACCGGATTGCCAATAAATCCGTACATCCGGTTTATTGGATGGGCCTTCTTGGCATGTTAATCCTGGAAGTGTCCTTATTGCCACAGCTGAATGCAGAACTGGTTGCCAGTATTAATGAGGCACTTGCAGCTATTGGGGAACACCTCAGTATTTTTTATCAACCGGAACCAACGGTTGAGTTTAACTAGCCTGACCAAAAAGAAAATTCTGTCTTAATAATTGCTTGTATTTTACTCCTTACTATACGTCCTGGCTTGGTGGATAAAATAAAGTGTTGGACAAAATTTTTTTTGCATGCCTGTTGCTCCAAAACACTATTTTGTGTTCGATATGATATCTTAGCGATCCGGCCAGGATAGCAACTACAAAACAAGTGGAGCTCAGAGCAATGTTTGTTATCTGGTATAAATGAAGTTAATCACCATGGGAAAAGCAGTCGAAATTAAAACAAAAGCAACAGATGCCAGTGTTGAAGGCTTCCTCAACGGCTTAAAGGATGAACAACAACGTAAAGACAGTATTCAATTAGTAAATTTAATGGAGAAGGTAAGTGGGGAAAAGGCAAAAATGTGGGGAACTTCATTGATTGGCTTTGGGAATAAAAGGTATAAAAGCCCTAAAACAGACAGGGAAGTAGATTGGTTCAAAATCGGATTCTCGCCCCGCAAGGCAAATCTGTCGTTGCATCTTGTCCTGGACCTGCAAACCCATGCTGATGCCCTGAAAAAATTAGGGAAACACAAAACAGGCGTTGGCTGCCTTTATATCAATAAGATCGATGATATTGACCTGGATGTTTTAAAAGACCTCATAGAAACAGCAATTAAAAACAAATAAATCAAATCAATAAACGCTAAACAGTTTAGCATATGAAGCTCTTTAAACGAACCTTCATACTTTTTGCATCAATTGCCTTTCTGGTTTCCTGCCATCCGAAAACGGAAAAGGCTTCCCCAACACAAAATTCCGACTCAAAAAAGAAAGAGGTTTTACTGATTGGCACTTTCCATTATCATAACCCCGGGGCTGATGTGGCAAAGACCAGGGCATTTGATGTCCTGGATGAAGATTCACAGCATCAGCTTGATTTGATCGCGGAAAAAATCCGCGCGTTCAATCCCGCTAAAATTTTTGTGGAATGGCCTTATGATGAACAAGTACAACTGGACTCCCTTTACAACCTTTACCTGGAAGGCAAGTACTATAACAACGACAGCCTGACCGATTTTTACAGGAAAAATGAAATCTTCCAATTGGCTTTCAGGGCTGCGTCCAAAAACAATTTAAAAGGCGTACATGCCATTGACTATAATGGGACGCAATTTCCGTTCGATAGTTTAATGACGGTAATTACCATCAATAATCAATCGGAGCTAAAAACAACCATAGAAAAGGGCATAGCATATTTTACCACAGAGTTCGATACCCGAATCGAAAACGGGGCATCCTTACTGGATTTAACGTACTATTTAAATTCCGATGTAATGCGGGCAATGAGCAATAAATTTCACACGGAAATTCCTTTACTGGCAGGGGAAAAAGATAATTTTATCGGCCCGTTTCTCGCATCGGAATGGCACAGGAGAAACCTTTACATGTGGTCGCTGGCTCAAAAGGGTATGGAGAAGGATGAGCATAAAATGGTTCTTCTCCTGGGTGCAAGCCATGTCGCCATGATTAAAGACTATATAGACAAAAGTGAAGACTGGAAAGCCGTAGAGTTGAAAGAAATCATGGAATAATGAATTATCTGCGACGGCGACCGGAGGTGTTGGTTGTATTTAATGGGTAAAAGGCACAATTCTTCGAACGCTTTAGTCCGTGGAGGATCCGGTCGATGCAGTTTTTGAAGCAATAATGGCCATTATCAAAGTTATCGAAAATGCTGCCGAAAAAATAAAAGCTAAATTTAAGACAGGAAAAAATACCGTAACATGAAAACAATGACTTGCCGGCAATTGGGTGGAGCCTGCGACCAGGCGTTTCACGCAGAAACTTTTGATGAAATTGCAGAACTGAGTAAAAAGCACGCGGCTGAAATGTTTGCCACAGGAGATAAGGCCCACCTCCAGGCAATGGAAGAAATGCGGGGATTCACGCAGGACCCAAAAGCTATGCAGCAATGGGTTGATAATAAAAAAAAGGAATTTGATTCGCTTCCTGAACAAGTGTAAACCAAATACACAAATAAACAACTACACTTTTCCATTGAAGAAATTGCTTCGTCTCGACGATCACTCCGAACGGCCGGGAAAGCGGGTTTGATAAATAGCAGGCATTACGCAAGAGCGGTTGGATGTTGGCTAAAATATCCCCTCATTCTGGTACTGATTAGTAATTATAGCACAATCAAAGCTCCTCCCTTTAGTTAAAGGGAGGTGTCCCAAGCGAAGCGCAGGGACGGAGGGTTTGATAGGTAACCGGCAATTTATGATTATTAAACCTTAAAATCAACCCATCGACCCTTCGTCACTATGCTCCCTACCATGATGGGATCGCACCCAGGTTATTTACAATTGTCCGCCAGGATACAACAATCCGGGCGGACAAGGCAGGGAGTGCGGGAATATCCGATCGTTTAAAATATTACGTCATGGCCTCCCGGCAGTTACTTAACGGTTGGCTGACCGGTAATTGCGTTTATTCCTTCAGGCTTTCCACTTCGACAGGGGTCAAGGACGGATAATCAGTATAGCCTTTTTCCCCCGGGGTGTAAAAAGTGGATTTATCCGGGGCATTCAGCGGCGCATCGGTTCTAAATCGTTCAACAAGATCGGGATTTGCGAGAAACGGCACCCCGAACGCCACAAGGTCTGCATCCCCCTGGATTAAAACCTTGGTTGCCGTATCTTTTGTAAAACCACTATTGATAATGATGGTGCCGTGGTACAGCGGACGGTAATGTTTAGCCACCTCCTGGATTGCCAGGGGGTTACCCGTTACGTCGGTATAAGGTTCCGTAAGGTGTAAATAGGCCAGATCGTACTCATTCAACCTTTTAACTATATAGTCGTGCACCTCAATGGAACCCTCGTCGAGCATCATCCCCTGGATCCCGTGAAGTGATGGGTTTAGCCGTACCCCAACCTTATTGATATCGATGGCCGTTCTAATGGCATCCAGAATATCGAATAAGATCCTTGCCCGGTTTTCAACGGAACCCCCGTACGCATCCTGGCGGATATTGGAATAAAGGTTAAAAAACTGATGGAGGAGATAGCCATTGGCGGCATGTAGTTCAACCCCATCGAATCCTGCCTCCATGGCATTTATTGCCGCGTTTTTAAAATCATTTACTGTCTCCTCTATCTCCTTCAAAGACATGGCCCTGGGGGTTACGGTATCCTTAAAACCCGCGGCCGTAAAAGATTTTTCGTTCGGGTTAAGGGCAGATGGAGCCAGTGGTAACCTGCCGTTATGGAAATCGGGATGAGAGAGCCGCCCCGTATGCCATAACTGGGCGAAGATCTTCCCGCCTTCACCGTGTACGGCCTCCGTAACCAGTTTCCAGCCTTCCACCTGCGCTTTGGAGTAGATCCCGGGCACATTAATATATCCTGTCGCGTCTTTGCTTACATAGGTTCCTTCCGTAATGATCAGCCCTGCCGTAGCTCTTTGCCTGTAATAGCTCGCTGTTAATTCGGTGGCGGTATTCCCGGGGTTATCGGAGCGCCCTCTTGTCATAGGCGCCATAACGACCCGGTTCTTCAATTGCAGTCCTTTAAGGTTAACCGGATCCAGTAATATTTGTGAATTCATGGGTTGCGTTTTTAAATTAATGCTTAAATTTGCTTGCATAATGCAAGTGCAAATGTATAGATAATTACTTGTAATATGCAAGTGGTTTAACGGAAAGTTTATGAAGAAAGCACCACACAGATCAGATTGCCCTATCTGTAACTCCCTGGAGGTATGGGGAGACAAGTGGTCGTTATTGATCGTCAGGGACCTGATGCTGGCAAAGGAATGCACCTATGGGGATTTTTTAAAGTCTGAGGAAAAGATCTCGACCAACATCCTGGCTTCAAGGTTGCAATTTTTGGAAGAAAACGGGATCATACAAAAACTAAAGCATCCGGAGAGCAAGGCGAAGGTCCTGTACAGGCTAACCCCCAAAGGGAGCGATTTACTTCCTGTTATGATTGAGATCAACAAATGGGCTCAAAAATATTTTGCCTTACCCGATAAGTCAGAAAAAAGGCTGGAGGACGTAAAAGAGAAAAAAGAGGCTTCTGTAAAATCGGGTCGTAAAGGCCGGGTTGATTAATCTCATTATATGCATTGCTTCCCGATTCAATTATGTTGGCAAAGAGCGGGTTGGGTGGGATTTAAAAATTCAAATTCAAACCTGCCTGCCGAAGGCAGGAGCAAAAACAAAAGCAAAAAGGGGGGGCAAGTTCAAGTACAAGCCTGCCGGCCGAAGGCGGGTGCAAAAATTAATGAACCCTTCAGATCAACCCGCCTGCAGCCAGCAAACTGGCGCAGTAGGGCAAGCCCAAACACCAATAATCAAATACACCACCTTCTGCCTTCTGCCTACTGCCTACTGGCTACTGCATACTGCCTACTGATTATTAAGGCTTTGGTGCTGAAGTAGTGAGATTTCTCAGTCGCTGCGCTCCTTCGAAATGACATTTGGGTGCTTGGCTACTAGGCATTGATGAAAATAACAAACCTGCCCGGAAGGCAGGCTCCAAATCACAATATCCTGTCTTCAAATCAGCCCTTCAGCAGCCGGCAAGCTGGCACTGTAGGGCACGCGCATCAACCCTTGTTTATGAGATGGATTCGAAAGATCAAGTGCAAGCTCAAGCTCAAGCCTGCCCGCCGAAGGCGGGTTCAAAGATTTATGTTATATAAACATTCAAATCAACCCTCCTACGCCATGGCTTCGGAGGGCAGGCAAATCAACGAATCAACATATCAACCCTAGTTTATGAGCTGACTTCGTGGCTACGCTCCTCGTATAAATTCACTTCCCTTTGTTCCGGTAATACCACTTCAGGGCTTTTACATTGCTGCCACAGGCCTGCATGCTGCACCATCTGCGTTTACCATTTTTGGTGGTATCCTGAAAAAGCCAGCCGCAATTGGGGCATTCCTTTAGCCTGCCGAGCTTGTCTGAAAGCAGGAAGTCATAAGCATCGATGATTATAGGTGCCAGCAGCCATCTCAGATCTGCCCGGGGCAGGTCCCACTTCCTTTTAAAGTCTTCCGGACCTTGCACGATCTTAATGAAGGATAAATAATCCCCGAGTACTTCGTTAAATCGGCTCAGGTCCTGTTTATCCGCTGCTTCCTTCCGTATGATCCCATAAAAAATTCGGTACAACAACTCCCGCAGGGCCATGGCCCCTTCAAAAAATCGGTCTGCCTCCTTCCTCCCCGCAAGGGCTGCGACTTCCAGTTCCCCGGCACGCGATTCCACCAGGATCCCGGCGCGCTCTCCCCAGCCGATCAGATCCAGGATGTTATGCAGGTAATCCCTCATAGGATGCGATTTCCGGTCATGGACACTATTCACAAAATCCAGGCACAATCTTCCGCCATCAAGGGCAATCCCTGCGATATCAAAATTTTTTACCATCTATATGTATTTTAATAGTAAATTAGTATATTTACCATCTATTTTTATTTAGATGGTAAAGTTAACAAAAATCCTGATTGGTTAATTAAGTATGTATGCGTCTTCATTACGCCTGATTTATTTATAGCTAGCTGATTGCGACATACCACTTGGCAGACCAGCGATTTTTTTAAAATTACCCATGTTGAACACAAACAATTATAAAAATGATCACAAGAATCTGGCACGGGAAGACCAGGCAGGCACAGGCCAGCGCGTACCTGGATTTCCTTTTGAATAAAGGCACCCGGGAGTACCGGGAAACCGCGGGGAACCTCAGTATCAGGATATGGAAAAAACAATCCGCGGACGAATGCCATTTCTATACCGTAACCGAATGGGAGGACCTGGAGGCCATAAAGCGTTTTGCGGGACCCGAATATGAAACTGCGGTCTATTACCCGGAAGACGAAGGGGTCCTCCTCGAATTCGAGGAACAGGTACAGCACTATGAATACTATGACGTATCCGCTGCCAGGATCAAAAGGCATATCACCAAATTAAACCTGCTGATGGATGGAGAGGCCTGGGTGGGCGAAAACTTCCTCAACAAGCTTCAGGGCCTGGAAGAAAGCCATGCCTTTATTGCCCCTCTTCCGGGGATAAACTCCATAGCCGCCCTAATCTGGCATTGTACCTACTGGCAAATGGTGGCTGTGCAGCGAATCCTGGGAAATCACGACTACCGAGACCAAACCGTTGGGGAACTCAATTTCCCACCCCTTGCAAGCTTGCAGGCCAAGGGCTGGGATACTATTAAAAACGAGTTTATCCGGAGCCACCATGAACTCCTGGAGACCCTTGGAAGGCAAACAGACGATTTCCTCGGCAGGGAATACCATCCCGGCCATAGCTATGACTACCTGATCGATGGCATCATCCAGCACAATGCCTACCACCTGGGCCAGGTTGTGTTAATTCTTAAAATGCTCCGTCAACCGAAATAAGGCTTACCGCGATTGCAACTTAAAGATTAACTTTATAACAGCGTCCTGAGCAACTATAAGCACGGTTGCAGGGACAGCCGGTAAAAAACCAGAGTTGTACAGGCCTTAACCTTTAAAAGCCGGGGGAAGAGGGCACTTCCTTAATGTTACAAGATGAAAAGAAAAATAACAGTCCGCATCAGGGTTATGCTACTTGCCATGAGTCTGCCGGCGCTGGGATATTTCCAGCAGACTGCTATGAATACGGAGGGGTTGGCCCTGGTGGGTGCCAAAATCTACCCCGCTCCTTTTGAAGAGCCCGTCCCTAACGGGGTGATCCTTATAAAGGATGGCAAAATAACAGCAGTGGGTCCCGGGGATAACACGAACCTCCCCTCAGATGCCAGGGTTATCAACTGTGAAGGATTGGTGATCATGGCAGGTTTCTGGAACACCCATGTGCATTTTATGGAAGCCAAATGGCAGGAGGCGGATCGTTTACCGGCTAAGCAATTGAGTGAACATATGAAAGCCATGCTCAGCCGTTATGGCTTTACCCATGCGTTTGACCTGGCCAGCCTGGACCTTCCCAACCTGCTGGCCATCCGCGGCAGAATTGAATCCGGGGAGGTACAGGGTCCTGCTATCTTAACAGCGGGGGTTCCCTTCACTCCTGCCGGAGGGAGCCCTTTTTATATCGCGCCGCTTAAACTGCCGGAGCTTGCTTCCCCCGAACAGGCCAGGGAATATGTAAACGGGCAGGTGGAAGCCGGGGCGGATGCCATTAAATTATGGTCGGCCTCGCCCAATGGCGAACGCATTGTTCCCATGCCGGCAGACATCCTTGAGGCTGCAACGGCAACGGCACATGAGCTTGGCAGGCCAGTTATTGCCCACCCCACCAACCTCAACGGGGTTAAGATCGCCGCGGGGGGCGGGGTTGATATTTTGGCTCATGTAGCAGCCGACGACTATACGGATTGGGACGCCCAAACGATCAGTACCATGATGGCTTCCCAAATGGCACTGATCCCTACCCTGAAGCTGCACCAATGGGAACTGGAGCGCATGGGCCTTTCATCCGAAAACCACCCGTTGCTGAAAACGGCCATAAGTCAGCTACAATCTTTCCGGCAGGCGGGTGGTGAAATCCTTTTTGGAACGGACGTGGGCTATATGACTGATTATGATCCGGAAAACGAATATGTCCTGATGGCCGAAGCCGGCATGGACCATTTCCAAATCCTGGCCGCCTTGACAACAATTCCCGCCAGGCGATTTGGCCGGCAAAACCAGGCCGGGCGGATAGCCGTGGGGATGGATGCCGACCTGGTTATCCTGTCGGCCGACCCGGCAGAGGATGTCAGGAACTTCAACAAGGTAAAATATACCATCCGCCGGGGGGTTATCATCTATCCCTAAGTATAATTACGTGAGGCCCAAAAAAAAGTTCGGATGGAATATGCAGGTTAGGCTACCATTCTATCATCACGGATTTCACACGCCACACTATAGGATCCTTATGTTGCACAGTATTAAGCCCGTATGACCCGGTCAGGCTTCTGTCATTCGCCCGTCGAGCAGGTGGATGATCCGTTTACCATAAGCGGCGTTGCTATCGGAATGCGTCGCCTGGATGATGGTGACGCCCTCCCGGTTCAATCCTTTAAAAAGTTCCATGATCTCTTCCCCCTGCCTGGAGTTCAGGTTCCCGGTGGGTTCATCGGCCAGGATCAGCCTGGGTTTGGAAATCAGGGCCCGCGCCACCCCAACAAGCTGTTGCTGCCCGCCGCTTAGCTGGGTGGGGAAAAGGTCTTTTTTACCCACTATCTGAAAACGGTCCAGCATATCGGCCACCATGGCCCTGCGTTCCGTACCGCTGTGTTTTTTATATAACAACGGCATTTCCAGGTTTTCATACACGGTAAGTTCGTCGATCAGATGATAGGCCTGGAACACAAAACCGATATACTGTTTATACAAGTTCACCCGTTGTTTTTCCTTCAGGCTGTGAACAGGTTCATCGAGGAAGCTGTATGCCCCTTCGTCGAAATCGTCGAGCATGCCGATAACATTCAATAAGGTCGATTTCCCGGAACCTGACGGGCCCATGATGGAAACAAAATCCCCCTCCTCCACTTCGAGGTTGATATCCTTTAGCAGGAAGACCCGCTGTCCTCCCTGTTGCACCCATTTGAAGATGTTCCTTAATTGTAAAAGCATTGCTTTGTTAGTTTTAAATTAAACCGTTGGCGTAAATCTGCTGCGGTTCCTGTTTATCCCTCTGCCTTCAGATTGTCTACCGGGTTGGAGTGTACCAATTGTATTATTTGTGCACCTACCGCCAGGGCGACCAGACCCAGTAATAGCATCATCGGCAGAAAAAATAAGTGCCAGTTCATCTCAAACTGATACGCGAATTGCGACAGCCATTGGTTCCCCAGGTATACTGCAACCGGGATCGCCAGGGCAAACCCAAGGAATACCGGGACACTAAACCCCTTATATAAATTCCAGAGCAGCCCCAGGGAGTTGGCGCCCAATACTTTTTTAATAGACATTTCCTTTTTCCTTCGATTGCACCAGAAGGAGGCGTAGGCCACCAGCCCTAAAACACCGATACAAACGGAGATCAGCGCAAACAGATTCATGATGGTTGCAAATTGCCTGTCTTTCGTATACTGCAAAAGGAAGTTGTCATCCACAAAGTAGTAATTGAACGGGATATCAGGAAAAAGAGAGATCCACTTGCTTTCCAGTGCATTAAGGGTACTTTCCATATTGGCCTCCGATACTTCCAGGGTTATTTTTTCAAATTGCTGGGGCCAGATCTTGAGCGAGAGCAGTCCGATGTCATTGTGCAGCGATAAATAGTTAAAATCCTTTACCACTCCGATCACCTGTCCGTTCCCACCCCATTGCTCGTACGACCTCCCGATGATATCTTCCGCATTGGTATACCCGAAGGCCTTCACCGCGGCTTCATTAAGAATCAGGGCTGTTGTACTGTCGGCCACACCTGGTCTGAAATCGCGTCCCGCGACAAGCTGCAGGCCGTAGCTTGAAACAAAATCATCATCCACCAGGGTCAGGCTGATCTCCCCATTCCGGATATTCCCATTGGCATCGGTTACTATGGTAGATACACCATTGGGGGTCTGTCCGGGCACATGGGAACTGAAGGTTGCGCTGGCTACCCCCGGGATTTGTAAAAATTGTTCTTTCAGGGACTCATAGGAGTTCCCAATGGCAGAATTAGGCCCGTAATCCAGAACCAGTTTTTGCCTTATATCTATTCCTAATTCTTTATCCTGAAGAAAGTTCAATTGGTTGTAAATCAGCAGGGAACCGATGATCAAACCACTGGTTATGAAAAATTGAAAGACAATCAACCCGGTACGGGTGCCAAGAATGCTGTGCCTGCCAGCGGCCGCTTGCGGTTTGTAGAGCGCCGGGATACGCGCAAATTTAAATGCGGGGTAGACACCCCCAATAGCAGCCAGCAAAAAGGGGAGCAAAAGGATCAGCAACCATGTAAGGGGCCTGGAAAACACCGAAAACTCCAATGGCATTCCCATAAAGTTCATGAATAGTGGGAAACTTATCACTATGCCTGCCACGGAAAAAAACATAGAAAGAAGCGTTACCAAAAAAGATTCGGCCATGAACTGTTTAAAAATATCCTTACGGGAGGCCCCCAGGGTCCGCTTCATGGAAACATCCCTGGCTTCTGCCGAAAGTGCGGCTGTTGTTAAATTGATGTAATTTGATATTGCCAGGAACAGGATCATGATTCCGATGGCCAGGAGCAGGTACAGATTAGACAAACTACCCTTGGCTCCGAGCTCACCTAATTTCGGGTCACTAAAATGGAGGCCATCAAGTGGTTCCAGAGATGGTATATATTGATCGTCAGGATTGTTCTCGGGCTGGTATTGCGGAATTTGTTGCAGATGAGCTTCCAGGGCAGCCTGGTCACCAGGGTTCTGAAGCAGGAAATAGGTGTTCATGGGAAACCAGTTCCAGTTATCATTCACATCATCCAGCCTTCCCTGCATAAAGGTATCCATTGTAAGCAGGAAGTCAAACTGCAGGTGCGAGTTATATGGCAGGTCTTCCAATACCCCGGTGACAGTCATGGGAGTCCCGTCATAGCGTAGCACTTTGCCTACCACATCGGTGCTGCCAAAGTATTTTTGGGCGGTCCTTTGTGTAATCAGTAGGTTATTAGGGCCTTCAAGGGCGGTTTCCCGGTTACCTGAGATTAATTTAAAGTCAAAAAGCTGGAAAAAGGAGGGGTCCGCAAAATAGATATTTTCGCTTTCCGAGAACAGCGCATTTCCCTGTTTAACGGTACGGTTCCCGTATTCCTTATAGATCCGTGTATACTCCACAATTTCCGGGGAAACAGATTTCATATACGGTCCAAAGGGGACCGCGCTAAGTCCCAGTTCCAGATTACCTGTAGGGGAATGGATAGTCGTATTCGCCTTAAAAATGGAACTCCGTTTTGTGTGGAAATCGTCAAAGCTGAACTCCCGCTGCACATACAGCCCAATATAAAACAGGCTGATAATCCCGATAGAAAGACTGAATAATTTTGTAAAAGAACTGGATTTACTTTTCCATAACTTCCGCCTGGCGATTTTTAAGATGTTGTTCCACATAGGGCTTGATTTTGATTGATGAATTATTCTGTCCGCAAGCTTTTCACCGGGTTCATGAGGGCGGCCCTCAGGCTCTGGTATCCTGTGGTGAGGAAGGTTACTCCCAGTACCAGCAATAAAGTCCACAGGAAAGGATCCAATCCTATACTGATATGGTAGGCATAGTCCTGCAGCCATTGCCGCATGGCGAACCAGGCTATTGGAAATGCAAGGACAGCTCCTATAAAGACCAACCGCATAAAATCAACCGTTATCAGGGTAAGGATATTCCATACATTGGCACCCAGGACCTTGCGTATCCCGATTTCGGAAGTGCGGCGGGCGACCTGCAGCGTGGCCAGCCCCAACAGTCCAAGGCAGGCAATGAACAGGGAGAGGATGGCAGCGATGTTCACCACGGTCTTTGTTCGCTGTTCATTCCGGTATTGACTGGCAAGGGAGGCATCCAGAAAGGTATAGTCAAATTCCTGGGAGGGGTACATCCGCTCCCAGGTATCCCTAAGAAGGGCAACATCCCTCACCGGATCCGTTCCCTGCATGCGCACTGTTATCCGGGGCTGGCTTACATACTGGGTTTCAATATTGTCTATTTGCCGCAGTACCGGATCGGGATCCATTGCCAGCATCAGGGGACGAATGGACTGGACCAGAGGTTGAAAATGAAAGTCCTCCACAACCCCGAGAATCGTAATACCAAGTCGGTCAAATGGTTTTCCAACAGGGTCTGCCAGCCCAAATTCCCTGACAAATGTTTCATTGACCAAAGCTCCGTGCTGTTTATTGCCGGGTTCAAAATCGCGGCCGGATTTTAACCGGATACCATGGGTCTTCAGAAAATCACTCCCCACCGTGTTAAACGCAAATTCACGATAGGTATTGGTACTGGTCACAAGGCCGAGGTCATACCAGGAATTTTCCATAAAGCTGAAGGTGGAAAAGCAGGCCGCCGCCACTTCAGGCCGGGCTTCCAGGGCGCCAATAAATCTTTTCGCAATGGCCTGTCCTTCCTCTCCGGGACGGTGGGTGGGGATCACGATCAGGGCATCCTTTTGGTAGCCGAGATCTTTATGGGTCAGGTATTGCAGCTGCCGCCCAATGATCAGTGTGCTCGAGACCATCACCAGGGCAACGACAAACTGCGCGATTACCAATACCCGGCCCAACGACCCCATGGCTGAGGGATTGTTGCGTTTCCTCCGGAGTACTTCCACGGGATTGAAGCGGGAGAGTACAAGCGACGGGTACATGCCGGACACCAGTGCGACAAAGGCCATGAGCCCCAAGCAGCTTACCCAGAAAAGCATATCAAATGAAAAGGTAAGGGATTTGCCGGTGAGGTCATTGAAGGGTTTCAGGAAGATCAGGGACAGTCCTATCCCCAGGCAAACCGCAAAGATGGTGATAATGACAGATTCGCCCCAGAACTGGAAAACAATCTGTTTCCTGAAGGCCCCCATAGCCTTGCGTACCCCAACCTCCAATGCACGCGAAAAAGA
>Ga0209347_1005119_pt1 | contig 12841 bp, 16 predicted proteins | sample AutmiccommuBRH23_FD_187382 | JGI IMG/M metagenome (GOLD analysis project Ga0209347, IMG submission 187382) | Deep subsurface microbial communities from Mt. Terri, Switzerland - Autotrophic microbial communities BRH/23 (SPAdes) (version 2) | ecosystem: Environmental > Aquatic > Deep subsurface >... | reverse complement strand
GCGCTGCGCACGGTGCAGGGGGCCGAGCGCGAGGCGGAACGGCTGGGCAGCGAGGCCCGCGAGGGCCGCGCCCGCGCCGAGGCCCGCACCGAGGCGGCGCGCGCGACTGTGGCCCATGCCGCCACCCGGATCTTCGAGGAGACCGAGCAACTGCCGCTGGAACTGCTGGACAGCCTCGGCGCCGACCCCGAGAAGATGCCCGGCGCCGAGGTGCTGGAGGCGGACGTGGCGCGCCTGCGCCGCCAGCGCGAGGCGCTTGGCGCGGTGAACCTGCGCGCCGAGGAGGATGCCCGCGAGGTGCAGGACGAGCATGACACGCTCGCCCGCGAGAAGTTCGATCTGGAAGAGGCGATCCGCAAGCTGCGCGCCGGCATCGCCAGCCTGAACCGCGAGGGGCGCGAACGGCTGCTGACCGCCTTCGAGCAGGTGAATGACAGCTTCCGCACCCTCTTCACCCACCTCTTCGGCGGCGGCGAGGCCAAGCTGGTGCTGGTCGAGTCCGATGACCCGTTGGACGCGGGGCTGGAGATCATGTGCCAGCCGCCGGGCAAGAAGCTGTCCACCCTTTCGCTGTTGTCGGGCGGCGAGCAGACACTGACCGCGATGGCGCTGATCTTCGCGGTGTTCCTGGCCAACCCGGCGCCGATCTGCGTGCTGGACGAGGTGGATGCGCCCTTGGATGATGCCAACGTCACCCGGTTCTGCGACCTGCTGGACGAGATGACGCGGCGCACCGAGACGCGCTTCCTGATCATCACCCACCATGCGGTGACGATGAGCAGGATGGACCGGCTGTTCGGTGTGACCATGGCCGAGCAGGGCGTCAGCCAACTGGTCAGTGTCGACCTGAAGCGGGCCGCGGCGCTGGTCGCCTAGACCTTGTGCAGCAGGTCGCCGGGGCGGACCTCGCCGTCCTCCACCACCTCGCACAGCAGCCCGCGCAGGCGCAGGGCTGGGTGGCCGGGCGCGGTGATCCAGTCCTTGGCCTCGGTCCCGTAACGGACCTTCCATTTCACGCAGGCATCGTTGAACACATCCGACACGCGCAGCACGGCGGTCCCGGCGCGCAGCAGGCTGCCGGTGGGGATGTTCGCCTCGCTCGTGTCCAGATCGGCGATCATCGTGTCGCCGGGATGCGGGGTGCCGGTGCGGTCACGCCAGACAAGGTCCATCACCCGGATTGGCAGGATCGAGACCTGGATGCGCGGATCGGGGCTGCCATCCTCCAGCCGCATCCACGGCGCGACGGGCCAGCGCTCGGGGTTGCCATCGGCATCGAGGATGCCCTGCGCCTTGCTCAGCCGCAGCATCGGCGGATGCAGGCGCTGGCCATAGCCCGGGCGGAAGCAAAGCTGCAGGATCTCGGCGTGGTCCTTTGGCGCGCCGAGGACATGGGGCAGCGCTGCGTCCAGTTCGGCGCGGGTGACGGGGCCGCTCATAGCGCAGCCAGCAGGGTAGGGGTGGGCCAGGCGTCGGCCGGCAGGCCAAGCCGGGCCTGTTCCTTCTGGACCGCGGCGCGGGTCAGGGCGCCGAGGATACCGTCGATCTTGCCGACATCATGGCCGCGCGCGGCCAGCCGTTCTTGTAGCATCTTCATCTGCTCCACCGTCAGGCCCGGATCGGGATCCCTCGCGTCATACACCGCCGCGCCGTCCAGCCGCGTGGCGAAATAGGCGGCAGTGGTGACATAGACGAAGCTCTGGTTCCACTGGAAATACACCCGAAAGTTCGGGTAGGCCATGAAGGCCGGGCCGTTGCGCCCCATCGGCAGCAGCACCGATCCGGTCAGCCCCTCGGGCAGATCGCCGCTCCGCGCCTGCACGCCAAGCGCCGCCCACTCCGCCACCGGCAATTCGGTGTGCAGCCCGGTGCGCGACCAGTCGAGCCCCTCGGGCACCACGATCTCTTGCAGCCACGGCTCGCCAGCCCTCCAGCCCAGATGCTGCAGCATCTTGCCGCCCGACATCAGCGCATCGGCGGGCGAGGTCTTCAACCGGACATTGCCGTCCCCATCGCCATCGACGCCGTTTGCAAGGATATCGCCGGGCAGCATCTGCACCTGCCCGATCTCACCCGCCCAGGCCCCGGTGCCGGTGGCCGGGTCGAAATCGCCGCGTGCATAGAGTTCAAGGGCGGAGAATATCTGCGGGCGGAACAGGTCCGGGCGGCGGCAGTCATGTGCCAGAGTCACCAGCGCGTCGGCGGTGTTGAAGTCGCCCTGCACCGCGCCGAAATCGGTCTCCAGCGCCCAGAAGGCCAGCAGCACACCGCGGGGCACGCCATACTCCGCCTCGATCCGGTCGAAGAGCGCGCCGTATTTCGCGGCATTGGCGGTGCCGCGGGTCATGCGGTCCTGACTGATGACGGCGCGGGAAAACTCGATGAAATCCTTGCGGAACACCCCCTGCGCGCGGTCGGCGCGGATCACCGCCGGGTCTTCGCGCACCGAGGCGAAGAAGGCATCGACGGTGGCGGCGGGGTGGCCCATCGCCTGCGCGTCGGCCTTGAGCCCGGACACGAACGCGCGGAACGGGCCGCCGCAATCGGCCGCCGCGGGGCTGGCGGTCAGCAGGACCAGCGTCAGCAGGAAGGGGCGCAGCGGCATGAGGTCACTCCTTGGGCAGTCCGCATGACTCTAGCCTCGGGACCGGGCAGCGCAACCGGGCAAGGGCGGGGCCTTGCAGATAGCTGTGGATATCCGGCTCGCCGCGCTTGCCGGGCGAGGGTTTATCAAAGATGAATTCCACAAATGGAATTTGAGCGAATCTTATCGGGTGCATGTCGTGTGCCCGCTGGAGCCCCTGATGCATGTCCTGATCGTCGTGAGCGACCCGCAGCTTGGCATGGTGTGGAAACAACACCTGCAGGAGGTCTGCCGCAAGGTCGATCTGGTCGCCGGTCAGGATGCGGCCGTGGCGGTGCTGGAGCGTGAGAATGTGCGGGTGATTGTGCTCGATCTCGGGCTGGCCGAGGGCAGCGCGATGGCGGTGGCGGACTATGCCAGCTACCGCCGCCCCGCTGCCAAGGTGGTGTCGGTCACCCGGGACGCGGTGTTTGCCGACGGGTCGATCTTCCAGCACATGCCCAATGCCTGCGCCTTCCTGCCGGCGCGGATGCCGCCTTCGGATCTGGCGGCGGTGGTGGAGCATCACGGGCGCGCCGCCGCGATGCTCCACTAGGTTCAGGACAGCTTTTCGCGCCCGTGCGGGGCGTCGAAATCCAGCACCGGGTTGATCGGGATGATCCGGTTCGGATTGATGGTGTCATGGCTGTAATGGTAGTGGCGCACGTAGTGATCGGGCCGCACCGTCGCTGCCACGCCCGGCACCCGATAGAGGTCACGGGTATAGGCCCAGAGGTTCGGATAGTCGATCAGCCGCCGCCGGTTGCACTTGAAATGCAGGTGATAGACCGGATCGAAGCGCACCAGCGTGGTGAACAGCCGCCAGTCCGCCTCGGTCAGCGCGGTCCCCATCAGGTAGCGCTGGCCTTCCAGCCGCTCTTCCAGCCAGTCGAGGCTGTCGAACAGGGCATGGACGGCCTTGTCATAGGGCTGTTGCGCGGTGGCGAACCCGGCCTTGTAGACTCCGTTGTTGACGGTGTCGTAGATGCGGGCGTTCACCTCTTCGATCTCGGGGCGCAGGGCCTCGGGCCAGTAGTCGTCGGTGTTGCCGGTCAGCCCGTCGAAGGCCGAGTTGAACATGCGGATGATCTCGGCGCTTTCGTTGGACACGATCCTGCCCTGCGCCTTGTCCCACAGCACCGGCACCGTGACGCGGCCGGAGATGTCCGGCACGGCGCGGGTGTATAGATCGCGCAGGAAGGGCAGGCCGAACAGCTTGTCCCCCGTGGCGCCGGGGAAGTCGGTGGCGAAGGTCCAACCGTCGTCCAGCATGTCGGGATGCACCACCGAGACGCCCACCAGCGGCTCCAGCCCCTTCAGCGCGCGGAAGATCAGCGTGCGATGCGCCCAGGGGCAGGCGTAGGAGACGTAGAGGTGATAGCGCCCGGCGTCGGCGGCAAAGCCGCCCTCGCCGCTTGGCCCCGGGGCGCCGTCGGGCGTGATCCAGTTGCGAAAGCTTGAGGTGGAGCGCTGGAACGCGCCGCCGGTCTTGGAGGTGTCGTACCACTCCGAAGACCATTTTCCGTTGACGAGTTGACCCATGGGATCCTCCTTGTTGCAGTCAACATAGGACGAAATGCAGGCTGTCGTAACGCCGGTCTCCGCGCAGCGCCCTTGCGCAGGCGCACATCCGGCGCAGGAACAATGGTCCTACCCTCGCGGTTTTGCGTAACGCGGCGGTCACACGTGCGGAGTCGGCGTTCGGTTAACTTGATTTTTGCCAGCGCTCCGCCATGCTTGTCGGCAGGGAGAGACATGATGATCGAAGACCTGCCCAAGCATATCCGCGCCGGTTTGGCCGAGGCACGCCGACGCAGCCAGAAGCGCGAGTCGCGGCTGCGTGTCCATGCCGGGGCCGATATCTGGAGGGTGCTGCGGCGTTGGCCCGGTGGCTTTGCGCTGGATGCGGCGCAGGTGTCGCATTTGCGTGGGCTGGTCGATCTCTACGATGGCTCCCGGCATCTGATGCAATGCCTGATCGTCGCTTCGGCGGTCGAGGAGGGCGAGCTGATCTGCCTTGTGAAAAGCGCCACCCCTGTCACCGACCGCGCCCCGCTGGATTTCGAGCGGGACGAGTCGGCGCCGGTGGGCTATCTGCCGCGCGCCTAGGCTGCTGCGGCGAATAGGGGCTATTGCAGGTCGGCGAAAGCCACGCGCAGCCGTTCCACCGCTTCTTCCACCACTGCCCGCGGGGTGGCGAGGTTGAAGCGCAGGAAGCTCTCGCCGCCCTTGCCGAAGCTGCCGCCGTGGTTGACGGCGATCCTGGCGCCCTTCTCGACCCGTTCCACAAATTCCGCAGGTGCCATGCCGGTACCCTCGAAATCCACCCAGGCCAGATAGGTGGATTCCAGTGGCATCGAGCGCAGTCCGGGGATCGCGTTGATGGCGTCGTCAAATATCTGCCGGTTTCCGTCGATATAGCCGACCAGATCGTCGACCCAGGCCGCGCCTTCGGGCGAATAAGCAGCGGTGACCATGTGCAGGCCAAAGCTGTTCGGCGAGATGCCAAGTGCCGCCATCCGCTTGCCGAAGGTCGCGCGCAGCGCCGGGTCGGGGATGATGACATTGCCGACATGGCTGCCGGCGATGTTGAAGGTCTTGGTGGCCGCGGTCATCATCACCAGCCGGTCCAGGATCTGCGGCGCGGCGAGCGGCATCACGGTATGCTTCGCGCCGGGGAAGACGAGGTCATGGTGGATCTCGTCCGACACCAGGATCATGTCGTGGCGCGCGCAGAACTCGGCCACCGCCTGCAGCTCCTCCACCGACCAGACGCGCCCGCCCGGATTGTGCGGCGAGCACAGGATCAGCATCTTCTCGCGCCCGGTCAGCAGCGACTCCCAGCCGGCGAAATCCAACTGGTAGCTGCCATCCACCACCGGCAGCGGGCATTCGGTGACGGTGCGGCCGGCGGCGGTGATGACGCGAGCGAAGGCGTGATAGACCGGCGTCATCAGCATCACCGCATCGCCCGGCGCGGTGAAGGCGTCGACGCAGAGCCCGGTGCCGTTGACGAGGCCGTGGGTGGTGAAGATCCACTCCGGCGCGACCGCCCAGCCATGCCGGTTGGCCATCCACCACTGGATCGCGGCAAGGTAGGCGCTGTCATTGCCGAAATAGCCATAGACCCCATGCGCGGCCATCTGTTCCACTGCGTCCTGCACCACCTGCGGGGGCCGGAAATCCATGTCGGCGACCCACATGGCGATTCCGTCCGCCGCAGGCACGCCGTAGATCGGCTGCATCATGTCCCATTTTGCGCAATGGGTGCCGCGGCGCTCGATGATCTCGTCAAAGCTCATGGGGTATCCTTTGGGGAAGTTGTTCGTTCTGATTATCTCGATATAATTGGGAAGTCATCCCGGTTTATTGATGATTTTCGTGATGATGTCCGCCGAAGTGGCATATGAGAGGAATTTTTGGTCTTCACGACTGCCGTTTGGGCGCGGACGTGCTTCCCGTTGCGAAACGTCGCGCCATCGCCTAAATCCGGTCAATGACCCTGCGCCATATCCTGATCCATCCCGATCCTCGCCTCAAGAAGGTCTGCGACCCCGTGGTGCAGATCGATGACGACTTGCGCATGCTGGCCGATGACATGCTCGCCACCATGTATGACGCACCCGGCGTCGGCCTTGCCGCGCCGCAGGTCGGCGTGATGCGCCGGGTGCTGGTGATGGATTGCGTCAAGGACCTCAAGGCGCAGCCGCGCCCGATGGTGCTGATCAACCCCGAGGTCACCTGGACCTCGGTCGAGACCAACACCTATGAGGAAGGTTGCCTGTCGATCCCCGAGCAATATGCCGATGTGACCCGCCCCGCCGAGGTGCGCGTGCGCTGGCTGGGGCTGGACGGCAAGTTGCATGAGGAAGGGTTCGACGGGCTGTGGGCGACCTGCGTGCAGCATGAGATCGACCATCTGGATGGCAAGCTGTTCATCGACTACCTCAAACCGCTGAAGCGGCAGATGATCACCCGCAAGATGGAAAAGCTGAAGCGCGAGATGGCCCGCGCATGACGGGTGCCAGATGAGCGTCCTTCCCCTCGTGATCTGGCCGGATCGACGGCTGAATGAGCCGGCTGGCGCGGTGTCGGTGTTCGACGCCGGCCTGCGCCATCTGGCCGAGGACATGCTCGACACGATGTATGCCGCGCCGGGGCGGGGACTGGCCGGTCCGCAGGTTGGCGCGATGCTGCGGATCTTCGTGATGGACTGTCACTGGAAGGACAGCGCGCCCGACCCGCGGGTGTTCGTGAACCCCGAGATCGTGACGTCCGAGGGCGAGGCGACGCGGGACGAGGGGTGCCTGTCGGTTCCGGGCCTGCTGGTGCCGGTGACGCGGCCCGCCAAGTTGCGCCTGCGCTGGCAGGGGCTGGATGGCACCTGGTCAACCGGCGATTTCGAGGGCTTCGAGGCGGTCTGCATCCAGCATGAGCGCGACCATCTGGACGGCATCCTGCATATCGACCGCACCACGGATGAGATCCGCACCATCCTCGCCCCCGCCCTTGCCGATCTGGAGGCGCAGAAATGAGTGTCCGTGCCTTCGTGCCCTATCCCGACAAGCGGCTGCGCACGCCCGCAGAGCCGGTGGCGGTGATCAACGAGACCGTCCGCATGATCTGGGACGACATGGTCGAAACGATGGACGCGATGCCGGGCGTTGGCCTTGCCGCGCCGCAGATCGGCATCACGATGCGGCTGGCCGTCGTCGATGCGTCCGACAAGCGCGGGCAGGCGGTGCGGATGGCCAACCCCGAGGTGCTGCACGCGTCAATCCAGATGCGCCGGCATGAGGAGGCCAGCCCTAATCTGCCCGGCATTTCCGCCATCATCGAGCGGCCGCGGGCGGTGACGGTGCGATTCCTGAACGAGGCGGGCGAGATCGAGGAGCGCGATTTCGTGGCGCTCTGGTCGACCTCGGTGCAGCACCAGATCGACCATCTGAACGGCAAGGTCTTCGTCGATCACCTCAGCCCGCTGCGCCGCAAGATGCTGGTAGCGAAGGCCGACAAGCAGCGGAGGGGATAGCGATGCGCGTGGTGTTCATGGGCACGCCCGACTTCTCGGTGCCGGTGCTGGAGGCGCTGATCGCCGCAGGGCATGAGATTGCGGCCGTCTACAGCCAGCCACCGCGCCCCGCTGGCCGTGGCAAGAAGGACCGGCCCGGCCCTGTGCAGGCACGGGCCGAGGCGCTTGGCTTGGCCGTCCGGCATCCGAAAACGCTGCGTAGCGCCGAGGCGCAGGCGGAGTTCGCGGCGCTCGGGGCCGATGTGGCAGTGGTGGTGGCCTATGGGCTCATTCTGCCGCAGGCGGTGCTGCAGGCGCCGGCGCGGGGCTGCCTGAACATCCACGCATCCTTGCTGCCGCGCTGGCGTGGGGCGGCGCCGATCCAGCGGGCGATCCTGGCGGGGGATGCGGAAACCGGCATCTGCATCATGCAGATGGATGCGGGGCTTGATACCGGCGCGGTGCTGCTGCGCGAGGCGGTGGCGATCGGGGCGGAGGACACCGCGGCGGACCTGCACGATCGGCTGTCGGTCCTGGGCGCGCGGCTGATCTGCGACGCGCTGGGGCGGCTGGACAGGCTGGAGCCCCAGCCGCAACCGGCCGAGGGCGTGACCTATGCCGCCAAGATCGACAAGGCCGAGGCGCAGATCGACTGGTCCCGCCCCGCGGTGGAGGTGGACCGCCAGATCCGCGGGTTGTCGCCCTTCCCGGGCGCCTGGTGCGAGGTGGCGGGCGAGCGGATCAAGCTGCTGCGTTCCCGGTTGACGGATGGGCAGGGGGAGGCGGGCACGGTGCTGGGCGGCTTCACCATCGCCTGCGGCAGCGGCGCGGTAGAGGTGACCTTGGCGCAGCGCGAGGGCAAAAAGCCGATGCCCACGACCGAGATGCTGCGGGGGCTGTCGCTGCCGGTGCGGCTGGGGTGAGGGTGTGCGGCGCAGGGCAGGGCAGCACGAGCGGCACGTCAACTTGCGCAGTCAGAGCGCTGCCCGGCGGCGCTAAAGCGCCTTGTTCCGGGCAAGAACGGCTTTGACGCAGTCACGGTGCGGAGAGCCCTCACATCGGGGATTTTCGGCCCGGCTCGAATAAGGCACACTGCCCAAAATGCCGGAACAGGCACGGGCAGAGCATGACACCCAGTCTCACAAGCGCAGCGCCCCCGTGGGAGGCCGACCAATGACCCTGCTGCGCGCCCTCTTCTGGGGGCTGGCGAGCCTCGTGCTTGCCTTCCTGGGTTGGCGACTGCTGAAGCTGGCGATCTGGGCGCTGATGCGGCCTGGGGGCTGGGTGGTGATCGCGCTTCTGGTGCTGGTCGCGGTGAAGGCGATGGATGGCGGCGCGGCGCAGGCCGTGGTGCCCTGACTACTGCCGCGGCGGGCGGGGGCGATAGACCGGCAGCCGCCAGCCGAAGCCGAGGCTGCCTGCGCGCAGCCCGAAGGTCACCACGCCGCAAGCGAGCAAGGCGGGCAGCCCCGTCGCGCCAAGCGCGGTGAAGGCCAGCGCGGCTACCGCCCCGCCGAAGGCCGCCGACAGGTACAGCTCGCCCTGTTTCAGCACCAGCGGCACCTCGTTGCAGACCACATCGCGCATCAGCCCACCAAGCGTGCCGGTCACCACCCCCGCAATCACCACGATCACCGGCCCATGCCCCAGCGCCAGCGCCACGCCGACCCCGGCGGGCACGGCGACGGCCAGCGCGCAGGCATCCAGCCACAGGATCGCGCGGTAGCGGCTTTCCAGCAGATGTGCGGTGAAGAACACGGCGACCGCCGCCCCCGCCGCCAGCAGCACGAATTGCGGCGCCGCGACCCAGAACATCGGATCACGCCCCAGGATCAGGTCGCGCACGGTGCCGCCGCCCACCGCCGTCAGCGCGGCGATGAAGATGAAGCCGACCAGATCCAGCTGCGAGCGGCTGGCGACCAGCGCGCCGGTCAGGGCGAAGACCAGCACCGAGGCGTGGTCGAGCACGCCGACCAGCGTCACCTCGCCACCTTCTGCGGCTTGAAGGGGGCCATCCCCTCGCGTGCCAGCTCATCGGCGCGCTCGTTCTCGGCGTGCCCGGCATGGCCCTTGATCCATTTCCAGACCACCTGATGGCGCGCCTGCGCCTCGTCCAGCCGCTGCCACAGATCGACATTCTTCACCGGCTTGCGGTCGGCGGTCTTCCAGCCGTTGCGCTTCCAGCCATGGATCCAGCTGGTGACGCCGTTCTTCACATAGGCGCTGTCGGTGATGATGGTGATCGCCGAGGGCCGCGCCAGCGCCTCCAGCGCCGAGATCGCCGCCAGCAGCTCCATCCGGTTGTTGGTGGTGTCGGCCTCGCCGCCGTTGAGGGTGCGTTCCTTGACCACGGCCTCGCCCTCGCGCGCCAGCATCAGCACGCCCCAGCCCCCGGGGCCCGGGTTGCCGGAACAGGCTCCATCGGTATAGGCGTAGAGGTCTGGCATCGGCGCTCCTTTGGCTTGCCGCCGGTCTAGGCAGCGGGGCAGGGGGCGTCAACCATGCGGGGGCTCAGGCGCGCTCCATCGCCAGCCTTGCGCCAAGCGCGGCGAAGGAGGCGGCGAAGGCGCGGCGCAGCCATGTCATCACCCGCGTATTCCCCAGGATCGCCTGCCGGGCGAACCCCGCGGCCAGCGCATAGGCGGCGAAGGTCACGAAGGTCATGGCGGTGAAGCCGAGGCCGAGTTCGATGAGCAGCCTTGCGCCGCCGTCCGCGGGCACGAATTGCGGCAGGAAGGCCACGAAGAACAGCGGCAGCTTGGGGTTCAGGAGGTTCAAGAGGATTCCGCGCCAGACGATGCGTGCGGCCGAGCCCGGCTCGGCGGCGCGGATATCCATCCCGCCATGGCCCTTCAGCGTGGCCCAGGCCATCCACAGCAGGAAGGCGACGCCCGCGAATTTCACCGTCTGGAACAGCACCGCGCTGGCGTGGAGCACGGCTGCCAGCCCCGCCATCGCCACAGCGAGGTGCAATGCGGTGACGAGGGTGCAGCCGAGTGCCGCCAGCATCCCGGCGCGCAGGCCGCCCCCCAGCGTCATCGACAGGGTGTAGACCACGCCTATGCCCGGCGAGACGCAGACGATAAAGGCAGTCAGCAGGAATTCGAGGGACATGGGCGTTCTCCATCAGGGGCGCCGCCAGAAGATCAGGCTTTGCGCGTTGCGTCCAGCCGGAGCATCGTGATCGGCCGGCCGTCGAAGCCCTGGCCCGAGCCAAGCGTGACCTTCAGCGTCTCGATGCCGCAGGCCGCCAGCGCGGCGCGCAGATCCGCCTCGCGGTGATGATTGTAGAGCCGGCCCAGCCGGTCGCGCAGAGTCTCGTCGCCCTCGTGGACCGAGAGGAACAGCCGCCCGCCGGGCCGCAGGGCCGCGGCGATCCGCGCCAGGGCTGCGGGCAGGTCGGCGCGCGGAATGTGCTGAAGCGCGGCGTTGCACCAGAGGCCGTCGAAGGCCGCTTCGGGCAGGGCCTCGGCCCCGCCTTGGATCGCGGTAACGCCGCGGGTGGCGGTCAGCGCCACCATCGCCGGGGCCGGGTCGAAGGCGGTGACGGCAAAGCCCTGATCGCGCAGCCACGCAGAGGCCCAGCCGGCGCCGCAGCCCAGATCGGCGACCGCGGCGCCGGGTGGAAGGCTTGCGGCAAAGCGTTGGATGGATTTGGGCACGCCGCGGTCCTGCGACCAGTCGGCATAGCTCTCGGCATTGGATTGGTAAAACTCGACCGTGGCGCGGTCGCCGGTCACGCGGGTTCGCGCAGCAATCGGGGCACCTTGAACTCGATGGTCTCGATGGCGGTTTCCACCATCTCGACCGTCACGTCAAACCGGGCGCGGAAGGCGTCGATCACCTCATCCACCAGCACCTCGGGGGCCGAGGCGCCGGCGGTCACGCCGACGGCGCGGATCCCGTCCAGCGCCCGCCAGTCGATATCGCCCGCACGCTGCACCAGTTGCGCGTAGCTGCAGCCCGCCGCGCGCCCGACCTCGACCAGCCGCTTGGAGTTGGAGGAGTTGGGCGCGCCGATCACCAGCAGCGCGTCGATCTTCGGCGCGACGGCCTTGACGGCAGCCTGCCGGTTGGTCGTGGCGTAGCAGATGTCCTCGCGCGCCGGGCCGATGATGCCGGGGAAGCGCTGCTTCAACGCGGCGACGATGCCCGCGGTGTCGTCGACCGACAGCGTGGTCTGGGTGATGAAGGCCAGCTTGCCGGCATCGCGCGGCTGCAGGCCCGCAACATCCTCGGCGGTTTCGACCAGCAGCACCTCGCCGTCCGGCAACTGGCCCATGGTGCCAAGCGTCTCGGGGTGACCGGCATGGCCGATCATCACCATCTGCAATCCGGCCTCATGGTGCCGCGCCGCTTCGCTGTGCACCTTGGTCACCAGCGGGCAGGTGGCATCCACGTGGATCATCATCCGCCGCGCGGCCTCGGCCGGAACTGCCTTGGGCACGCCATGGGCCGAGAAGATCACCGGGCGGTCATCGGGGCAATCGTCCAGTTCCTCGACGAAGACCGCACCCTTGGCGCGCAGCCCGTCCACCACAAACTTGTTGTGCACGATTTCATGCCGCACAAAAACCGGCGCCCCCCATTTCTCCAGCGCCATTTCGACAATCTTGATGGCGCGGTCAACGCCCGCGCAGAACCCGCGCGGTGCGGCCAGATATAGGGTCAGGGGCGGAAGAGTCATGCGCAGCCTCGGAGAGTGATGGGCCAGAGGTAAGGCCAAGCGCGGACTGCGTCCAGCCCTGCGCCCCGAAAACCGGGACGCGAGGCCGGAGGCTGTCAGGTCTGGATGGTGTTTCCAGGGACCTCTTCACGTTCCAGCCGCGGCTCGCGCGGGGGGCGGCCGATGACTTCGCGCAGCTCGTCCAGCTCGATGAAATTGTCGGCCTGGCGGCGCAGTTCGTCGGCGATCATCGGAGGCTGGCTGCGGATGGTGGACACGACCGACACCCGCACGCCCTGGCGCTGCAGACTTTCCACCAGCGGGCGGAAATCGCCATCGCCCGAGAAAAGCACGATGTGATCGACCCTCGGCGCAAGCTCCATGGCATCGACGGCAAGCTCGATATCCATGTTGCCCTTGACCTTGCGACGGCCCTGGCTGTCGGTGAATTCCTTCGCCGGCTTGGTGACCATCGTGAAGCCATTGTAGTGCAGCCAGTCCACCAGCGGGCGGATCGGCGAATAGTCGTCATTCTCCAGCA
>Ga0209347_1005116_pt1 | contig 12845 bp, 11 predicted proteins | sample AutmiccommuBRH23_FD_187382 | JGI IMG/M metagenome (GOLD analysis project Ga0209347, IMG submission 187382) | Deep subsurface microbial communities from Mt. Terri, Switzerland - Autotrophic microbial communities BRH/23 (SPAdes) (version 2) | ecosystem: Environmental > Aquatic > Deep subsurface >... | reverse complement strand
TATGCAAACACAAGAAAAGGCTACTGGAGAATATCCAACAGCCCCATCCTTGACACAACTCTAAATAATAAATATCTCGAAAACCTTGGATTTAAAAGTATTTCTAAACGCTATCAATTAATGCATACTTCTTAATGAACCGCCGTATACCGAACGGTACGTACGGTGGTGTGAGAGGACGCTGAATAAAATAATTATTCAGCTCCTACTCGATTTAACATAAATATATCTTCAACCAGCTTCCCTTAATCTGCTATTATCTTCTCTATCCCTTCGGAATTTTTGTCGGCTTCCATAGGTTAAGGATCGCCATAGCCATTCCACAGGACCAATTCTAAACCTAGCAATCCACCACTTACTTAACAAGACCTGAATAGTATATATTCCAGCCACTAAAAGCAGTCCAAAGAACGGACTAACCTTCCCATACAATCCTAAACCATAACTATAAAAAATCAGCGTTCCGACAATTGATTGAAACAAATAATTACTTAGCGAAAGCCTTCCTACTGCAGCAAAAAAACGTAATTTTCGTTGCCAGAATGCTTTTCTGGACATCAATATTATTGAAGAGGCGTAAAAGATTGCTGTTGCCGGTCCGCCAATTGCACCTTGCAAATAATCTACTGTAATTCCCTGCCCAATAATGTATGGCATCAACTTAAAACCAAAACCGACTATTAATGAGCCAAGCCAAACATTTTTGATAAAATAATAATTCTCCTCAAGATTTTCGAAGATTTTTTTCTTAGCAGCAAATGCTCCTAAGAGAAACATTGGTAATATAGCGGCAGTTAAATAGAGAAAACCGTTTCCGCCGCTTACTGCTAACCAATCAGTAATTCTTTGACTGGTAATCTCTAAGTAGCTTCCAGAACCGTAAACATATAGCGACTTCTCGACCATTTCCGGATAATACCTCGATATCTCATAAGGATAGCTTAGCTCAATCAAAAGAAGTCTTCTCCCAATAATAAATACGGAAAAGGCAATTATTGAAAAAGCAAAAATCAATAATGTTTTCGGCTTAGCCTTATGAAAGATTAATAATAACAATCCAATTCCAGCGTAAGAAATCAAGATATCTCCATGCCAAATTAAAAAGGCGTGAATCAATCCAAATACCAGCAACCAAAACATTCTTCTTAAAAATAGTTTATAAAAAGAATAATTAAGAGCAGTCATCCGTTCTTTGATGATTACCATTCCAAAACCAAATAAAAAGGAGAATAGTGTATAAAAGCTGGACTGAGCAAAAATATCTACAAAAATATCTGCACCAATATCGATTGGCGAGGTCCAAAGCTTACCTACCTCCAAATAAAGCCAAGGAGAATGAAAATCTCCCATATTCACCAAAAAGATTCCGAGAATTGCAAAACCGCGAATAATATCAATTATCTCAATCCGATCTCCGCTGCTAATTGGGGCTAAGCTATTCATAATACCACATCCTAATATCTTAATTTTTCGTATTCACGTTTATCTTCAGTTTCAACAAGACTCCATCTGAGTGAACTCGTTCAGCTAAAGCTGAACATCGGTGAATCAGATGGAGACTCTACTCCACCTGATTGAAAGATCCCACCTACGCTTACGCTTAGAGGTGGGGGTATTAACCCAACGATTCACGATAAATCTCGCTTTATAATAAACCAAGTACTTTCTCGATCGGAATTGCTGTTCTAATCCGCCCCTTTCTTCCCTTAGTTGTTTCAGCCATAAATAAGGAGTTCATTACCGCCTCCTCAACTGCCTCAATAACACCCTGAAAAAGCAATGAGATAAGCCAATTATCCTCAGATATACAAGGGAAAGCTGCTATTTCTAACTGTGGATTTAAGGGCATCTTAACCGAGTTGCTAAAAGCGATAATAATATCTCCGCTTCCATGATGAGCAATCGCGCCAGTTCGCCCTAAACCAAGGGTCGCTCTCTTGGCTAAGCGTTTTAATTGTCGAGAATTTAATGGAGCATCCGTGGCAATTACAATCATAATCGAACCATCATCATATTTATCGGCATTTTCTTTAAAAATATCTTTCCCAATATTTTTGCCTAATACCGTCAATTCCTCAGGTCTGCCAAAATTGCTTAAGACTAAGACTCCAACTGTGTAGCTAGAATTTGTGATAGCTATTACCCTTGATGAAGTTCCAATCCCTCCTTTCCAGCCAAAACAGGACATCCCGGTACCGGCACCTACAGCCCCTTCACCAGCTTTTTCATCGCTAGCCGCGGTAATAGCTGCAATGGCATGCTCCGGTCGGATATGTAGACCACGAATATCATTTAAATAGCTATCATTGCACTCGCCAACAACAATATTAACCGTCCCTGCCTTTTCTCCAATCTCCTCATTTTCCTGCATTAGATATCTTAAAGTACCCTCTGATACTGCTGGAATCGAAAAAGTATTGGTCAGCATTATTGGGCTTTCCAGATGACCCAGCTCCTCAACTTGGACTAATCCCGTTGTTTTACCGAATCCATTTAGGACGAAAGAGGCTGCCGGAACTCTTTCGTAAAACAGATTCCCCTCATGCGGTAAAATCGCCGTTACTCCAGTTGTTGCGGCCTCGTTGTCTGCGAACTCTTTCTGTAAAGTAAAATGACCAACCTTCACACCTTTGACATCAGTAAGGCAATTTTTTTTGCCGGTTGGCAATTCGCCGATTGGATAACCTAACTCTCTTAATCGCTGTCTCATCCTTTACCCTCCTTAAGTTTAACTTAATTATAATATTAGGCTGGTACATGTAAAAGTAGATATTGTAAATAATAAAAAAAAGGATTATAACTATCTATGTAGATAAATTTCTTTAATAAATATTTCTTACTAAAAGCGAGGAGTGTTAATGAGCAACGCCTTTTTGTATAAGCTAAAAGAAAATGATCATCTCTATTTCAATATGTACGGTGACTACACTTATTTAACCGAGGGCTATTATAAATCCCTAGATGCTGAGCTGGATAGGGTTAACATTATCCCCACAACCGAACAAGCTTTAGATGCTTATGTTGTCCCCTTGGCTATGGAAAAAGCCAAAATGTTTAATATCGCTACACCTGCTTACGAAATTGTAACAGAAAAAATATCTCCACCAGTACTAGCTTACCCAATAAACCCTTATACCTCCAAGTTTGAAGTTGTAAGTGAGCAAGATGATTTAAAAGCTAAATTAAATACAGTTACGATGAGCGGAAAATACGCTACTATTTGTCAAAAACTCCCTGGAGACTATCGGATTGATATAGTTCGCTGTATTCTTGGAAAAACATTGGTACATGAATATGATCAATTTGCCGAGAAGGTATTTGCGGCGTTTAAGATTCCTTTAATGAAAATCCGAGTAATAGTTACTCCTGCGGAATATCTTTTTTCAGCAGTTGAGCCATTGTTGTTTGAAGAATTGACCCTAAAAGAGAAGAAAATAATTGAGGAGCTGGGAACATGGCAAAAATAGCTGTATTTACCGAACGCTACACGATAAGAAGCTCTGTGGAATTGCAAGCCCTAACCAATTATCGATTAGCCGCTTTTGAATTGGGTCATCAAGTAGACTTCTTATTTCGCAGCGAGCTAAAATTTCTAGGCAATTATGATGCAATCCTGATTAGAGCCTTAACTGACCCCTTAAATACCAGCTATGTAGTTGCCAGAATGGCTGAAATGAAAGGCTTGCGAGTTATTGATGAATCTGAAAGCATTAGAATTTGCTGCGATAAAGTTAATATGTACAAGAGATTAATTGCCAAAAACGTCCCCATGCCACAAACCGCCTTTTTATACGCAAAAGAAGTAACGAAGGAAAATGGGAAAGAATTGTTTGAGAGCTTAGGAATGCCTTTAGTCCTCAAAGCGCCGAACTCCAGCTTTTCAGCATATGTTGAAAAGGTAAAATCAGTTGATGAGTTCCTCAAAGTTGGTAAAAAATTCTTACGTAGGGCTGACCGAATAATCATTCAACAATATATGCCAAGTGAATTTGATTGGCGTGTTGTAACCTTAAACGGGAAAATTCTTGCAGTTGTAAAGTATATTTTTGCCCAAAACACTTGGCGATTAATGGATAGATCTCAAGATGGCGGTCAAGCTAGTGTAATTGGTGTCAAAATTACAGATGCCGATCCCAGACTCTTAGATGTTGCCCTAGCCGCCGCCAATGCCATTGGTAAAAGCCTATATGGAATTGATCTAAAAGAGGTTGATGGGGATTACTATGTTATTGAGGTAAATGACAACCCGAATATTGATGCCGGATTAGAGGATGAGCACAGCCCAAATATTTATAAAAATATTATCTTGCATTTAGCCGGGGAAGAGTTTTCATGAGATATCGACCTGCTGCAATTGCAGATTTAACCCTGTTATCGGTAATAGAAGCGGAGTGTTTTAATCAGGACGACCGGTTTTCAACTCGGAGCATTAAAAGAATGCTGCTCAATCCTCAGAAATCAATCTTGGTAGATGTCATCCTAGAGAACGAGAAGATAATCGGTTATGCCGTTTTTTTTACGCGCAGCAACAGCCAAAGAGTAAGATTATACTCCATATGTATTTTGCCGCAGTACTCCGGCAAAGGATATGGTAAAGCCTATTTGACTTCCCGGATTGCCGATTTTTGGAATGATTTCAGAGAAATCAGTCTGGAGGTTAGATGCACTAATTCCAAAGCCCTCGCCTTATATAATAATCTAGGTTTTCAAATAATAAAAACCTTAACAGCCTATTATCCTGACGACGAGAACGGATACAGGCTAGTAAAAAGATTGGAATAATCAGAAAACTTCTGGTCTTTATTACTTTTTAGCAAGGAAAATATGCAGTTCCTCAAGGGGAATCTCAATATTGCTAATTTTTAAAGCCAGTCGAGCCATTAAAAGAGCCCGAAATTTGATATCTTCAATCGACTCTATCAGATCAATTGAAGTCTTGGTCAGATAATCCTGCCTTAGAGTCTGATAAAGATTAGTGGCTCTTTTTCTGGTGCTTTCTGCCTGTTTTATAAATAAAACCGATACGATCTCAATTATCGTGGCAGGCATCGTAGTTATTATTTTTTCAGATGGCGTCTGTTCAGGGAAAAGCGCCACACTAATTATAAAAATAAACCCGATCATCGCTGCAACGATGCTGAACCAAAATTGAATTGCCGCTTGGGAAAGCGCTTGACGGTGATAATCGTTAATTAAATCCTCGACAATACTCCAGGTAGAGAAATTCTTTTCTCTGTCCCCATTTAATTGATCATTGAGTAATGTAGATATTTGATTAGGATTAATCTTAGTTCCCTGATTTCCCTGATATTTATTCGCATACCGAAAAACAAATACCCCCGTTAGAAACACCAAAGTAATCAGTCCCAAACCTATAAAAAAACCGACAAATGGACTAGCAGATTCCATTCAAATACACCCTGTCCCCGCATTGTTTTAGCTAAATCCAAAAGAGTAGATCGCTTAAGCTAATAACAATATATTCAAATATCGTAATAAAGGACACCGAATAAAAATATATCTAAATTGGTGGGGGGTACATCACAAATTAGAGATTATTCGATAAGTATCATAGCTCCCTAAAATATGAACGTGATGCTCAAAGGTTTCGAGAATCTTTATCGCCTTCTTCATTCTCTCCTCGCTAATCCCGGCATCCGTTTCTAAAAAGAATTTATAAGAACCTAACTTTTGTTTAGTCGGGCGAGATTCAATCCACGTTAAATTTATTGAGAGGGCAGAAAAAACATTTAAGATCGACGATAGTAACCCCGGATATTCATTATTCGGAGAGATTAAAAGCATCGTCTTTTTTAAGCTTTGAGTAGTGTCTATTTGTTTTTTTGTTACGACAACAAAACGAGTCTGATTCTCCAAATTGTCCTGCAGGTTTCGTTTAGCGATATGCAAGCCAAACGTTTTTGCTGCCCATTCAGAGGCTAAAGCTGCGGCATCAGTTCTTTTAGCTTGCAGCAAAGCCTCAGCTGCATATGCCGTACTCTGGAATTGGACCCTCTTCGCTTTTGTTTTCTTGATGAAATCCTTGCATTGATCAAGCGCCGGCTGCATTGACCAAATTTCCTTTATTTCTTTTAATTCAATCTCCCCAAAGGTTAGCAAATGCAGAGAAATCGGTAAGATAACCTCACCTACAATATATAGATTATTTGCGATGATTCCATCTACGGTAGTATTAATCGTCCCCTCAATAGAGTTCTCAATAGGAACTATTCCTTTATCAGCTATTTCCTCATTTACTGCCTCCAAAACGTCCAAAATAGATTCACACATCTGCCAATCAATGTTTTGATCCTGAAAATAGTGAATCGCCGCCTCTTCCGAAAAGGTTCCCTGCGGACCTAAATATGATATCCTCAATTGTTCATCCTCCAATGTTATCTAAGATAAATCTTTTAATGTCCATAATAGCACATTTTCACTAAGTACAGTCCAAAAAAATTTGGAACAGTTCGGTTAATTTTCAGCCTTCTCTAGCTGGAAACCACAAAAAAATCTTTTTATGTATTTTTATTGCTTGACATTTCCCTTACTTAGTGATAATTTAGATTCTAATTTAATAATCATAAATATTCAAACAACGATGAAGGAAAGATTTAATAATTGATAATTTTAGAGAGTCAGTGGTTGGTGCAAACTGATTAATTCGTTATTAAATTAGCGCTCCCAAGTTGTTAAGCCGAAATAATAGTAGGTTTTTACCGGTTCGTTCCGTTATAAATTAGGAGTAATATTATTTAACTCGTTGAGGTTGCTGCCGTAAGGCGGTAACGAAATTGGGTGGTATCACGGAAGCTTAACCTTTCGTCCCTGACATGAACTTTGATTCAGTTTGGGACGAAAGGTTTTTTATTTTGATTGGGGGGTTGCTTTTTTGACATTGCTATAGAACGATACTTTACTTTGCTGAAACATTAACATGGTAGTGATGTAAAATGCAAATATACTTTTTTAGGAAGAGGTGGAGGAAATGTTTAAAGAATATCAACACTTACGGATACCTGGTCCAACACCGATTGCTCCAGAGGTCCAAAGGGCAATGGACAGGACAATACTCGGACACAGGGGCGGAGAATTTTCGAAGATTTTTGCTGAAACCAGCGAAAAGGCCAAAAAAGCCTTTCAAACTAACCAAGAGGTCTTGTTTGTTGCTTCCAGTGGAACTGGGGCGCTAGAAATGGCGGTAGCCAATCTGGTTCAGCCCGGTGATAAAGTACTTGTAGTTGTAACAGGGGTTTTTGGAGAAAGATTCGCAAAAATTGCTAAAGCTTATCTAGCCGACGTCTTAGTTTTAGAATTTGCTTACGGGCGTGCTCTTGACCCCCAGCAAGTCAGCAGTTTACTGCAGCAGCATCCGGATATTAAAGCCGTATTTGCTACTCACTGTGAAACCTCTACCGCAGTCGCAAACCCGATTCAAGAGCTGGCAGAGATTGTGAAGGACTCGTCAGCGATCCTTGTCGTTGATAGTGTTTCGGCATTAGTCGGTATGGATTTGCAGATGGACGCCTGGGGCGTTGACATTGTAGTAACTGCCTCACATAAAGCTTTAGGGCTACCGCCCGGATTAGCCTTAATTGCAGTTAGCGATAAAGCTTGGAAAATAATTGAACAACATTCCGGACCACGTTTTTATTGGGATTTACGTGCATATCGAGATAATGCTAAAAAGAACACAACTCCCTTTACTGGCCCTGTAGCTCTAATTTTTGGACTAAATAAATCACTGGATTTAATTTTTATCGAGGGACTAGAACAAGGCTTCCAAAGGCACCTTTTGCTAAGAAATATGGTAAGACAGGCGATAAAAGCTTTAGGTCTTGAACTTCTGGTAAAAATCGATAGCGAGGCTTCAGCCACCGTTACAGCAATTTTGGGTGATGAAAGCTTTGACGTTGAGCAATTAAGAAAAATATTGCGTGAAGAGTATAAAATTATCGTGGCTGGTGGTCAGCAGCACTTGAAAGGGAAAATTTTTCGAATAGGTCATCTTGGCTATACTCATCCGATGGATATCTTAACAACTATAGCAGGAGTAGAACTAGCACTCCAGCAAATCGGTTACCCGGTCGAGTTAGGTGCAGGTGTTAAAGCAGCTGAGGAGGTGTGGGCTAATGTTAAAAATATTAGTTAGTGATCCAATATCTGAAATAGGTCTAAAAAAATTGCTGGCAGCTCCGGACATTGAACTGGACATCAAAACGAATTTGCAGCCTGACCAATTAAAGCAACTTATCGGGAACTATGACGGGCTGTTAGTGCGCAGTCAAACTACTGTAACCGGCGAGACTCTGGAACAGGCTAAAAGATTAAAGGTAATCGGTCGAGCCGGGGTCGGCGTTGATAACATCGATATTGAAGCTGCCACAGCAAAAGGTGTTGTTGTTATTAATGCCCCGGATGGCAATACAATTTCCACAGCCGAACATAGCTTCGCGATGTTAATGGCTGTTTCCCGCTGGATTCCTCAAGCCCATGAAGATCTAAAGCATGGAGTCTGGAACCGCAAAAAATACGTTGGTGTTGAGCTTAATCGTAAAACCCTCGGCATTATTGGGCTAGGTCGCATTGGGACAGAGGTTGCCAAGAGAGCGAAAGCCTTTAATATGCAAGTAATCGGTTATGACCCTTATCTTTCTGAAGAAAGGGCAAAACAATTAGGTGTAAAATTATGCTCAGTACAGGAAGTGACCGAGCAGGCTGATTTTATTACTGTTCACACTCCACTTACAAAGGATACTAAATATATTATTGATGACAGAGAGTTTTCGCTAATGAAGAAAGGAGTAAGGATTGTAAACTGTGCACGTGGTGGAATAATTAGTGAGCAAGCTTTACTCCGTGCCCTTAACGAAGGAATAGTTGCTGCTGCCGCTCTAGACGTCTATGAAGAGGAGCCTCCCGGTGAGAATCAATTAATAAGTCACCCTAATGTAGTTACTACCCCACACTTAGGCGCCTCTACTGAAGAAGCACAACTTAACGTGGCGATTGATGTAGCTGAAGAGGTTTATCACTACCTGCGGGGGGAACCTTTTAGAAATGCCGTCAATTTACCTTCAGTTACTTCGGAAGTCTTGAATCATGTGCGCCCTTATGTTCGTTTAGCTGACAAATTAGGAGTTCTTATAGCCAACTATATTCATGGAGCAATCAATAAGATTGAAATCCAAATCGCCGGTGATATTGCCGAAAATGAGGTTAACATTCTGACTAGAAGCGTTCAAAAGGGTATTCTATCTCAACACTTAGGAAGTATCGGAGTCGTTAACGATGTTAATGCCCCACTTCTAGCTAAAAATAGAGGAATTGATGTCGTCGAAAGCCGAACCTCAAAATCTTCCGGCTTCACCAATTTAATGACGGTGAGAGTTAAAACAAATCGGGAAGAAAAGCAGATATCCGGCACTGTTTTAAACGGCTATGGAGAGCGAATTGTTAACTTGAACGGCTATACTGTTGATTTAATTCCGGAGGGCAATCTAATTATTATGGATCATACCGATCAACCTGGAATAATCGGCAAAATGGGAAGTGTCTTAGGAAACGCCAATGTTAATATTGCTACAATGCAGGTTGGCAGAAATGAATTAGGCGGAAAAGCTATAGCCTTCCTTGGAGTCGATCAAATTGTTGATAAAGAAACGCTAGAAGAACTGCGTCAAGTAAAGGGAATCCAAAATATTTATCAAGTTAAATTGTAGGTGAACTCTTAAGAAGGTATGGAGCTCGTTTTCACTTTTACAGCGAAAACGGGCTCCTATTTGTTGATTTAATAATTTAGTCCAACTCGTTTCCGAGCAAGATCCATATAATATGAAGCAGTTTCACGGGCTTTACCGGCACCCTTTTTTAGAATACGAGCTACCTCTTCCCTGTCACTGGCATAGACTTGCCTCTTCTCTCTATAGGGAGCGAAATATTCCCAAATTAGTTCAAAAAGTTCTTTTTTAACCTCTCCGTATTTTAGCCCTGGGGTTAAAAAGCGTTCTTTTAATTCAGCCCGCTCTTCTTCATTCAAAAAAGTCGCATATATTTCGAATAAAGCATTTCCCTCAATAGGTTTTGGTTCATCTATCGGAGTTGTATCAGTTACTATCGACATAACCTTTTTCCTCAGAGTCGCCTCTTCAGCAAAGATTTCAATGGCATTACCATAGGATTTCGACATTTTTTGTCCGTCAATTCCGGGGATCGTCGCAACATCTTCGGCAATATCCACATCAGGAAGCACAAAGGTCTCACCGTAGGTGGAATTAAATCTTTCAGCCACATCACGAGCAATTTCTAAATGCTGCTTCTGATCTTTACCTACAGGAACACGTTCACCGCCAAAAGCTAAAATATCCGCTGCCATTAGGACTGGGTAAGAGAAAAGTCCATGTGTAGCTGGAATTCCTTTGGCCATCTTATCCTTATAAGAATGAGCCCTTTCCAATAAGCCCATGCCAGTAACGTTGGAGAGCAACCAAGTTAATTCCGTTACCTCCGGTACATCTGATTGCACCCAAAAGGTTGCCTTATCTGGATCAATTCCTAAAGCCAAAAAATCACAGACAGCATTAAAAGTCCCTTCTCGTAGCTTCTCAGCATCAAACACCGAGGTAAGGGCATGGTAATTTACAATAAAGGTAAATAAATCGTTTTGCTCTTGATAGTCAACCATTCTCTTCATCATTCCAAAATAGTTCCCTAAATGGAGCTTTCCAGAGGGTTGAATACCTGATAAAATACGCATAAATTCCACTCCTACTTTCTTTGATCATCAAACATCAGCAATCTCACATCTAACTTCTCACCTCTAGTATAGCCTATTCCAAGGAATAATTAAAATGCTTGTGTAAACTTCTTCTAAAATACGGGTAAACGCTAGAAAGCTAAGCTTCATCATGGAAAGTTATGGCTTTTTTTAGATTTTTAATTGAGAAACCCTTTCCGTACATTAATACCCCGCCTCGATAAACCTTTGCTGCCAAAATAGCTAAACCAATAATGCTGAGAATCAAAAGACCATAAGCAATTAATATTTCCCATAATGCCGGTGAAGTTATTCCTACCCTTAAAAACATAATCATCGGCGTAAAGATTGGAATGTACGAGGTTACAATTATAAAAGGTGCATCAGGAGCACTTAGTCCGAACATGGCAATCATAAAGGCAGCAACGATGATTAAGTTTAACGGTGTTAAGGTTTGCTGCAAATCCTCAATCCTGCTAATTAATGAACCTAGCATTGCAGCGATTGTCGAGTATAGCAAATATCCTAAAAGATAAAAGCTGATTGCATAAAAAATTGTCGAAATAGGAATAGTAGCGAAATCTATCACCATATCACCTAAATCTAAGGTTTTGTTGCCGAATTTCATTGATAAATAACCAACTAAAAAGAAAAAAACAGTTTGCGTAAGTCCTAATAGGGCTATACCTAAGATTTTGCCAAACATTTGAGCAATTGGATTCACACTAGAAATAAGAATTTCCATTACCCTCGTGCTTTTCTCCTTAGCAACCTCAGTTGCTACCATATTTCCATACATTAACACCCCAAAATAAATGGCGAATAGCAGGACATAAACCAAAACAGTTGACTGGACAATTTCTTCTTGGCTTTTGCTTTCTTTCTGTTCAACATCTTGATTCACAACAAGCTCTGTATCGATGTTTACATTCGCAAATAATTGAGCGGCCTCTTGCTCTGCTAAGCCTAAGTAATTGGCTTGTAGCCTAAATTGAATTTGATTCAGGACCTGCCCGAGCTTATTAAGTACATTATTGTCATTTATATTCGAGCCTTTAAAGGTAGCCAAAAGATGACCATCTTGTGTAGAACTTACCACTAGAAATCCAAAAATGTTGCCGTTTTGCACTTCTGATAAAGCAGCTCCTTCATCAACAAAAGATTTTAGCTCAAGATTAGTAAAACCAAATGTTTCCGTTTTATTAACCATCTCGTTATAAAAATCATTGTCAGTAGCCACTACGCCGATTTGTGTAACCTCATCTTGATCATTATCAAAATATGAAATAATTCCCGGCAGATTAAAGACTACGAATACTAATAATGAAGTTAATAATGTTGTAACAATGAATGTTTTAGACATCGCCTTCGTCGTGAAGGTATGTTTAAGTACTATCCAGAATTTATTCATAAGAAGCACCAACTTTCTCAATAAATATATCGTTTAAGGAGGGCTCTTCAAGCACGAACTTTGTTGTAAATCCTCTACTGGCAACCTCACGGAACAACTTCTGCGAGACACTATCTTCATTAATCTGCACAACATACCCTTCCGCCGTTCTATTAACCTTCAATACTCCACCAACATTCCTTAAGCTGTCCAAATTTTCATCAGTATGGATGATTACATTTTTTCTCCCAAAGGAGCGCTTTATCTCCCTAAGATTCCCCTTAACTACCGAACTTCCCTTATGCATTATACAGATATCTGAGCATAACTCCTCAACATGCTGCATTAAATGACTGGAAAAGACAATTGTAGTTCCCTTTTGGGCAATTTCCTTGACAACATCCTTCAGCAATTCCACATTAATTGGGTCTAATCCACTAAACGGCTCATCAAGGAAGAGAAGTTTAGGTTTGTGAATAACCGAAGCAATAAATTGAATTTTTTGCTGGTTTCCTTTTGATAATTCTTCAACTTTTTTATTGGCGTAATCAGTGATTCGGAATCTATTTAACCATTTAGGTATTTCAGCTTCAATCACCCGTCTTTCCATCCCGCGCAACATTCCCAGATATGTCAGCTGCTCACTTACCTTTAATTTAGGGTATAAACCCCTTTCTTCAGGCAGATAACCGATTTGGT
>Ga0209347_1005115_pt1 | contig 12847 bp, 10 predicted proteins | sample AutmiccommuBRH23_FD_187382 | JGI IMG/M metagenome (GOLD analysis project Ga0209347, IMG submission 187382) | Deep subsurface microbial communities from Mt. Terri, Switzerland - Autotrophic microbial communities BRH/23 (SPAdes) (version 2) | ecosystem: Environmental > Aquatic > Deep subsurface >... | reverse complement strand
GCGCACCTGGTTGACACTATAACCGTCGATTACACTGTCCGGACGAGCGAAGTAGATAAATTCGAAAATACAGCTGGCCTGGGTCTTGGCGGCCATCTTTTTGATAGAGTGAAGGCCATTTTCATCAATTGTGACGATTTCGCCAGGCTCCACATCCCGCACGAATTCCGCCCCGTTAGAATCAAGGGCGCATGATTCGGAAGCCAGGACATAGGCTCCACCTTCCAGCTTACCTATACACAGTGGGCGAACACCGTAGGGGTCACGGACGCCGATAAGCCTGTCTTCGGTCATTAACACCAGTGAATAGGAACCCTTAATATCCAGCATGCACTTCAGTACGGCATCTTCAACTTTGCTCTGGTTATAACGGGCAATCAAGTTGACAATCACTTCACTGTCGTTAGTGGACTGAAAAACAGACCCGTTGGCAGCCAGTGAACTCCGCAGTTCAGCGATATTGGTCAGGTTCCCGTTATGGGCCAGGGCAATCATGCCCCGGGCATAATAGCACACCAAAGGCTGGGCATTGATAACCAGGCTGGAGCCTGTTGTCGAATATCGCACATGACCGATAGCCATATTTCCCGTCAACCGGTCCAGAATCTCTTCCGAAAACGCTTCCTGAACCAGGCCCATATCTTTGTGCAGCCTGATGCCATGCCCGTCTGTCACAGCAATACCTGCGCTTTCCTGGCCCCTGTGCTGTAACGCATAAAGCCCATAATAAGTCAGACGGGAAACATCAAGACCCTTGCCATAGACACCGAAAACTCCGCACTCTTCCCTGGGTTTATCGGAAAAAATGGTCATTTTATCATCTCCGCTTCGGTTTAATCCGTCTCCTGCATCATCTGTACGTGTCTTAGATCGTCTCTCCCGTAAGCCTCTTTAATACTTCCTGATATGCTTCCTCGACATTGCCCAAATCCCTGCGAAACCTGTCTTTATCCAGCTTTTCCTTGGTCTCGACATCCCAGAACCGGCAGGTGTCAGGTGAGATCTCATCCGCCAGGATTACCTGGCCTTTATGCACTCCAAATTCAAGTTTAAAATCGATAAGATCGATATTCTTATCCTTCAGGTATTCCCTGAGTATATCATTAATCTTAAGGGCAATTTCAGAAATAGTCTTCATCTGCTCAGGCGTTGCCAGGTCAAGAACCTGGATGTGGTAATCATTGATAAGCGGGTCGCCCAGAGCATCATCTTTGTAGTAATATTCAAGAACGGCCTTGGGCAGCATAGTCCCTTCGGGCATCCCAATTCTCTTGGACAGTGACCCGGCGGCGATATTCCTGACGACAACTTCCACCAGAATTATTTTGACAGCCTTGACTACCTGCTCCCGGTCATTGACCTGGCTGACCGTGTGGGTCGGAATCCCCTTGCTTTCCAGCAGTTTGAAAAAATGGGTGGAAATCTTGTTGTTGAGGACTCCCTTGTTCATGATAGTCCCCTTTTTCTTGCCGTCAAAGGCAGTCGCATCGTCTTTGTACTCTATCCAGTAAAGGTCAGGGTCATTGGTCCTGTATACCTTCTTGGCCTTACCTTCATGGACCTGTTCAAGCTTTTGTACATCCATGGTTACTCCTCCGATCATCATGTTTATCCCTATAACCCAAAACGGGCAAAAACCATGTCCACATGCCGCAGGTACCAGTTATAATCGAACTGTTCCCTAAGTTCCCCTTCGGTAATCAGATCCATTACATCCTGATCAGCCAGCAGCAGGTCTATGAAATTCTGCTTGGTGGCCCAAACCTGCATAGCATTTCGCTGAACCAGCTCATAGGCGCGCTCCCTCAGGATGCCTTTGTCCACCAAGGCCAGTAAAAGACGCCCAGAATATATGAGGCCCCTGGTCTTGTTAAGGTTTTCTATCATAGTTTCCGGATAAACCAGGAGGTTATCGATTACCCTAATCGTCAGATGGAGCATATAGTCGAGCAGGATGGTACTGTCAGGAACAATGACCCGCTCCACAGAGGAGTGGGAGATGTCCCGTTCATGCCACAGAGCCACATTTTCCATGGCAGCCAGGGCGTTGCCCCGCAGGACTCTGGCCAGGCCGGAAATCCTCTCATTTGTGATAGGGTTGCGCTTATGCGGCATAGCCGAAGAACCCTTCTGGCCTTTACCGAAATACTCTTCAGCCTCCCTGATATCTGTTCTCTGCAAATTCCTAAGTTCGGTGGCAATCTTCTCCAGAGTGGCTCCGACCACAGCCAGGGTTGACATATACTCGGCATGCCTGTCCCGCTGAATAACCTGAGTGGCTATCAGGGCCGGTGTAAGTCCCAGCTTGGCGCAGACTCTGGCTTCAACCTCAGGGTTAATGTTGGCATATGTCCCGACAGCCCCGGAAAGCTTGCCGACACTGATGGTTTCAATGGCTTTCTGCAGCCTTTCGATATTGCGATCGGTTTCCGCCAGCCACAACAGCATCTTCATCCCGAAGGTCATTGGCTCAGCATGAATGCCGTGTGTCCGACCAATCATCGGAGTGTATTTATATTCTTTCGCTTTTTCTACAAGTTTCTCCCGGAGCATCTGCACTTTTCCCAATAGGTGCTCACCGGCCTCTTTCATCAGCAGGCACAATGCGGTGTCACCCACATCAGAAGAAGTCATGCCCAGGTGGACATACTTTGAGTCCTCGCCGACATATTCGGCCACACTTGTAAGAAAGGCAATCACGTCGTGGTTGGTCACAGCCTCAATTTCCTCAATCCGCCTGACATCAAAGTTGGCCTTTTGGCCGATATTCCTGGCCGCTTCTGCGGGAATTTCCCCCAGCTCAGCCATAGCCTCAGCGGCAGCTATTTCGATATCCAACCACTTCCTGAACTTGTTCTCAAGTTCCCATATACGTCCCATTTCCGGACGGGTATAGCGATCTATCATGTGGTGTTGTACCTCCTTGGAAGGTTCTAGGTTCTAGGTGCTAGGTGTTAGTAAAAAAGATCAATAATTAATCAGCCGCGGGTGGAAGCGGATTATTTACTAAGATAACCTTCAATACCCAGCTGTGACAGCTTTTCTGCCTTAGCATTTACATCATCAGCTAATTGCTGTTTGTAAGCTCTTAGTTTTTGCCTAACTTCCGGGTACTTCACACTCAGTATCTGAGCGGCGAAGATGCCGGCGTTTTTGGCGCCGTTTATGGCCATGGTAGCCACCGGAATGCCGGGGGGCATCTGGACAATGGCGTAAAGGGCATCGGTCCCGGCCAGGGCGCCTGATTGGATGGGCACACCGATTACCGGCAGGGTGGTAAAAGCAGCGATAACCCCAGGGAGATGTGCTGCCATCCCAGCTGCCGCAATTATTACTTCCAAGCCCCGTTCTTCGGCCGTTTTGGCGTACTGGGCCGTTTTATCCGGTACCCTGTGCGCGGAAGAGATAATTACTTCACATCCGATACCAAATTGCCTGAGAATATCTACAGCGCCTTTCATTACAGGCAGATCGGAATCACTGCCCATCACAATACCCACGAGGGGAGTATTCATATACATACCTCCGTTTTACCGGTTAGTCTTCCATTATTATGTCTTGTCTGCATAAAATAAATTTAGCCCAGACGGCAGATTTCATTCTCAAAGCGAGTGAAACCTGCCCGTCTGGGCTTTTATCCCTTCGGTGTAGTGTCGGTGCAACACCTGTACCACTTGGACCAAGCCCGGCACGTAGCCGGTGGAACCCTAGGTACACTTTCGCTCGTATACGGGCTAATTTGCCCGAAAAACGAGTATTTACTTTTATACAATCCTATATTATCAAACCTAATTCGACAAGTCAATAAAAAATTGGCTCAAATATGAACAGGTTGGTCCGAAGGATGGGTTTCAATCTCTGTCAGTAACCACTATCAGGTAGATTTCATCATCAAATTCATACAGGTCGACTTCATCACCCTTAACCAGGTCATCCAGGTCTATATCTTCGGAGTCAAATTCAACAATTACGTCATCATTTACCTCGTAATTGGTAACAATGCCAGTGCTTCGTTCAATTAATATCTCATAATCACTTTCGTCAACCGAGCTAACGGTGCCACTCCTGATTCTTCCCTGAATTATTTCCGTCACCTCGTCACCATCTAAAACAAGTTTGACAGGTTTATCTGTGACCAGGTCATCCAAATCAGCGCTCGTATCGCCATCAACCTCAATATCGGCGGCTGAATCTACATCGTATGTGGTACGGTCCCCTTCCCAGTCCTCAATTCTGATTGTCCACTCAGATGAATCCACCCGGGAAATCAGACCGACAATAAATTCGACACCGCCGCCTTCAATTACTTCAATCCTCACCACTTCATCATCTTCGACCTGCAACCTGACCTCATCGCCTTCATTTATATCTGACAGTGATGGGTTTCTATACCTGTCAATAATAATGTCGGCATCCCGGTCCACAGCGTAAGTACTACGGTCGCCGTCTTCATCCTCGATACGGATCTCCCAACCCGACGAATCAACTCTAATGACCTCACCTTCCACGTAGTCGGTGTCGCCATTGTCAGTCGCTGTAGATTCTACATCTATAAACCCGGCAATATTATTCCCGGTCAGAACCAGGGATACCCCATCCCCTTCTTCAATGGTATCATAAACGACGGTTTCGTTACCCCGGAAAATCCAGGCACCATTGGCCACAAATATTCTATAGAGGGTACCCTGGGCATCATATATTATAAAGTTGTCCTCATTTGTATCTTCAACCGTTCCCTGCAGTAGACCATCTAATTTCATTAATTTTTCGCACTTGGCGAAAATAGTCGCTATTTCAGCCCTTGTCACCACCCGGTCCGGCTGGAATGAACCATCCTGGTATCCCACAAAGATTCCTCTCTCAACGGCGGCATAAATATATCCACGTGATCCTTCGGGAAAAGAGGCATCATCAATAAACAGAGTGTACAAGCTGCTTTCTCCAACAACCTGGTTTTGCATCCCCAGCATCCGGACAGCCAGTTGGGCTACCCAAGCCCGGCTGGCTGGAGCGCTCCAGTCGAAATTATTATCCTGGGTCTTTATTAAGCCCCGCTGCCATCCAACGTACACAAATCCTTTAGCCCAGTCAGGAATATCCCGGCCAAAGGCCTCCGGCAGGGAAAGGTTGCTGCTGGCGGCTAAATCCGCCGCCTCCTGTGTCAGGCCAAGTTCCCGTACTGCCATTATCAGGGCTTCCACCTGCTTAACACCAAAGTTTGGGCGATAAGTGCCATCAGTGTAACCCGCCGTAATACCCCTTGTTTTCAGCCTAATAATAGACTTTTTAGCCCAGGAAGCCTGGTCCAGGTCACTGAAATTCAAGGAACTATTGGATGCCGGCTCACCATATGCAAAACCGGTGGCAGACAACCCCAAAAGCATTGCCAGAACTAAAACGGCAATTAATGTAACTCTGTAAAACCTCACCACTTATCAGACCCTCCTTAAATTCGTCCACCTTAACTTATCCACTTTATTTTCAAGTAAACTTCGCCGCAATTTTGCAGAATACCTGCTATTTCAGCAATTTTTTCCAACCGTCCGGACCTTTTTATAACCTTATCAAGCCAAAAACCGGCAGGGTCCTAACCCTGCCGGTTTTTGGCCGACAACGAGTTCTTCGTAAGGTCTTAACAGCTTATTGGAAATACCTTACTCCTGCCTCAAAAATTCCTTGGTCCTTTGACCCAGGGACATTTTTGGATACATTAGTTCCGGTCCTTTCTGAGTGGCCCATTTTGCCAAGCACCCGTCCGTCCGGGCTGGTAATGCCCTCAATAGCATGGACCGAACCGTTGGGGTTATAAGCGATATCATAGGTCGGATCGCCTTTGATGTCTACATACTGGGTAGCCACCTGACCATTTTGGATCATCTGCTCAACCTGTTCTACACCGGCCACAAACCTGCCTTCACCATGGGATATAGCGATGGTATGAATATCGCCTGTCCCTACATTGTTGAACCACGGGGACAGGGTGGACACCACTTTGGTCCGAACCATACAGGAAGCGTGCCGGCCTATGGTATTAAACGTCAGTGTGGGGCAGTTTTCAGTAATGTCAACGATTTCCCCGTAAGGGACCAGACCCAGCTTGATTAATGCCTGAAACCCGTTACAGATACCCAGCATCAGCCCGTCCCGGTGCTTGAGAAGATTCATAACAGCTTCTTTAACCTTGGGGTTCCTGAAGGCAGCAGCTATGAACTTACCGGAACCGTCAGGCTCGTCCCCACCGCTGAAACCGCCGGGAATCATCACGATTTGAGCTTGGTCTATCCCCTTCACCATCGCCTCTATAGAATGTTCAATTTCAGCTGCGGAGAGGTTTCTGACCACAAGCGTGTCCACAATTCCGCCGGCCTTCTCAAAGGCCTTACCGGTATCATATTCACAGTTAGTTCCCGGGAAGACAGGCATGAATATCCGCGGCCTGGCCACCGTTACCCGGGGCTTTGCAGAATTGCGCCTCTCATAGCGGACTTCCACGGGTTGGTCAGAAATTACGGGAGTTTTGGTCGGGAACACCTTTTCCAGAGGCTTTTCCCAGGCCACAAACGCTTCTTCTATATTTATCCCTGCGCCATTCAAAGTGATGACCGGTCCTCCAGTGGTACGGCCCAGCACTTTGAATTCCACAGGCCCGAAGGCTTCGGATAAATCAACTTCCTTACCGATTTCCAGTACTATAGAACCGTAATCCGGAGTGAATAAACTCCTTACGTCAACGACATTTTCCAAAGCCAGGCCAATTCTGTTACCGAAACTCATTTTACTCAGAGCGGCAGCAACACCGCCCATGCCCACCGTCTGGCCTGCCAGGACCCTGCCGGAATGAATCAGTGAGGTCACCCTGGCAAAGTTCTCTTTGAGCCTTGCAAAATCCGGCATACCATCGTTCAAGCGGGGAGCCGGTACTATTACAACCTGGCTGTCCTCCTGCTTGAATTCCGGTGATGTAACATTATTGACATCAACCACATCCACAGCGAAGGCTACCAGGGTCGGAGGTACATTTAGGTCCCTGAAGGTACCGGACATGCTGTCCTTTCCGCCTATAGCGGCAATCCCCAATTGTTTCTGCGCATAGAAGGCCCCCAGCAGGGCGCTGAAGGGTTTACCCCACTTCACCGGGTCCTTACCTAGTTTCTCGAAGTATTCCTGGAGGGTCAGCCTTACTTTTTGGTAACTGCCGCCCATCGCCACAATCTTGGCTACCGCTTCCACCACAGCATACAAAGCGCCATGGAATGGGCTCCACTGAGCCAATTGTGGGTTGTAACCATAAGTCATTACTGTGCCGGTTGTCGTATCACCGGATAGCACAGGCACCTTGGCAGCCATGCCTTCAGTCGGCGTAGCCTGGTATTTCCCACCGAAGGGCAATAGTACCGTCCCGGCACCAATGGTACTGTCAAACCTCTCGACCAGCCCTTTCTTGCTGCAGACATTCAAATCACGCAGGTTAGCCAGCCAGGTGCCTTGCAAATCCGCAAGTTCTCCGGCAACCCCGGCAGGTACTTCAGTGAAGAAATCTCCATCATCTTCGGGCGCAGTCACGGTAACAACAGTTTTCTGCTTTACGCCGTTGGTGTTTAGGAAATCCCTGCTGATATCAACAATGGTTTTACCGCGCCAGTGCATCCTCAGCCTGCCTGTCGAAGTAACCCTTGCCACCACCGTTGCTTCCAGGTTCTCGACTGAAGCCAAGCCAATAAACCGCTCGGCATCTGCCGCTGCCACCAAAACAGCCATCCGCTCCTGGGATTCGGAAATGGCCAGTTCGGTCCCATCCAGACCTTCGTATTTTTTGGGCACCCGGTCCAGGTCAATATCCAGCCCATCGGTTAATTCTCCGATGGCAACAGAAACGCCGCCGGCGCCAAAGTCGTTACATCTCTTGATCATGCTGCTGACTACAGGGTTTCTGAAAAGCCTTTGGATCTTTCGCTCTTCAGGCGGATTACCTTTCTGTACCTCAGCCCCGCAGGTGAGGATAGACTCTTCAGTATGCTCCTTGGAAGAACCGGTGGCCCCCCCGCATCCGTCCCGGCCTGTCCTGCCGCCGACCAGGATGACTACGTCACCCTCGACGGGAGTTTTACGAACAACATTTTTCTTCGGGGCTGCCCCGATAACAGCGCCAATCTCCATCCTTTTGGCCACAAAACCTTCGTCATATACCTCGGCAACCTGTCCGGTGGCCAGGCCGATCTGGTTACCATAAGAACTATACCCAGCCGATGCTTCGGTAGTAATCTTTCTCTGTGGAAGCTTGCCGGGAAGGGTTTCTTCCAGCCGCTTCCGCGGGTCCCCGCTGCCTGTAACCCGCATAGCTTGGTATACGTAAGAACGGCCAGACAGCGGATCCCTGATGGAGCCGCCCAGGCAGGTAGCCGCACCGCCGAAAGGCTCTATCTCAGTGGGGTGGTTATGGGTTTCGTTCTTAAACATGACCAGCCACTCTTCATCCTGGCCATCAATATCCACATTAACTACTATACTGCAGGCATTGATCTCGTCAGACTCATCCAGGTCGCTTAGAAGCCCTTTTTTCCTGAGTTCTTTCATCCCAATGGTGGCGATATCCATCAGGCAAATATCTTTTTGCCTGTCATTATAAACAAAATCCCTGGACTTAAGATACTCCTGATATGCCAATTCTATCGGTTTGCTGTAAACGCTGTCCTGAATGTTCACATCTCTGATCTCAGTCAAGAAGGTTGTGTGCCTGCAATGATCGGACCAATACGTATCAATGACTCTCAATTCAGTAATAGTGGGGTCCCTTTTTTCCTTATCCCTGAAATATCCCTGCAAAAACTCCAGGTCCTCTAGACTCATGGCAAAGCCCATTTGATTCCATAAGTCTTCTAATTCACCGGATTTCTTATATATAAAACCGTCAATTGTTCCCACATCCAGGGGAGCCAAACAGGTAATTTCCAAAGTAGTCGGCTTGTCCAACGCAACCTCGTGAGAATCCACCGGATTAATATAATATGCTTTTACCCCGGCAAACTCTTCGTCAGAAATTACACCGCTGAGAATAACCACTTTGGCGGAAATGACCTGTGGCCGTTCCTGTTGAGTCAGTATCTGAATACATTGGGCAGCCGAGTCGGCTCTCTGGTCGTATTGTCCCGGCAGATAAGATACAGCAAACACCATATCTTTGGGATCAATCTCCAGAGTTTCATCATACACGTAATCCACCGGTGGTTCAGAAAACACGATAGAACGTGATTTCTCATATTCTTCGGCTGATATTCCTGATATATCATAACAGTTTACTATTCGGACTGACTGCAGACCAGAAAGACTCAGATTATCTTTCAAATCATTAAACAAACTCTGGGCCTCAACATCAAAGCCAGGTTTTTTTTCAACAAAAATCCTCCGTACAAGAGTTGTCATCTTGAAACCCCTTTCTAAAATAGTGGCCAGTGGCCAACAAATATATCTTTGATGAATGGTAAAACGAGGCACGGCAATTCACCCACTAGCCGCTGGCACTAGCACTTAACTTTTCTGCCCTGACAGGTCGGTTACCTTTACTTTACAACCTGATTTTATCATATTATAATTAATAAGTGTAGTTAATAATTCTAATAATATTTATCAGGGGTGCTTATATATGGATATCAATTTTGAGTTATATAAGGTCTTCTACCATGTGGCTAAAAACCTCAGTTTTTCCGAGGCCTCCGGCAGGTTATTTGTTTCCCAGTCAGCTGTGAGTCAGGCTGTTAAAACCCTGGAAAAAAAAATCGGCTGCCAGCTTTTTGTCCGAAACACCAAACTGGTTAAGCTGACTGAAGAGGGTGAACTCCTCTTCAAACATATCGAACAGGCTTTCAATTTCATCAAGGCCGGCGAACGCAGTGTTAACGAAGTGTATTTACTCAAAAGCGGCGAAGTCCGCATCGCGGCCAGTGACACCATTTGTAAGTACTACCTGCTTCCCTGTTTTGAAATCTTTAACCGGCAGTACCCCAACATAAAAATTCGGGTCACAAACAGGACTTCTCCCCAATGTATTCAGCTGCTGAAAAACGGCAGTGTGGACTTGGCCGTAGCCAATCTTCCCGAAAAGGAACCGGATAAAAACCTAACCGTGACAAAAATAAAAAAAATTCAGGATGTTTTCATAGCCGGCAAAAATTTTTCTAATCTAAAAAAAAGGCCGCTCCCGTTAAATGAACTTGGCCGATATCCCCTGCTGATGTTGGAGAAGAATACAACGACCAGAGATTTTATTGATGAGTTCCTCGAAAAGAAGGGGGTCAGTCTGGCCCCCGAAATCGAGCTTGAAAGTGTAGACCTCCTGATCGAAATGGCCAAAATAGGCCTGGGCATATCCTTTGTAGCTAGGGATTATATCGAAAAGGAACTTGCCTCCGGTGACGTCTTCATCTTAAACATAAAAGAAAAAATCCCGGCCAGAAGCCTGGGTATAGTCACAAATAACCGTATCCCCCTTCCTATCACTGCTCAGAAGTTTATCGACCTGCTTAAACCGCCTGGACAGGTACATGCAGAAGCCCTCGATGCATAAACATCGAGGGCTTTTAATATTTTCTGATTGCTCAGCGTTTGCCGGTTGGTGAAGGCTAGTGAATCGCTCTCTTTTTGAATCTACCACCCAAAACTTCGTGCACATCACTGAAAGTCACAAACGCATTGGGGTCAATTTCTGTCACAATTGATTTCAACTTTGCTATCTCTAATCTAGTTACCACAGAATACAAGACACCTTTAAACACTCCGGTGTATGCGCCTTTACCCTGAAGCATGGTTACGCCACGACCTAACCTGGCCATCAACACTTCGGCAATTTCTTCGGGTTGTTCTGACACAATAATTACTGCCTTCGATTCATCCAAACCCTCAACTGTTATGTCGATTACTTTAAAGGCAATAAAATATGCTATAAGAGAATACATAGCCTTATCCCAACCGAAGACAATCCCCGCACTCGACAAAATAAAGATGTTAAAAAACATTACTGTTTCCCCTATTGAAAACCCAGTTCTCTTGTCCATAATTATTGCTACAATTTCCGTACCATCAAGAGAACCTCCGTAGCGGATGATTAAGCCAACACCTATACCTAAAGTAATACCTCCGAATACAGCTGCCAACAAAACATCTTTGGTTACGCCTGGGATTGGATGAAGAACCGTTACTCCTATCGCCAACGCTGTAATAGAGAACAATGTCGACAAAACAAAGGTTTTTCCGATATGCTTATATCCTATTGCTAAAAATGGTAGATTCAAGACAAGAATAAAAGCACCTAAAGGAAGTTTGGTCAAATGACTGGAGATAATGGAAATACCAACTATTCCACCATCAATTATATTATTTGGCACTAGGAATATCTCTAACCCTATCGAAGCAAATACTGCGCCAATCAATAAGAACATATAATTTTTAACTGATCTTAAGAATTTCTTACTCGTTGTGGACATTAATGCCTCCTCTACATGTTTTTTTTATTATACTATGAATTAAATTATTTTTCTAGTAAAGCAATGATTTCATCAACTCAAAATACATATTAAATGATGTAATATTTCTACAACTATCTGTAAAATATATTACCGTAAATAAATAATAGGAGGTATGATGATGCGCGAGTTGACTCCAGTTGAAATGGCATCACTTAGAGAAATGCTTACTATGGAAACAACAGGTTTAATCAGTCTTAAAACAATGGAACCACTTATTTCCGACGACAAACTAAAGCTTGCTTGTGATGCAGGTGTACAGGCAGGAGAAGGAAGAATTAGAGCAATTCAACAGTTTCTACAAGAAAACGGAGTTATGTCCGTAGAGGGGGTGCAATAATGGGAAGGATAAAAAACTTTTTTGGTGACGATTCATTAACCGACGATAAATACATTGCACTAAATATGCTCGGAAGCGGAAAGGCCTCTGCAACTGCTTATTTAGCTTCAACTTTAGAATCAGCGACTCCTGAGATTCGTCATCTCTATTCTAACTTCTGTACCCAATTAACTCAGTCTCACGAAGCACTAACCGCTTTGGCAATTGAGAGAGGGTGGTACTCTGCATATGGAGAACCAAAGACCAGTCTCCAAGAAGTTGTCCACGATTCGATGAAAATAATTGAGCCTCACGCATAGTTACTCTTAAACCCACCATAAGGTGGGTTTTTAAATGGAATTCAGTTCAACTTTTATTTAATGAATAAATATATACGGTCAAAGAAATGATATAAGTGTTCGGAAAATGTCTAAAGGAGGTGACAACATATGCCATTTCAATCTTTACAGCAGAATCTCAATCAAATTTCGCAAATTTGTAATCAATTAAGCCAGAACGAACAAGCAAATGCAACTCAATTGCAACAAATGCAACAAGCAGAGCAAGCTGCAAGTCAGCAATTAAGGCAATGCGTTCAACTTTGCAATCAAGTAGTTACACAAATGCAACAAATGCAGCAAATGCAGCAAATGCCGCAAATGCAATTCTCAAATGTCGGTCAATCTACAGGCTACACCGCTCCTGGAGCAGGGTTCGCAGGAAATTGGTCTAATCGACCAATAAATACCAGCAATGCTTTTGTGGGTGGGCAAAGTGGCCAATTTGGCAGTTTTGAAACTTCAAAAGAATTACAACCAACAGGACAAGCCGTTTTTAACACGAACAAAGATTTAGGTAAATAATACTCAGCATTTTTCACTCTCTATAAGGACTGCTGAAAGTTGGCAGTCCTTTTAATAAAAAAATAAATCACCTGCGTATTCCGGAATATCCGGACGGCGATACCGGAAACATCCGGACATTAAACCGGAGGCATCCGGACACTTTGCCG
>Ga0209347_1005113_pt1 | contig 12851 bp, 9 predicted proteins | sample AutmiccommuBRH23_FD_187382 | JGI IMG/M metagenome (GOLD analysis project Ga0209347, IMG submission 187382) | Deep subsurface microbial communities from Mt. Terri, Switzerland - Autotrophic microbial communities BRH/23 (SPAdes) (version 2) | ecosystem: Environmental > Aquatic > Deep subsurface >... | reverse complement strand
TCAACAGTGATGTAGGTAAACCTACCGGTAATGATATCCGGGAGGGAAAAATCACACTTCCCCTTATTTACGCCCTGAAACATGCTCCGGCTGAAGTGGTTGATGAGATGATGCAGATCATTGAGGCACGAGACTACACGGAGGATCATATCGCGAAATTACTCGGTTTTGCCAAAGTACACGGGGGTGTGGAATATGCCTATGAAAAGATGGATGCCTATCTTGCAGAAGCCGATCGTATCCTCTCGGAATTCACTTTCAACAGCGAGTTCAAGACACTGATGCACCTCTTTATTTCTTATTTGAAAGACCGGGTATATTAAAAAAAGAGGTGAATCACCGATTGGGTGTCACCTCTTTTGCTGTAGTGCCTGTTTGCATATCGACTGAAAGTTTCATTCACAGGAAACCGGCCCAATTAAGTGCCGGCTTTTCCCGGAGATGTATCCGGGAAGACCTTATTGAATCTCAATCAGTCTGGAATTGGGAACCTTTTCTTCATTCACGGTGGGTATCTCAACGGTCAATACCCCGTTTTCCACCTTTGCCGAGATCTTTTCCTTATCCACATTGTCCGGCAGAAGCATTGTCCGCTGGAACTGTGTGTATGAAAATTCACGCCTCAGATAAGTTCCTTTTTTGTCCTTGTCTTCTGTCTCGCTTTTCTTCTCGAAGGAGATGACCAGGTTATTCTCCTCATCTACTCTTACATTGCAATCTTCCTTTGTCATGCCGGGTGCTGCCACTTCGACCGTAAACCCGCTGTCATTTCTTTGAATATTGATAGCCGGCAATGATTTACTGTTGCTTTGCATCCATTCGTTACCCAGGAAATCATTGAAAACACTCGGTAACCAGTTGCTTGAACGTCTGATGATAGTCATAATATTACCCTTTCTATACGTTGATGGTTTTACATTTTTTGTTTTGATACATTCACTGTTTCAACAGTAAAATGACAAATTCTGTGCCGACCCCGTTTATCGGCTGTTTTTACTTCAAACAAGACAAAATGGCGCAAATAAAGGTAATTAAAGCATCAAATGAGTGGAAAACAAGACAAAATGGCGGTTTCAAGAGGGTGGGAGAGTACAAAACCGGTCGCCCAAACAGTTGCTCAGGCGACCGGTGTTACGTCTGTTCAAAAAGATTTATTCGAGTATGGAATACTTTCTTTTCCCAAAATGGCTTTTTCCGTATCTGTCCGTCGCTTTTACCTCGATGGTGTGTTCTCCGGGAGGAAGGTCCAGTTTCAGTGGGCCGCTCCAGAGATGTGTGCTGTTCACTGCATTCGAGGGCCTGCGTCCGGGGAGTAACCTGTCTGTCATGTCCCATTCAAACAGTTTTGACAGATAAGTGGGATCCACCGTCTCGGTGTACCGCATTTTCTGCCAGGGTCCGTTATCGATCCGGTATTCAACCACATCATTCTTGCTGCCCATAAAAAAGTTGACCACAATCTGTGCGGTTGTTCTGCCTTTGTAAGGCACTACCTTTGGGGCATAAATATTCATTTGATAATCACTGTTTTTACCGGCTACCTTATAGTCGGCATCATAGCTGTTCCCGTTGATGTTCAGAAAAATATATCCCTGTGGTGTGCCATCCCGCATGGTGGCATCCGGTAGTCCCGCGGCATCCGTTTTCCCGGAATACCAGTCACCCGAGGTAGTTCCTGCATTGTACTCATGCAGCGGTTTTTTTCCCATCCATCCCTGTTCCTGTGTATATTCAATCTGATCCTGCAGGTGGGTATGTGCCGACAAGATCAGCACGTTGTCAAAATCCTTCAGCAGGTCGAAAATACGCTGCCGGTCTTCGGCACGGTATCCGGGTTCATCCTTCATATGGATATGTTGTGACAGGACAATCAGTTTATCCTTCGGCACATATTTCAGATCGTTCGCGAGAAAGAGGAGCTGATCTTCGCGGTAACCGCCCCAGTAACTCTTGCCATCCCGCGGATCGGGATAGAGGATATTATCGAGTATGATAAAGTGGGCATTCCCGTAGTTGAATGCATAGTTCGCACTGCCGAAATTCCTCTCGAAAGTCTCATCCGAGAGCGCGTCGGAGGGAGCGTCGTAATTCATATCGTGATTACCCATCACGTTGTACCAGGGCAGTTGCAAACGGCGCATCCGTTCCTTGTAGACCGGTTGCAGATCGAGATTGTCACCCACGATGTCACCCAGGCTGATCCCGAAAAGTGTCTGATCGGTTTTCTTCACATCGTCCACTATCTTGCGGGTAAAATAGTCGAGATCATCCATCGAGTAGGGCTGCGGATCTCCAAACACGATCGCGGTAAAATTATCCGGTTCGTTGTATGGGTACAGGGGAAAATCAACCGATTTCGGCAGCTTCCCCGTCGGAGAAACACCCTTGAAGTTCAGCGATTGGGGTGAGCCTTCGGGTTTGTGGTGATAGTAAAACTGAGGGATATAATCCTCGTCCACCGCTGTTTTGTATCCACTGGGTTTGATAACGAAGAGAGTATTTCCTTCGTCGACAGGAATGGAATAATATCCCTTATCATCAGTGAGCACCACTTCCGTACCGTTTGAAACGGTAACCCCGGCAATGCCGGCTTCACGACGCTCTTTTTTACCGTTTCTGTTTGTATCGTCGTAGACATATCCTTTCGCTGTTTGCTGGGAATAGGCGGAGATGGAGATCAATACAAGAATAATTGTAAGCAGGTTTTTCTTCATTCTTTTAATTCGTTTACGATTTTTCTACTTGTTTGAACACCAGAGCCTGCTTTTTGTTCTCTCCTGCCGGTTACGAAATGATGACGTTTCAACAAGAGAAGAGGCGGACCCCATGCCAGCCCGCCTCTTCCTCTGATCTCATGTTGTTTCAGTAGCTCAGGGTCGCCTTCTCGGCGATCTCCCTGTTGTTTTGTACCGGAACCAGTGTAAATCCCCATCGGTAGTTTCTGTTGGCCGGAAGCGTGTATTCGGGCAGGGGACGGGCACCCCAGCTGTTATAACCTGCCACTCCCTGTTGCTTCATATCCACGCACACCTCCACGAAGTCACGCGGCGTGATATCGTTGATGTGGGTATGACGGGGACGGTTATTTCTTGCTGCATCGTCGGAACGATCTGCAATCTCTTCACTGTTGAAGTTGTTCCACTGATAGGGACGATGTGTGGCCTCCTCCGAATCGAAATCCTCCACGCTGTTTCGCAGGGCATTGAATCCGATCGTGCTGTCGGCGACCACCAGCAGGCCATTCCTGCCGTTGGTCAGGGCCACCCAGCGGGTATCGGTCCTGTGACCGTTTTCCTGCGGGCGCACATAGGGGAAATAGGTTTCTTCGGCAGTGGTTTGATAGCGGCCTACTTTCGACCCGGAAGCCCTGTCGATATAGTTCTCACCCGGACCACGTCCGAAATATTCCACCTTGTTCATCGATGCCGGCAGGCGGAACCGCACGCCGATACGCGGAACACTCAAAACCGATGATGCCTTGCGTGCTGCCGCAGCTTCCGGTGAGAAGGTGGCGGTAAGGGTTGCCTCTGATGCGGCAAGTTGTGTCTCTTCCGTATCGGTGGAGAAGAACTCCACATCGACCTTCACGATTCCCGAAGGATAGATTTTGTATTTCACCGTGTAGAGATTACCCGCCGCCAGCAGATAGGTGGCCTCTACAACCGCATTACTCTCCTGTGCATACGCTTTGGTATCGGTCACATTGAAGTTCTTTCCCGACTGTTTCCACACCTGCAGACGCTGCGGGCCGCCGTTACCGTAGTCGTTGTCGTTGGGAGCACGCCAGAAATTGGGTTGTACCCCGAATCCCTTGTCAAAATAATCTGTTCCTTTCACTTTATACGAGGTAACCATGCCGCTTTTCTTGTCGAAAACAAAATGAAGTACCTTCGATTTCACCTCAATCTTATTCCCCGAATCGGTCACTCTCAGTGCCGGGTTGCGGGATGTGTCGGTAAAGGATGCTTTGGGAGCCGTCAGCGGGAGCCTGAATTGCTCTATGGCGACCACATGATGGGCAGGTACCGGCAAGGCCTCCTTTAACTGAACCACCTCAAAATTCACGAAGTATTCTGTTCCGGCTTTTGGTGTCAGCTGACCGACGGGAATGGTGATGACGGTGGATTGTTGTGGTAACAGATCGACTTTTAGTGTACCTTCATCAATGCTGCTTCCGTTTTCAGCGATCACATAGCTGAAGGTATAGTTGTCGGTGTTGGAAAAATACTGGCGGTTGATCACCCGGAAAGTACCTTTGGACAGATCTACCGCTTCGAAAGCGAAGTTCTGATGTGTATATTTTACTTCGGCGAGGGAAGGGTGGGGGATACGGTCAGGATTGACCAGTCCGTTGCAGAGGAAGTTACCGTCGCTGGGCATATCCACCCCATAGTCGCCACCGTATTTGTAATAGAGGCGTCCGTTCTCGTCGACGGCTTCCATGCCCTGGTCCACCCAGTCCCAGATATAACCTCCCTGGAGGTTGGGGTACTTGTAGATTGCTTCCCATTGTAAATCCAGGTTTCCGTTGGAATTACCCATGGCATGTGAATATTCGGAAGGGACCACAGGCCGGTCGCTGCCTCTCTTGCCGGTCTCCTCCAGCCATGCGGCACTCGGATACTGGGGTACATACATATCGGTGTTGTAATCCCAGAGCGACCGCTCATAGTTCACGGGACGGTGCATGAAATCACGTTCCTGATCCTTCAGGAATTTGTAGGTATAAAAGAAGTTGATACCGTTGCCGGCTTCATTGCCCAGGGACCAGATGGTTACCGATGGGTGGTTTTTATTCCGCTCGAACATATTCACCGTTCTGTTCAGGTGCGCTTCCTTCCATTCGGGGTGTTTGGCCAGTGATTCCTCACCGTAGTACATACCGTGCGACTCTATGTTCGCCTCATCGTAAACGTACAACCCGTATTCGCTGCACAGCTCGTAAAAACGTCTCGACTGGGGGTAGTGTGAAAGTCGGACGGTGTTGATGTTGTTTTGCTTCATCAGTGCGAAGTCTTTCTGCATCAGCTCTTCAGTTACATAGTGGCCGGTTTTGGGATTTGTTTCATGGATATTCACCCCTTTGAGTTTGATGGGCTGTCCGTTTACCAGGAACAGACGGTCTGTTCTCTCTCCCGTTTTCACCGGTTTGATCTCGAAACGACGGAAACCGACGGGGTAGGGGACCACCTCACCCGCCTTTTCTCCCTCTTTGGTGACCGTGAGTAGCAGTTTATAGAGGTTGGGGTGTTCCGATGTCCATGTTGCCACACCCGGCAGCTCAGCACTGAAACGGATGGCATTCTCGCCGTTACCCTGCACACTGACAGGCTTTGTTTCTGTGGCAACGGTCTTTCCGGAAGGATCCAGCAATTCGTACGTTACATCGGCGTAGGAAGGGCCCAGGCCGTAATTGCTGACGGTGGTCTCCAGTTCGAAAATACCCTTTTGATAACTGTCGTCGAGCGTCGATTTCACCCGAAAATCACGTAACGATGTTTTGGGCTGCGACCACAGGAAGACATCCCTCTCAATGCCACTGATACGCCAGAAGTCCTGCGCCTCGAGGTAGGATCCTGTACTCCAGCGAAATATCTTTAACACGAGACTGTTTTTACCCGGTTTCACGTATTTGTTGATTCTGAACTCGGCACTTGTCTTGGAGTCTTCACTATAACCCACTTCTTTCCCGTTGATATAAACATAGACACCCGATTTAGCTCCGTCAATCGTCAGGAATATCTCACGGTTGCCCCACTCAGCGGGGAGTTCTATTTCCCGGCGATAGACACCCACCGGATTTTCTTCCGGCAGCCAGGGCGGAGCCATCTTGGGAAAACGGGTTCGCGGGTCGCGTTCCACAAACTCATAGGGGTGATTCACATAAATGGGTGTGCCAAAACCCTGTAATTCCCAGTTCCCCGGCACCCTGATATCTTTCCATCCCGCCAGGGAGACGGTTGAATCGGTAATATTCTCCGGAAGTTGTTTGTAACCATTCACATAATAAAATTTCCATGTTCCATTGAGAGGAATATAATATGGACTCTCCTCGAAACGGGTGTTCAACGCCTCCGTTTTGTTGTGATACGTCATAAACTGGGTGCGGGGGTATTCCTTATTCACCTGCACCACATTCACATCCTGCCAGTAGGGTAGTTTGCGCTGACTGGAAACCACATTGTACTCCTGGGCGTTCATATTGTACAATGACAAAATACCCCCGAGAGCGGTGATGACAATTTGCTTTACATTCATTATTACAGTAATATGTTTGTTAAAAGACAGAATATTAAATAATTAAACAATAGAGGAAAGCAGATTATCAGCCAGCCGACTTGCCCCTATACGGAAGAGTGTGTTGTTGCACCACTCACCGCCGAGCACTTCCTTTACGATGGTATAGTATTTCAGGGCATCCTCCGTGGTCGCTACGCCGCCGGAGACCTTGATACCGGCTTTGCGGCCCGTTTTCAGATGATAGGACCTGATAGCGTGACACATGGTGTAGACCGCTTTGGGAGTGGCTCCCGGATAACCCTTGCCGGTGGATGTCTTCAAGAAGTCGGCACCGGAATAGAGGGCCAGGATAGCTGCCTTGTGGATGTTCTCCGTGGTTGTCAGGGCGCCGGTCTCCAGAATCACCTTCAGGGTGGCATGACGACAGGCATCTTTAATCTCGGAGAGCTCCTCACACATCTCTTCGTATTCCTCTCCCAGGAAGAAGCCGAGGTTCATCACCACATCAATCTCATCGGCACCGTCGGCAACAGCCAGCGCTGTCTCTGCTATCTTCACCTCGGTGAATGTCTGAGAGGTGGGAAAACCTGCCGACACACAGGCTATTTTCACATCGGCCGTCAGTGCTTCCTTCACCGTATGAGCGAAATTGGGGTAAACACAGATCGCTGCCACGTTATCCACTTCAGGGTTGGTACCGTCGAAGGCGTTTACCTTCTCGGTGAATTTCCAGACACTTTCCCTCGTATCTGTCGTATTGAGTGTGGTGAGGTCAATACAGTTGTAGAGTGTCTTATATACCTCCTTCGTTCTGTTTTCCTCCAGCTTTTCAGCGATGAGTTTTCCCGTTTTTTCTGTCACTGCTGAATCTGAAAGCGTGAAAGGGTGGCTCTTGATGGCTTTCACATATTGATTTGTTTCCATACTTTTTTACTCGTTTTCTCTGTTTAATTTCCTGTTATTCTTATGCCTCACAGCATCTCTTACTGTCTTTTTTTCTATGTTCTTTTGTAGCGCATCCTCTAAATCCACGCCGGTTTGATTGGCGATGCAGAGCAATACCCACAAAACATCTGCCATCTCATCGGCCAGATTCTTCGAGAGATCGGACTGTTTAAACGACTGATCGCCATAGGTGCGTGCCATCACGCGTGCCAGTTCACCGACTTCTTCGGTGAGGATGGCCATGTTGGTGAGTTCGCTGAAATAGCGGACCCCGTAGGTCTGAATCCATCTGTCCACTTCCTGCTGGGCTTCCTGTATCGTCATCTTATTCCCTGTTTTTTGAATCTATCCATAGGGTTACCGGTCCGTCGTTGACCAGCTGAATCTGCATGTCGGCACCAAATCTCCCCGTCTGCACAGGTTTTCCTAACATCTCCGACAGGGTAGTACAGAACTGTTCGTACAAGGGGATGGAAATTTCAGGCTTAGCAGCACGGATGTAGGAAGGTCGGTTTCCCTTTTTCGTGCTGGCATGCAGCGTGAATTGGGAAATGACCATCACTTCATTGTTTGTGTCTGTGACAGACCGGTTCATCACGCCGTTTTCATCGTCAAATATACGCAAATTTATACTCTTTTTACATAAAAAAGAGATATCTTCATCGTCATCAGCATCCTCTATCCCCAGAAACAGCAGCAATCCCTTACCGATACGGCTGATTTCGTTTCCGTCGATGTGGACAGCTGCCTGTGTCACCCGTTGTATTAGTAATCGCATAAACACTTTTTATTTTTTTGATTCGCTGATCCAGCGTTCAATGAGTTCACCCTTACTCTTTCCGATGGTCCGGATAATTTCATCCCGGTCTGCCTCCTTGATCCGTTTGATACTTTTGAAGTGGGTGAGGAGCTTCTTTTTTGTTTCGGCACCGATACCCTTTACCGAATCAAGTTCCGAGACAATCTGTGCCTTGCTTCTTTTTTGCCGGTGAAAAGTGATGCCAAACCGATGCGCCTCATCGCGCAGTTGCTGAATCAATTTTAACGTCTCTGAATTCTTGTCGATATAGAGTGGAACCGAATCTTCCGGGTAATAAATCTCCTCCAGCCGTTTCGCGATACCAATAATGGCGATCTTTCCATAGAGGCCGATTTTCTGAAGCGATTCTACAGCAGCGTGCAATTGTCCCTTACCACCGTCAATGACAATGAGTTGTGGCAGGGGAGAGCCCTCGTTAATCAGCCGAGAATAGCGTCTTTCCACGATTTCCCGCATGGATGCATAATCATCGGGCCCTGTCACGCTTTTCACATTGTAATGGCGGTACTCTTTTTTCGCCGGTTTCGCTTTTTTGAAGACGACACAGGCAGCCACCGGATTTGTGCCCTGTATATTGGAATTGTCAAAACATTCGATATGCCAGGGGACCTCCTTTAGTTGAAGATCTTTTTGTACCGTCTTCAATATTCTTGTACTTCGTTGATCGGGATTGAGCATCTCTGCTTTCTTCAGCTTGTCTATTTTGTATTGCTTCACATTTTTCTCCGACAGGCTGAGCAGTTTGCGTTTATCGCCCCGTTGGGGAATGGTGAATTCCACCTCAGACAACTTCAGGTCTGGTAGAAAAGGGACAATGATTTCTCTCGACTGACTGCCAAAACGCTGTCTCATCTCCACGATGCCCAGGCCCAGCAACTCTTCGGGTGTCTCATCCAGCTTCTTCTTGTACTCAAAGGTGTAAGCCTGATTGACAGCACCTTTCACCACATGCAGGTAGTTGATGAAGGCGGAATGCTCATCTTCTTCCAGTGAGAAGACATCCAGGTTATAATCGAAACTGCTGACAACCTGCGATTTCTCTCTGAAGTTCTGTATCAGCAACAACTTCTCCTTCAGCTCATGTGCCTCTTCAAATCGAAGCTGCTCCGCGAGTGACTGCATCTCTTCCTGAATTTGTTTCTCAATGATGGATATGTTGCCCTTCAGTATTTCCGTTATTTCACCGATATTTTTATTGTAATCTTCCATCGTCTGTAATGCCTCGCAGGGACCTTTGCATTTCTTGATATGGTATTCCAGACAGACCCTGAATTTGCCGGCGGAAATATTTTCAGGGGTCAGATTCAGCCGGCAGGTACGAATCTTGTACACATTTCTGAAGATATCCAGTAGCGCATTCACAGAAACAACGGAGGTATAGGGACCGAAATAGCGGGAACCGTCTTTGACGATCTTGCGTGTCTTATACACACGCGGAAAAAATTCATTTTTGATGACGATGAAAGGGTAGGTCTTGTCGTCCTTCAGCATCACATTATAGCGTGGCATCCACTGCTTGATCAGGTTATTTTCCAGCAGAAAGGTGTCCTCCTCCGTATTGACGACAATGTATTTTATCTTCCGGATATTCCTGACAAGGATACGGGTCTTGGGGTGCTCGTGATGCTTATTGAAGTAGGAGGATACCCTTTTTTTCAGATCCTTTGCCTTGCCGACGTATATGACGGTGTCCTTGTCATCCAGAAACTGATAACAACCCGGTTGATGCGGAAGCACAGCAATCGTATTTTTAATTTCGTCCGTCATAGGAGGGTGGGGTGGTGATGTTCGTCAGACAAAAATACGAAATAAAGCTCATTTTTGTCCGCTTCTTCTTCGAAACAAAACAAAAATGAGCCGATGGGGATCATCCGAAAATGGTTTTACACGTTAAATCTGAGAACGGAACTGACTTCAACCTCATCGGGGAAGAGGGCGCGACCTTCCAGCTCTTCCAGTTCGATCAGAAAATTGATATATATTTTTTTTACACCCAGTTTCCTGACCAGGTTATAGGCTGCCACCATGGTGCCGCCGGTTGCCAGCAGGTCGTCATGCAGCAAAACGACATCATCCTTTGTCAATGCATCCTCATGAATCTGTATCACATCCTCACCGTACTCTTTGGTATAGGTCTCCTCGATTACACGATAGGGTAATTTGCCCGGTTTACGGATGGGAATAAATCCTGCACCCAGCCGGATGGCGAGGGCCGGCCCCATGAAGAAACCCCTGGACTCGATGCCCACGACTTGGGTGATCCCTTTTTCCCTGTATTGTTCATACAGCAGATCGGAAAGTTCTTTCAAATGATCCGCAGACTGGAACAGGGTGGTGATATCTTTGAACTGGATACCCTGGATCGGGAAATCGGGGATGTTTCTTACCGCTGATGTAAGTGTCTCAATGCTCATTGTACTGAAGTTATCTGTTTGTTATTTTTGTAATGTTCCACGTGAAACAATGGGTGTTTTTATCTGCCCAGAAGGACCAGTAAGACCGAAATATCATTGGGCGAGACACCGGGTATCCTGCCCGCCTGGGCGATGGTGTCGGGATTGATTTTCGTCAGTTTCTGCCTTGCCTCTGTCGACAGGGACTGGATCTCGTGATAGTTGAATTTGTCCTTGATGCGGATATCCTCCAGGCGGGTAATTTTATCGGCCATCATTCGTTCCCGTTTGATATAACCGCTATACTTGATCTCAATATCGGCAGACTCAATGATCTCCTCCCTGCGTTCGTTGACGGTATCCAGCAATTCCCTGAGAGGAGTTACCTCCTGTGCTATCAGCTCCAGGCCGATATGTGGCCGGGTGAGCAGCTCCAGCAGCTTTACGCCCTGTTTGAGCGGCGATGAGCCGATGCGCTCCAGGAAGGAGTTGATACGGTCGGCCCTGATGGAAAAGTGGGTGGCAAAGCCAATGATTTCATTCACTTGTTCTTGTTTGCGGCGCAGCAGCTGCACTCTCTCATCGGATGCCAGACCGAGTTCGTGTCCCTTTTGGGTAAGCCTTTCGTCCGCGTTATCCTGGCGTAGAAGGATGCGGTATTCAGCCCGGGAGGTAAACATCCGGTAGGGTTCGTCCACCCCTTTGGTGATCAGGTCGTCGATCAGCACACCGATATAGGCTTCGTCTCTGAGCAGCACGAATGGAGACCCGCCGTGGCAATTGATATGGGCATTGATCCCGGCGATGATACCCTGTCCCGCTGCCTCCTCGTAGCCTGTAGTGCCGTTGATCTGTCCTGCAAAAAAGAGGTTTTTCACCTGCTTTGTTTCAAGCGTGGCCTCCAGTTGTGTGGGATCAAAAAAATCATATTCGATGGCATATCCCGGACGGAAAATATGCACATTCCTGAATGCCGGAATAGTCTGCAGTGCCTTGAGTTGTGTCTGCAGAGGCAGGGAAGAGGAGAAGCCGTTGAGGTAATACTCATGGGTTGTTTCGCCCTCCGGCTCGAGAAACAGCTGATGGCTTGTCTTCCCGGAAAAAGTGACAATTTTCGTTTCAATGCTGGGGCAGTAGCGCGGGCCGATACTCTGGATCTGCCCGTTATAGAGCGGTGAATCGTCCAGTCCCTCGCGCAGGGCCTCGTGAACCTCTTCCGAGGTGTAGGCTATCCAGCAGCTGCGCTGTTTCAGGGTACGCTGTACATCGGGGAGATAAGAAAATTGGTGAAAATCGTCATCACCCTTCTGCTCTTCCAGGAGAGAGAAATCAACACTTCGCGCATCGATGCGCACCGGTGTTCCGGTCTTCATGCGGTCGGTCCTGAATCCCAGGTCACGCAGCTGTTCCGTCATGCCGAAGGAGGCGGGTTCTGAGATACGGCCGCCCCCTATCTGTACTTTACCGATATGGATCAGTCCGTTCAGGAAAGTGCCGTTGGTGAGGATCACCGCTTTGGCCGAGAACGAAACACCCATCCGTGTCTTTACTCCCTTGACGGTTTTTTTGTCGAACAGCAGCTCAGTGACGGTGTCCTGCCACATTTCCAGGTTGGCGGTGTTTTCGATGATGGTACGCCATGTCTCGCTGAACTTCATCCGGTCGCTTTGTACCCGTGGGCTCCACATGGCGGGCCCTTTTGAGCGGTTCAGCATGCGGAACTGTATCGCCGTCTGATCGCTCACGATACCCATCTGGCCGCCCAAGGCATCAATTTCACGCACAATCTGCCCCTTGGCAATCCCCCCTACGGCAGGATTGCAGCTCATCTGGGCAATCTTGTGCATGTCCATCGTGATGAGCAGTGTCCGGGATCCCAGATTGGCGGCAGCCACAGCTGCTTCACATCCGGCATGACCTGCACCCACAACAATGATATCGTAGTTAAAATTCATCTTTCTTTTTTGAGGATGCAAAGATACTAAAAAAGAAAACGTTACCTGCTTTTGAACTGTTAATAACCGATAAGAACCCGGAAAGGTGGCTGTTATGGCAGGAGGCTGGTTCAGTTGCTTTCTGCCTGTCCCGGCAGACGGGGATGCTACCGGATGACCCATCCTTCCGCGGACACTGGCTGCCGGCTTATATTATTTCAGATAGATACGCAGATAAACAGGGAGGTGATCGCTGTAACCGCCAATGTATTTTCCCTTGAAGGTACGATTGGTTTTCACCCGGTTATTCCGGTCGAAATGAAGCAGAAAACGCGGATTGAACACATCGGCATATTCCGGTTTGCAATCCATTGTATCCGAAGACAGCATGCTACCTGAAACGATGATCTGATCGAACAGCAGCCACCCTTTATAGTAGGTAGTGCCCAATCCTTTCTGAAACCTGGGGTAAAGCAGGTTATACAATCTGTCTTTCTGGATGTTTTCAAAGCTCTTCCG
>Ga0209347_1005111_pt1 | contig 12852 bp, 11 predicted proteins | sample AutmiccommuBRH23_FD_187382 | JGI IMG/M metagenome (GOLD analysis project Ga0209347, IMG submission 187382) | Deep subsurface microbial communities from Mt. Terri, Switzerland - Autotrophic microbial communities BRH/23 (SPAdes) (version 2) | ecosystem: Environmental > Aquatic > Deep subsurface >... | reverse complement strand
AGGCGAACCATTCCGCGATTGAAAAATCCGGAAATAATTATGTTATACAGGAATTGGCCGGGGCAGGAATTTTCGGGTCACCTTTGTGATATTTCACCACAGGGGCTGCGCTTCACTTCGAAGGACACATTCGATACAGGCCAGATTATCAAAATCGATGGGAAGAAGTTCAAAGCCGTCGGCGAGGTCGTTCATTGTCAAACGCAAGGGGGAAGGACCAGCTACGGTGTACGTTTTCGGACAGTTCAGTTCAGCCAGGTAAAAGGCAAATTCCTTTTTGCCGCGGTGTAATCAACTTCCTGCCAATAACGTCATCCTTTCTTTCTTTTAGAGTATCCTCTTCACGGAATCCGTCCTGACGCTTCATGCCAATTCCCGGTTTTCTCCGATCGATCTCTCTTTTTTTTCTCTTCGCATGAAAACTTCTAAAGTGTTTCAACTTACCTGCCGATAAACTCCCAAGGATCCGTTCATAAACGGTTCGGAACCCCGGAAGAGGAGTGGATCATTTATTTTTCCAGAGAAAGAAGATGGCTTGTAAAAAGTCCAATATCTGCGTTGCGCTGCATCCCTCGTCATTTGCGGCTTACGCCTTGTAAACATACACGTACGAACAAGTACGCTGCATGACTCGGGATTTGCGACGCCTTGATCTTGAACTTTTTACTTTGCCATCTAAAACCGACTTTTTACAAGACCATCAAGGAAAGGAATGAAATGGATTTCAAGCGGAGAATAGCCAATGGAAAACCACCTGGAATGAAGATGGCGGTGGGATTCGGTGTTCTGATCATCCTCGCCTCCGTACTCGGGGGAACGGCTGTCTGGAACTTGATGGTTGGATTATTGCTGGCAGTAATCCCTGGTATCGTTATTGCTCTTTTCACGACCCGCAAGATCACCCGACCCCTTATCAAGGCAGTGGGTCACGCCGACCGCAAAGAAAATTTTGACTTGGCAATCGGGGTGGACGGCAGCGGTACGATTTTTATAAAATCGGCCATGGACGCGGAAGCGACCCGGAATGCCGTGGACGGAAAAACGATGCGGACCAGTCGTGTTCCAGCTATCCAGTGCACGGCGCAACCGGTCCGGAAGGTCTGCGCGGCAACGGATGAACAGAACGCCGGGGCCGACCTGATTAACAGGGCCATCCAGGAAATGGACCATGTCATCCGCCAGAACGCCCCGGCTCCCGCTTCCGAGAGCGTTCAGCCCGGGCCGAGCCGGGGGAAGCCGCCGACGTCACCCGGTGTTGCCGGAGTCACCAGGATTCGGGATGCCCGGGAAGGCGAATCCGAAGCATCTCCCGGCGTTCTGAACAGATGAAAGAGCTGATGGTGCCGTGTGTCGGCATTTGGGTATGAAATATTTTCAAAAGGAAAAGATTCAGGTCATTTTTGATCCCCCTCACAAACCCTCGCCACGTAGAATTTTTTCATCGATCAAACCAGCCGTTAACCGGCCAACCCTATTAACCGGCTAACCCCGTGCTCGTGCGCGTCATCGTACGCGTAATCGTTAAAACCCGATTGCGATTACGCGCACGCGCACGAGCACGAGCACGGTAAAGGCATGCCGTTTCTTTCTCCGAAAACACCGCTCGGCGGAGTAACCCGCTTCCAGGAACTTGATTCGATAACTCGTAACCAATGGCTCAAATCTGCTGATTGTCGTCTTTCGTCTGGCTTCTGGATTCTGGCTTCTGGATTCGCTTTTCGGGCTCCAAGTTACTTTCTACAAAACACCGCCTGGAAGGGTAAATCGCTTTTTACAAAGCCATCATTGTCCCCCGGTAAAGTTTTCGGGAAAAATACCGAAAAGAAAAGTGAGGATCATGAATCCCTGGAAATTCCCAAAGAGCTGAATAAATCCAGGGCGGGCATAACCGGTGACAGAACCGAAAAAGGAGGGTCGATGACCATAAACGCAGATCTCGTCCGTAATCCCTATATCGATTATCAGGAAACAGTCCGGGAAGTTTTTGCCCAGGTGCTTTCGAGGCCGGCCTTCCCTCTCTCCGCCAGGCTCTTTTCCATGGCCTGCTTTGCCTTTGAAGCCGATGCGGCCGTTGCTTCGGATGGTCCCGGTTTTACCGAGGCAAAATTGGCCGACGAGGTGAACAAGGTGGCCGATTACGTCTATGAGCGGCTCTGGGTGGAAGAATTTAACGGGAAATCGGTCGATCCGGAGCGTCCCATGTCAATGATCCAGTCGCTGCTCCTGGGACGGGTGCGGACATGCACAACCCTGTTCAACCAGATGATCATGGCCACCTGGTCGGAATATATCACCGAAAAAGGATCGGCGCGCGGCGGCGCACCATTACTCGATATAAAAAGTTCAAAACAGGAAATCCGGGTCAAATGTGCCGATCTTACCCGGCAGTATGTCGATCGCCGGGATCGATTGTTCGCGATACTCGGTCGGGAGATCGACCATAAGCTCCAGGATTTCTGCACCCGGTTTATCCTGTCGCGGGAATATTCAACGCATGACACCCATATCGCCTGCGTGCAGCGGCTCATGCTTCAGGTGGCCCTGTTGAAATATTTCCTGGTGAGTGATCCGGACTTGGCCGTGGGTATCCGGCGGATCGATCCGGGTCCATCCGGAAACAGGAGTGTAACGCAGGAGGACCGCGAATCGCTGGGCCGGGCGGTTTCCATTATCATCCAGCGGACTGAATGCCATCTGGAACAGGAATCGAATGCATTGGGCGTACTGCAGCGGGCGCTCCTGGACCAGGGAATGCAGGATTTGTTTCACACGGCGCTGTTCGTCTTTTTTTAACCGGTTTACTAAAGACGGTTCGGAAATGAGTCGATACGTCTGGCAGAGAATACCAAAACAGCAACTCATCATGAAAAGGAGGTGAAGGAAACGGGTTAACGATTTTTCTTGGTACAGGTGATTAGTTTTACCGCACGAACAGGGCAAGGATGCCCGCATGAAATCAACTTCAAGGAGGAAAAAGAATGGCTATCACGATCAATACCAACGTCGCGTCACTGAATGCACAGCGGAACCTCAACCAGTCCCAGAATGCGCTGAATACCGCCATGGAACGTCTGTCCTCGGGTCTGCGCATCAACAGCGCCAAGGACGACGCCGCCGGTCTGGCCATCTCCGACCGGATGACCGCCCAGATCCGCGGCTTGAACCAGGCGGCCCGGAATGCCAATGACGGCATTTCCCTGGCTCAGACGGCTGAAGGCGCCTTGCAGGAGAGCACCAATATTCTCCAGCGGATGCGCGAACTGGCGGTCCAGTCGGCAAACGATACCAACAGCGCTTCCGACCGCTCCTCCCTTAACGATGAATTGACCCAGTTGAAGGAAGAGCTGGACCGTATCGCCTCGACCACGGAATTCAACGGCAAGAAATTGCTCGACGGCTCCATGGCGGAGGGTCTGAATATCGCCACATTCCAGGTGGGTGCCAATGCCGGCGCCAACCAGACCATCTCCTTCGGCGTCGACAGCGCCAAGGGGGAAGATCTGAGTGCCGTGGGGACAACCGTGCAGGCGCCGAACGGTACGCCTGTTACGGGAACCAGTGTGACCGGAGCCCTTACGGCCGGCGCCCTGAGCGTCAACGGCAATGAAGTCGGGGCGGCGGGGGATAATGCGGTCGAAATCGCCGCGGCCATTACGGCCGCCGACAGCACGGTCACGGCAACGGCGACAAACGTCCAGACCATCGACTTTTCGGACGTGACTCTGGCCGGCACGCCGGCGACGATTGCGGCCACGGCCGTGGCCGGTGGTCTTTCAGCGGCGGACAGTTTGAATATTAATGGTCAGGACGTCGGCATCGTTGCTGATGGCGACAACACCGCCCAGGCTATCGCGGACGCCATCGCGGTGGCCGACAGCAACGTGAGTGTGACGGTCGGCGCCAGCAGCACCGGCACGACATTGAACAACTGGGGGGATATCGCGGTTGCCACCACCCCGGACAGTGTTACATCGGCCATTACCGCCGCCGCCACCGGTGACATCACGGTCACTGTTGGCGCCAACCCGGCCCAGACAGTTGCCGCCGCCAATCTTACCGATACGGATGACAATTACGCGGCAAAAGTCGCGGCGGAGCTCGATGGCCTTGACGGAATCGGCGCCACCGTGGTGGCGGCGGAAGAGACGCTCACCTTTACCGACACGGCCAACAACGCGGCTGGCGATGGTTACAGTCTCGCTATTGCGACAGGCAGCGGCACGGACACCCTTGCCAATGCGGATATCAGCGGCGGGTTTGCCATTGCCGACCTTCAGGCATTATTGAACACGGCTTCGGGTTCGGTCGGCCAGACCTCCGGTACCCTGACCAACTCCGGTGTTGCCTGGAGCATCACCGGGCAGGATATCACCTTTACCGGTCCGGCCGACGGGTCGGAAATCGAGTTTACGGAAACCATAACCGACGCTGCCCTCGGTGACCTCACCGGCGGTCTCGCCGGCGGCACCCAGACGGTTTACGGCAACGTGGATGTGACCACCGATTCCGGTGAAGCCGTCGTCATTGCCGGCGCGGGTGCAACGGAACTCGGAGTGAACGGAACCCTTACCCCGACGACGGAAGACAAGGACTTCAGCTTCTCCGTCAACGGCATCGATGTTGTCACAAATGACACCGACGGCATGACGGCCGCCCAGTTCGACGCGGCCCTTGAAGCAGCCGGTTCATCCGGAACGATTGCCGGCGGCGACCTGATCCTCACTGATGGTAATGGCGTTGAAATTACGGTTACCGGAAGCGCGGCCAACGGCGACCTGGCGTTCAGCGCGGCGGACGGCTCGGATATCGATATCGTGCAGACCCTGACCGGCGCCGATGCCGATGCCACAACAGAAGGGGTATACGATGTCGCCGCGGATGGCAGCACGGTCACCAGCTACGGCACCATCGCCCTGTCGAGCGCTTCGGATATCGTTATTGCGGGGTCCGACCCGACGGAAGCCGGCCTGACCGCGGGAACAACCAATGCAACGGTTGCAGGAAACTACACGCTTGAACTGGATGGTGCGGCGGTTGATGTGGCCGCCGCGACAGCCGACGGCAGCGTCAGCGCCGCCGAGATCGCCACGGCCATCAGCGGTGTCGCCGGTTTTACCGCGACCACCAATGATGAAGGCGCCGTGGTCGTCACCAAAACCGACGGGAGCAACTTCACCCTGGCGGAAACCGTGGATGCAGCTGGCGATACCACCGAGGATGCGGCTGCGGCCGGTCTTGCCGGCACAACCAGTTCGGCAGCGACCTATCGCGGGCAGGTGGAACTCGACAGCACGGCGGATATCGTCTTTACCGGCACCGGTCTGGCCCAGGCAGGGCTTGACACCACCGGGAATGCGACCACCACAATCGACCAGATCAGTGTCTCCACCCGTGAAGACGCGACGATTGCCATTGCAAGCGTGGACTCCGCCCTGTCGATGATCGACACCATCCGGGGTGGGCTCGGCGCGGTCCAGAACCGTTTCGAATCGACCATTGCCAACCTGAACAACGTCTCCGAGAATCTCTCCGCGGCCCGTTCGCGGATCCTCGACGCGGACATTGCACAGGAAACCTCCTCGATGACCAAGAACAACATCCTTCAGCAGGCCGGTGTATCCATCCTGGCCCAGGCCAACCAGGCGCCCCAGCTGGCATTGTCCCTGCTGAAATAACGTACGGTTACCATTGACAGGGGCCGGAGAGTTCCGGCCCCTGTCTCTAACGAGGAGGGCGGATCATGAAGATTGATCCCGGTATGGTTCAGACGTCCGATGCACAATCGATGCGGTCCTCCCCAGGCAAGGCCCCACCCGTAAGGGAACAGGGCACCCGGCAGATCGCGGAGAAACAGCAGGCGGTGCAGAACGGATCGGAGCCGGAAGAAAAAAGGGTCGCGCCCGAGGAAATCCTGGATCGGATAAAGGAGATTTCCCAGGACGGCCTTTACAGCATCCGATTTGAGAAAAGCGATGAGATAAATGGAATTATTGTCAAGGTGGTGGATCGCAAAACCGATGAGGTCATCCGGCAGATCCCTCCGGAAGCCATTCTGGGTGTCAAAGCCAACCTGATGGATTACCTCGGCAATATTGTAAACAAATACAGTTAAACTCCAGGAAAGGGGTCGGAAACCGGAGGACCCGGAGCCGGCCCCCGACCTGAAAACCTTTATAAAATTTGAAGCACGAAATCCGAAATTCGAAACACATGCAAAGGACATTGGAAATCCGGATTTCCGCCAGAAGCAACAAACGCATCTTTAACGAACCCATTTCAGAGCACTAAACGGGAAAGCGCCATGTCGGCCATAAATTTTACGGGACTTGCCTCGGGACTGGATACCGACGCCCTTATCAAGGGGTTGATGGAAGTCGAACGCCAGCCGTTGAATCGGCTCGAAAAGGAAAAGGAATACCAGCAGACCCGTCTGGACGCGTTCAAGGAATTCAACGAAAAACTCTCCGCCCTGAACACGGCGGTCGATGGGCTGTACCTGAACAGCAAGGTGCGCGAAAGCAGTATTTCCCTTTCCAGCGAGGAGTATGTTTCCGCAAGCGTGACCAGCGCCCGGCCCGGGACATACGCGGTGGCGGTCGAGCGGCTTGCCCAGGTCCAGAAGAGTGCAACGGCCATGGCCTATGCTTCCCAGGCGGATCCGGTCTTCGGCGCCGGTGAACTGGAACTCACCGTGGGCGACGGGGTTATCGGCGAAGGGGCAGCCGGAGCGGTTTACACCCTGTCCATCGATTCGGAAAACAATTCCCTGAGCGGCATAATGGGGGCCATCAACAAGGGAACCGATCAGCACGGCATATCGGCCAGCATCATTGATAACGGCAACGAAGGCGCCGGACGTTATTACCTGATGCTTTCCGGGGCGGATTCGTCCACGGAATTCACGCTGACCAGCAACCTGAGTGGCGGAACCCAACCCTTTTCCATGGCGTCGCCCACCCAGAACGCCCAGGATGCCGTCGCCTACCTGGACGGGATTCGGATCACCAGCACGACCAATACCTTTCAAAACACCTTGAACGGCGTCAGTTTTACCCTGGAAGCGGTGAGCCCCGATAACGGAGCCGGCGGCCTGGCGACCACCACCATGAAGATCGGCACAGATACCGACGCCGTGGTGGAAAAAATGGAGGCGTTCGTCACCGCTTACAATGAGGCGGTTTCATTTGTCACCTCCCAGTCGAAGGGTCTCGGTTCCGGTGTCGGGACGCTGGTGGGCGATTCCGGGCTGAATGCGATCAAGCGGCGGCTTCAGAACATGCTGACCACCTCGGTTGAAGGAAACACTTCATTCAAAACCCTGTCGCAACTCGGGCTGGCCACCAACCGGGACGGAACGCTCACATTTGAAAGCAGCGTTCTGACGAAGGCCATCGGGGACGACTTCGAGGAAGTCGTCCGGCTCATGGCCGGTGACGACAATGTCGGCGGCATTTTCAAGGAGTATAAGAGCTTCCTGAACAACATGACCCATTCGAGCAACGGGCTGTATGCCAACCGGAAAGAAAATATCGCTCGGGTAATGGGTCGTATCGATGATGACATTCTGCGGATGGAAAGCCGGCTGGATAAACGGGAACTGATGCTGATGGCCCAGTTTACCGCTTTGGAAAAAATGATCAGCTTGTTTAATGCCCAGAGTGACTACCTGACGCAACAAATGGACAGAATGCCTTCCTATGGAGATAGAGATTGATGAATCCTTACCAGAATTACTTTCAGAATCAGATTCAAACCGCATCGCGGGAACAGATCCTGGTCATGCTCTATGACGGCGCCCTTCGTTTTTTGCGGCAGGCCCGGGAAGCAATGGAGGAACGGAAGCGGGTCGTCAAACTGGAAAAGATCGGCCGGGTGGTCTCCATACTCAGCGAGCTGTCCAATACCCTAAACCATGAGCATGGGGGCGAGATTGCCGAAAACCTGGATGGTCTTTACTGGTACATGATCCGGGAACTCACCCGATCCAACGCCCAGGATGATCCCAAACCATTGAATGTCGCGGAAATCATTCTGACCGACCTGCGTGACGGCTGGGCCCAGGCAATCGAGAAGATGAAGTCGGAACAGAAAAATGAGGATGACGCCGGACCGTCGGAATATGAACAGGCGAAGCCGATCCATGCGACCGGTTGAAAGGAAAGCAATGGATCAGATTGAACAGGCATGTCGTGAATCCATCGATTGTTATCGGGATCTTCTGGAGGTGTACGCCCGGATCCGGGAGAAAGTCGCCTCTGGGGCCGGGGTGGCGGCACAGGATGCAGTGATCGAGCAGATGGCGGAACTGATGCGACGGGTTCAGGCCGCGGATATCCGGATTCAGGAGCAGTCGCCCGGCGGATTCGGGGGAAGGTCGGAAATGCCGTTATTTACCGAATGGCGGGAATTGCTGGGCCGCGCCAGGGAGGAGAACCGGCGGATGCAGCGGCATCTACACGCCGCCATGGCCGTGATTCAGGAAGACCGGCGCCGGCTGAAACAAGGAAAACAGGCCCTTTCCGGATACCGCAGCGGGCAGGACCGCCGGGGGCGGAAGATCGATCACTTTTCCGCCTGAGACCCCGCCCTCAGAGTTTGTAGTAAATTCTGAGGGCATCCCTTACATTGTCGAACAACGTAAGCCTCCCATCATTCAGAACCCCGGCATAATCACAAAACTTGTTTATTGTTGACGGATTATGCGAAACGACGATCATGTTGGCTTTGCTCAACCGGGTCTGAAAAACCTGCTCGGTTTTAATGGTAAATCGATAGTCCCCGGCATTAAAGCCTTCATCCACCAGGTAGGTGTCGAATTCCATGGCCATGCTGATGGCGAAAGCGAGCCGGCTTCTCATCCCCGTTGAATACGTTTTTACCGGCATGTCGATGTATTTGCCCAATTCGGCGAATTCTTCCACAAATGCCAGTTTTTCCGCAATATCCTCGCCGTAGATCCGGCAGATGAATTTCAAATTGTCCCGGGCGGAGAGGCTCCCATGTATTCCGGCATTGCTCCCGATCGGCCAGGACAGGCGCAATCCGTTTTTTTTGATCTCCCCGCTGTCCGGAATGTCCATGCCGGCGATCAGACTGATCAGCGTGGACTTGCCCGCCCCGTTTCGGCCCAGAATGCCCAGGCTTTTATCACGGGGGATCCGGACGTCGATCCCTTTTATGACCTGTGTCCAGCCATGGCGTTTGGTGTAGTAGCTTTTTTTGATGTTGTTGATTTCAATCATATTCGCCGTTCAGTTTTCCATTGAAAAGGGCTGTTGTATTCCGTGGATGGCGGTCAGTAGAGCAGCCAGATCAAACCCGAAGCCAGGGTGATCCCCATGAAGACTTCCCCGAAGAATTTCATCGGAAAGGGGATAACCACCCGTTTTTCGCCCATGACGTTACCGCTGTCCGGTTTGGTGACCCGAGCCATCGGGGCGTTCGCGTCTTGAGTGTCATCCACGGGTGCCTGAGGTTCGGTCTGAATGCCCTGCAATGGCATGCCTGACGCGATTGCGTATTGGAACAGGTCATTGATGACCTTTTCGCCGCCATCTTCCGGGGAATTTGCCTTGGTCGTGGAAAGCCAATTTAGAACCGGTGGGTTAAAGCCGCTTGCCTTTGCCTCTTTTTTCAGCTCCGTAAGGTCCATCTGCAGTTCAACCATTCGTTCCAGGTAATCTTCCAGTTCCCGACGATCAAAGTTGTATGTGTTATCTTGCATGGTATTGCCTGTTTTTTGTCATTGCTTTTCGAAATATTCGATTACTGTTTCTGCAGGATCCACCAGAGGGTTTTTTTCTGCAGCACCAGCCCCGTCAGCCAGAGCCCGCCCACCCACCACATGATGTAACCGATGTCATTGAAATGCTGGCTGGAATCATAGGCGCGGAAAAATGCGGTCCGCATCATTTCCACAAGCTGGAACAGGGGATTCCATGCCAGTTCATCATAATACTGCGAGGGAATGCGATCGGCCGTGATGATAATGCCCGAAGAAAAATAGAGAATGCGCCCGCTGAGCTGCCATATGTCTTCCATGACGGGAATAATCGAGGTCAGACTGAGCAGGACGAATCCGACCCCCATTCCCAGAAGGGAAAAGAGGAAAAAGTAACTCAGCACAAGCAACGGGTCCTGGACCCGGAAACTGTTGCCGCACAGGTAAACGCCAAGCACAAGCGACCACATGACGACCGTCATGGTGACGAATTCGAGAAGCGCCCTGGAAAACGCCAGTTCAAAAATGCCGATCTGGGGAAACACCAGCATGGCCTTGTTTCCGCGGACGCAGTTCATGATCTGCTGGGCTGTCTGGCGGAACATCATGAAGGGAACAATCCCCACGAGCAGGTAGAGGCTCATGGGAATTCCCGGAGGCGCGGACATTCCCAGGACTTTCCGAAGACCGACAAAAACGAGCGTATGCAGTATCGCCTCCAGGAATGCCCAGATATAGCCCAGTCGATTCTCGCCAAAGCGGGTCTTGGTTTCCCGCAAAAACAAGGCACTGATAACATTCAGCTTGATCTGCAAGGAGATGGCCGGGAGACGTAAGCGTGTGACTTTCAGATTCAATTGTATTTGCTTTATTTAATGTTGCGGTTGCTGATGCCATAGGGATTCCGGATTTTTCGTTTCCGTTCATCCGATGGCGCTGGCGATCACGGCGACGATTTCCTCGATTTTTGGCGGTTCGAACGGATGCCACTCATCGGTCTCCGCGGGTATTGGCTCATGGAAAAGTCCGCCGTCCTCCAGGCCGAGATAATGTTTCGCAATATAAATGTAGTCGGACTGGTTCTGCATGATCAGTCTTGCCCGCATCCTGGGGGGGAGCAGGCTGAAACCATCGTCTTCGGTATCGGTTTCTTCCAGGTACCGCAGTAGTTTGGCGATATTTTCCGTCCCCAGCTCCGCCCGTTGCGCCACATCGAGAATAAAGCTGGCCCGCTTGCTGAAGGATCGGTTCAGCCGCTCCTGGGGGGTGGATCTGTCCATTATCGCTTTGTCCAGCCCGAGAACGCCTAACGTATCGACCACAATGCCGTCGGGCATCTGGGATCGTTCGAACGGCCGGACGACTATCCGGTCCTTACCAAAAACGGCGGCCCATTTGTCGATCATGTGGCGGTAATTCCCATATTTTGGATTGCGGGTCCGGTTAAATTCGATGAAATTCCGGATGCCGCGCCCCCAAAGGGGGTTGTTTACCATCTTGACCGCCTGCTTATACCCGGACTCCCACCAGGTATCGTGCCGGCGCAGATACACCAGAATCGTGCACTCATAACCTTCAAACAGGTTTTGAACGATCACGGGATCTTTGTTCAAAACGAAATTTTCCGAGCTGAACAGCGCGGTTTTACAATCGCTGTTCTTTAATTCTCTGGCAAACCGCATGGAGAAGTCATTCCGCTCCGCTTCGGGGGCGGGACGGCCGCCATGACTGAATCCCGTCAGCCGGCTCAAGCCGTAATGCGCGGCGCCTTCCTTGCCGGTATCGGGGTAAAGCAGGCCCGCTTCCCTCTTTAACAGTTCCCGATTGCGATCGCACCATGCCTGCAGGGCGGTGGAGCCTGCTTTGTTCACACCGATGTGGAGTACGATCGATTTGCGTTTCTGTAAGAAAGTGAAGCTGGAGGGCAGAATGTTTTTCATCGCCGCAAATACTCTCACCTGACATTCAGTATGTAATCAGCGCGCTTGTGATCGACTTCGCCGGTATTTCAATTTGAATTCTTTCGGTTTTTGAACATGCTGCTTTGTATTCAGGAAGTGTCTTTACCGTCCCGTCGTCGTTCCCGATCAACCGGCGGACAATCAATTCTGCTTTCGGTGCATCATCTTTAATTTTCAATTCTACCGGAATGGGTCTCGCCCCGGTGTTGACAATCAGAACGCCTTCCTGACCGGCACGTCTCACGTTTAATACATAAACGTTTTCCACCGGCATATAGTGCGCCGCCTGCGCCTCGTGCAGCATCTCGCCGGCCATTCCAAAAAGCCGGGCAACGGCGGTCATCCGGCCATCTTCCGTCAGCAGCGGTTTAAAGGCGGAACTGGGGGGTCGAAGCGGCCAGTAATGCGTGAAATCCACCCCCCCCACCGCGTTGTTGCCGATCTGGACGGCGATATCGAGCAAGTGATCAATTTCCGTAAAACACCGGTTTCGCTTCTCGTTCGGGGTATTCCATTCCGTGAGTGCAATGGGGGTCGTTTTGCCCCGGGCTTTTTCGAGATAAGCCCGAAGGCGTTGAGGCGCCTGGGTAAGCCGGAATGCGTCTGTGCGAGGGCTATCGGCCGCAAGATTGATGCTCGTATAACGATGGATAACGGCAAAATCAAAGCTGTCGCCTGCCTGCTCGAGCAGTGTGGGCCACCAGGGGCTGCAGGCGGCCCGGCCGGGTATCTCTTTCTGTATCTTTCTGACGCATTGGCTGGCTCCGAGATTCGCGTAAAATTGCTTCATGCCGCCTTTCTTTCTGAACTCGCTCAACTGCCGGGGCGTCAGCCGGTCGGCAAAAGCGATGCCATCCGTTCCAGTGGGACCGGCGGCGCCGATCAGGATTTCGGGATCAGCGGCACGCATTTCCCGGGAAAACACCTTGAGGGCACGGGCATACTCCTCCGCGGAAAGTGGGTAATTGCCGTACAGGGAAGGTTCGTTTCCGATCTCCCAGTAACGAACTCGCTGATTTCCTCCATTGGCGGCTTTGACCCAGCGCGCCGCCTTTTCGGCATACTCCTTTAAATTCTTCTCCAGGTCTCCGGGTGCCCGAAAGGCGCCGTCGACGTTAACCACGAAGAAGAGGTGCTTCACGCCCAGCTTTTCAGCGGCATTGAGAAATT
>Ga0209347_1005110_pt1 | contig 12859 bp, 14 predicted proteins | sample AutmiccommuBRH23_FD_187382 | JGI IMG/M metagenome (GOLD analysis project Ga0209347, IMG submission 187382) | Deep subsurface microbial communities from Mt. Terri, Switzerland - Autotrophic microbial communities BRH/23 (SPAdes) (version 2) | ecosystem: Environmental > Aquatic > Deep subsurface >... | reverse complement strand
ATAGAATGAGAAAAAAAAGCTTCCACTTCTTGATCAGAAAACCTTAAATCATCTATCCTGATCTCCGTTAATAGATATCTCACCCGCCACTTTCCAAGGGACAGAGGAGGGTCAAGCCTCGAAATAATTACTATATGAAATAACGGCGGACAATTCTCAAGCATGAATTCCAAAGTCCGGTGCAGATAATCATTAGCAATCACATGATAATCATCTAATACTAAAATTAACGGACTACCATTGCTTACCAATTGGTTAAGAAGCATTGTTGCAACAATCTCGGGGGATGGCAACTGCGGAGATTCTATCAGATTGCTGACCTCCTGGCCAAAGCCTTCTTGGATAGTCTGCAGGGATGCAATAAGATATGTAAAGAATCTTTTAGGGTCATTATCCCCTGCATCCATCGAAACCCAGGCACACTCACGGTTAATGGTTTTTAACCATTCTGTAATTAATGTTGTTTTGCCATACCCCGCCGGAGCAGAAACTAGCGTAAGCTTCCCCCCTTGCTCTATCCCTTCCGAGATTCTCTGGATCAGTAAGGAGCGAAAGACCGTATTGGGCCTGGACGTCGGTAAAAATAACTTTGTCATTAGTATGGGGCTTAACAAAATCTCTTCAACTCCTCCTTCTGCTCTAAGGCACCAGAAAAGAATTTATCTCTACAAAACGTGAATTAACTCCTTTTTTCTACATGCTAGCGATTTTCCCCTTCTATTTCAATTAAAGCATGGCTTTTGGGCTGTTTTTTAAAGTAACCGGGATTGCCTTAGTAATACTGAGTGTAAAACTTTTACTGGGGGGTGTTTTGGAATTTGGTGAGGCGGGGATGATACCCCTTGGACACGAGGCCGAGGAGGTTCTGGAATTTATTGCTGAAGATGCTGTATCTGAAGTGTTATCTGCCATTGTGGTGGCGCTGCCCTTAGGGGTGTTTACTTTCAAGATTATACAGGGATTCAGGGAAAGGACGGTTAATCTGTAGAGATTCCTTGACACTATGGGAAATAATGAATATAATTGGTTTTAATGAAATAGAATATTAGTTAGACCTTCAGGGATAGGTGCAATTCCTTACCGGCGGTAATTCTTCAAGAGATAGCCCGCGAACCTTATTGGTTGACCTGGTGTGATTCCGGGGCCGACAGTTAAAGTCTGGATGGGAGAAGGTGTGTCAATGCTTGTTTTGTCACGCATGCCCTGAAGTGTTAACTTTAGGGCATTATTTTTTAGTTACTCACAACTCCGAACTCCCAACTTAACTAGCATCTTAGAAAGGACGACATTTATGCACGAATGGTATATGCGTTTGGCTCTTGAGTTGGCTGGGCAGGCCAAAGGCAGGACAACCCCCAACCCCCTTGTTGGGGCGGTAGTGGTCAAAGATGGTGAAATAGTGGGTAGAGGTTACCACCGGAAAGCGGGTACACCCCATGCTGAAATCCATGCTATCCGGGAAGCGGGTGAAAAGACCCGGGGGGCGATTTTATATGTAACTTTAGAGCCATGTTCTCATTTCGGACGTACTCCTCCATGCAGCGAGGCTGTTATTAAGGCTGAGCTGGCAGAGGTTTATGTGGCCATGCAGGATCCCAACCCGCTGGTAACTGGCCGGGGGATAAAACAGATGACTGAGGCCGGCATAAAAGTCCATGTGGGTTTGTTGGAAAAAGAGGCTCAGCGCCTTAACGAGGTATTCATTAAGTATATAACAACCCGTGCCCCTTTTGTTGTACTTAAAACTGCTATGACCCTGGATGGGAAAATTGCCACCCATACCGGGCACTCAACCTGGGTTACGGGCAGTGCTGCCAGGGAAACGGTTCATCGGATGAGGGATTGGTATGACGCTATTTTGGTAGGAGTCAATACCGTTGTGACCGACAATCCGGCCCTCACTTGCAGACTGTCTGAGGGTGGACAGGATCCAATCAGGATAATCCTTGACAGTCTGGCTAAAACACCGCCTGACGCCAAGGTAGTAGTCCAGAAATCAACTGCCCCCACGTATTTAGTTGTTACTGACAGGGCGCCTGTAGAGCGCATTGTCGCACTGAGTTCCGGTAAGGCTAAAATAGTTCGGACGGCGGCAGGTGCGGAGGGCAGAATAGACCTGGTTGGCCTGCTGCAAAAACTTGGTGAGATGGAGATTACCAGTATTCTGGTGGAAGGTGGGGCTGAAGTTGCCGCATCATTTCTTGAGGCCCGCCTCATTGATAAGGTAGTGACATTTATTGCCCCTAAAATTATTGGCGGCAGCGGGGCGCCTGGTCCCGTTGGAGGCCAGGGCAGGGATTCGATGGATGAAGCTGTCCGGCTTAGGGAGATCTCTTACGGAATAGTAGGAGAGGACCTTTATGTGGAGGGATATCCAATATATAGTGATTAGTTGCTAATTGCTAGTGGCGGTGAGAGGAGGAACAGTTGTTTGAAGTTTCTCAGGAGTACGGACAATGAGATACTTGCACAGGCGGACGAACTTTTTTACGAGGTACTTTGGAAGCCTTTTGGTATCCCCAATGTGCGTCATGAATTTGAAAACAAAAGAGGTGAGCGATAATGTTCACAGGTATCATCGAGGAGATGGGCAAACTTAAGAATAAAAAATACGGGTCTGACTCGGCCAGGTTAACTATCGAGGGTCATCAGGTCCTTAAGGATGTAAAGCTCGGAGACAGTATTGCTGTTAACGGAATCTGTCTTACGGTGGTGCACTTCAGTGACATGTTTTTTGATGTTGACGTGATGGCTGAAACACTCCGCAAAACTAACCTGGAAGACCTCAGCCCGGGTGACCGGGTGAATCTGGAACGGGCTCTGAGGATGGGTGACCGGCTTGGTGGCCACATCGTTAGCGGGCATATCGATGGAGTGGGCACTATCAGCAGACAGCGAAAAGAAGATATTGCGGTGGTAACTGAAATCAAGGCACCGCCAGAAGTTATGAAATACGTTATCAGGAAAGGTTCTATAGCTATTGATGGAATTAGCCTCACCGTGGTGGACTGTACTGATGATGCGTTTCAAGTCTCGCTGATTCCGCATACTGCCGGGCTGACTACACTCGGCTATAAAAAGGCCGGGGATCGGGTTAACCTGGAGTCTGATATCATTGGCAAGTATGTGGAACGCCTGCTGGGCTATAAGGCATCAGGTGACCTTCAGAATACAAGTGGTGGAATCACTTTGAATTATTTGGCTGATAAGGGCTTTCTATAATTAAACTGGTAACTGGCCATAGGGCAGCGGGCCGTTGATAAGAGAGGGGTAAAATCATGAAATTCAATTCCATTGAAGAGGCTATTGAGGATATCAGGCAGGGCCGGATGATTGTGGTCGTGGATGACGAAGACAGGGAGAATGAAGGGGACCTGTTAATGGCGGCAGAGAAGGTTACTCCGGAAGCCATTAATTTCATGGCCACACATGGCCGGGGGCTGATCTGCGCTCCACTTATTGCGCAGAGGTGTGATGAGTTGGATCTGCAATCCATGGTTTCAAATAACACCGATGCCCGGGAAACGGCTTTTACGGTTTCGGTCGATGCTAAGGGCAAGACGACTACCGGTATTTCAGCTTTTGAACGGGCTGTTACGGTTAAGGCTCTCATTGACCCGCAGACCTTGCCCGTTGATCTTGCCCGGCCGGGGCATATTTTTCCACTCCGGGCCAAAGAAGGTGGAGTACTCCGCAGGGCCGGACACACCGAGGCCGCGATAGATTTTGCGCGCTTGGCCGGTTTATCTCCCGCAGGTGTAATATGTGAAATAATGAAGGAAGACGGGGAGATGGCCCGGGTGCCCGAACTGGTGGAATTTTCCCGGCGGCATGGGCTGAAAATAGTTACAATTGCTGACCTCATCAACCACCGCCGACGCACCGAAAAACTCGTGGAGCGGATTGGAGTAGCCAAACTGCCCACAAAATACGGAGAGTTTTCGGTAGTAGCGTATCGCAGCCCCCTTGAGGGCAAAGAACACCTGGCTTTGGTTAAGGGAGATGTTGACACAGAGGAACCCGTTCTGGTTAGGGTCCACTCTGAATGTCTCACCGGCGATGTCTTTGGGTCGGCCAGGTGTGACTGTGGAGACCAGCTGGCTCAAGCTATGAGAATGATTGAACGGGAAGGGCGCGGCGTTCTCCTCTATATGCGGCAGGAAGGCAGGGGAATTGGGCTGGCCAACAAGATCAAGGCGTATCACCTTCAGGATATGGGCAAGGATACTGTTGAAGCTAACGAAATTTTGGGTTTCCCGGCTGACCTGCGGGATTACGGTATTGGCGCTCAGATTCTCGCCGACCTGGGTCTAAAGAACATCAGGCTCCTGACAAATAACCCCCGGAAGATTGCCGGCTTGGAAGGCTACGGGCTGCAGGTAGTGGAGAGGGTAGCCGTTGAAATCACGCCTTGCCAGGCTAACGAGTTTTACCTGAATACCAAGAAAACCAAATTGGGGCATCTGTTGTCTATCAACAATAATTAAGGAGGTAAGAGGTATGAACAGGGTATTTGAAGGAAAGCTAATGGCAAAAGGTTATAAATTCGGGATTGTGGTTGGCAGATTTAACGAATTTATAACCAACAAACTGCTGGGCGCGGCTTTAGACGCCCTTAAGAGGCACGGAGCGGAAGAAGATAATATTGAAGTGGCTTGGGTACCCGGCGCTTTTGAGATCCCCCTGGTGGCCCAGAGCATGGCCAGGTTGGGAAAATATGATGCCATCCTCTGTCTCGGTGCTGTCATAAGGGGGGCGACACCTCATTTTGATTTTGTTTGCGCTGAGGTTTCCAAAGGCGTTGCTAAGGTATCTCTTGATACTGGGGTGCCCGCAATATTTGGCATAATCACTGCTGATAGCATTGAACAGGCTATTGAGCGGGCCGGTACCAAGGCCGGCAACAAGGGCTGGGATGCTGCCGTTACGGGTATTGAGATGGTCAACCTGCTCAAAGAGTTGCAAGGCTAATAAGACCAGTTGGCGAGTATATGGGGAGTGATTAGTTGAAAATATTACGCTTCAGTAACAAGAACTCCGTGAAATACGGGGTCTTGGAAGAGGATTCTATAGTCAGGGAAATATCAGGTTCAATTTATGAACATTTTGAGCTGACTGATAATATTTATAACTTGGGAGAGGTAATACTCCTGGCCCCCTGTGTACCTTCCAAAGTAATATGTGTGGGTCTAAATTATCAGGCCCATATCGAAGAGTTTAATAGAAATCGGTCGGGGCTGCCTGAAGAACCGGTGTTATTTATGAAACCGTCTACCTCCGTTACCGGGCCGGGCACTGATATCATTTATCCGGCAATGAGCTCACAGGTGGACTACGAGGCTGAGTTGGCCGTGGTCATTGGTAAAAAGGCCAGAGATGTTAGCCCGGGCGATGTCAGCGGTATCATTCTGGGGTATACCTGTGCCAATGATGTAACGGCCAGAGACCTGCAGAGGAAAGACGGGCAGTGGACCAGGGCTAAAGGGTTTGATACCTTCGTGCCTCTCGGACCGTGGATGGAAACTGAGTTGGATGTATCAGACCTGGGTATCAGTCTCTATCTTAATGGTGAATTGAAGCAGGATTCCACAACTAGGTCAATGATTTTTCCCGTTGACCGACTGGTTAGCTTTATTTCACAGATAATGACTCTGTTACCGGGTGATGTCGTCCTCACCGGTACCCCTGAAGGTGTAGGACCATTGAAAGTGGGGGATACGGTAAAAGTGGTGGTAGAAGGTATCGGAGACTTGACCAACAATGTGTCCAAATCCCGCTAGAACACCAATGTAAAGGGTTTCAAAGGTATGTAAAAGTAGGAAATATTTTTGTTGACAAACGGTGCAAATATGCTAAAATTGAATTTGATTGGAATTTAGATTCCTCGCAAATTTCATTTGGGGGGTTTAAATTCCAAAGTCATTTTCAGAGAAGGGGGCAAAGATAAAAGATGACCTTAAGCGCTTTGGGCAGGCATGTTTTGGCTGAAATTTATGGATGCAATTTCGACGTACTTAATGACATCAACAAAGTAGAAGAAATCATGGTAAACGCTGCTTTAGAAGCAGGAGCTGAAGTACGTGAAGTGGTTTTCCATAAGTTCAGCCCCCAGGGTGTTAGTGGCGTAGTGGTAATTTCTGAATCTCATTTAGCAATTCATACCTGGCCTGAATTGGGATATGCGGCGGTCGATGTTTTCACTTGCGGAGACAAGGTTAACCCATGGGACGCCTGCAACTTCCTGGCCGAGAATTTTGGGGCAGAATCCGTAGATGCCAAAGAGACACAGCGTGGAATACTTTACAAGATCCCCGAAAAAGACGCCGTAAATCTTTAGGAGGGATATTTATTTGTACTGAGACGTATGTCAAAGGTTAGCGTAAACCTTACTTGCCGAGAGGTAAAGTAGGGTTTTCGCGTTTATGGGAGCCATTGGAGTTTGTGACTGTGCCGTAGAGGAATTATTCTGACAATGTAGAATAGCTTTTTAGTACGAATATACATAAGCAAGGGGTTAAGGGAAGATGAAAGAGATTAATCTTACGCAGATGTTGAACAAGAATAAGGATTTTCTTGATAAATTGAAAGAAGAGAGTGGCCAAAACCCAGGACAGTGTTTTCAGTGCATGAAATGTACCGGAGGCTGTCCCTTTCAGTTTATAATGGATTTCCCGCCAAGCCAGATAATGCGTATGCTGCAGGACGGGCTGGTTGATGAGGTCCTTAGCAGTTTCACTATATGGACATGCGCTGCCTGTGCCACTTGCTCTACCCGATGCCCCAGAGATCTTGACATCACCAGGCTAATGGATACGCTAAGAGTTATCGCCTATCGCAAAGGTATTTCCGGTAAGGGTAAGAACATGCATGTTTTCTATACTACCTTCATGAACTCAGTGAAAAATAATGGACGTTTATATGAGATTGGACTGGCCCTTGGGCTCAACTTCGGGACCAGAAACCTGACGCAGGATACAGACATCGGCTTACCTATGTTTATGAAAGGCAAAATATCTGTTTTTCCCCATAAAATCAAAGGCATAGATGAAATCAGGAAACTGTATGACTATGCCGGGAAGATTGGAGAGTGATTGAGTTGAAGGTGGCTTACTACCCTGGATGTTCTCTCAGTGGCTCGGCCAAGGAACTAGATATATCGATCAAGGCGATTAGCGGTCCGTTGGGGATGGAACTGGTTGAAGTGCCTGATTGGAATTGCTGTGGTGCGTCATCTGCCCACAGTACAGATCACTTCTTGTCTTTTGCTCTTCCGGCGAGGAATATCATCAAGGCTGAGGAAATTGGCTGCGAAGAGTTAACGGCTCCATGCCCGGCGTGCTATGTACGCACCTTCCTGGCCCAAAAACAGTTCAATGAAGAACCACACATGAAGCAGCATTTGGAAAATGCTCTGGGCCAGAAGTTTGCTCCAAGTGGCATTAAAGTTAAAAATGTCATTGAAGTGTTTATTGATAAATTAACTCCGGCCCATATGAAGAAAGGCCTTCAAGGGCTAAAGGTAGTAAATTACTATGGCTGCGCCCTGGTAAAGCCCCCGAAGACTTTTGGTTTCTTTGATGATCCTGAAAACCCCAAGTCCCTTGATAAGATAATGGCCACATGTGGCGCCGAATCTATAGAGTGGCCCTATAAGACTGAGTGCTGCGGCGCGTCTTTATGTTTTACCAATCAGGACGCAACGTTTAAAGTTTGCCGTGATATCCTGCAAATGGCCCAAGATTCAGGAGCACAGGCCATTGTGGTGGCTTGCACTTTATGTCAGGGGAACTTGGACATGAGGCAGTCACAGGTGAATAAGAAATATAAAACCGGCTTCCATATCCCTGTTATATACTTCACTCAGTTAATGGGCCTGGCTATGGGCATACCGGCAGACAAACTTGGTTTTGACAAGCTTTTTGTAGACCCCAGGCCTCTTCTTCGGTCACTTAATCTGATTTAGCGGCAAGTTTCCTAAAACAAGGGCGAACCTACCTGTTTCAGTTTCGCTTTTAGGGCCAGAATTTTATTTGCAGTGGCAAGAGGCCGCCGGGAGTGCTCTGCCGCCGTGTTATGCAAAGTATCTCATAAATCCTCGAATATTCTGAGCTTTTTTTGCGAAATCTTAATTCATGGGAGGATTTATATAGGGTATACCGAATATATATTAAGTTAATCTTAATTAGGGGGTACATTGATGACAGCCGGATTCCTGGACTTGATCCGACCGGACCTGAACTCCGTGGAACAAAAAATGGAAAAGGCTTTTAAGATAAAACCAGGGCAAGTTAGCAAGTTTGCTCATTTGGAGACCGAATCGGTGCAATCGTACCTGCATCCGGCCCTGGTTTTACTCTCAGGCAAGCTGTATAAATATACAGGTGAAAAGTTGATTTACCTGGCGACTGTTCTACAGTTAATTTATCTCGCCTCCGGTGTTCATTTCAGAATTCCTGACGAGAATGAAAGACCCTCTGCAGTGGCAGATCCGAGAGATTCCTCGCAACTGCCGGTACTGGTTGGAGATTACCTTTACGGTAAGTATTTTACTGAACTGTGCGAAGGGGATATACTTGAATTTTTGGCCCCGCTGGCTCAGATAATAGCTGAGATGAATTACGGTGCCCTCTTGAGGAGAAAGAATTCCGGCCAATCCCTGACCGATCTGAAACTGGCCATGTTAATTATTGAGAAGGAAGCGGCTCTCCTTACCGAGGGAGCAGCTCAAATGGCCGGAATGGCAGTGGGAGCTTCTGAGACGGAAACGGCCAGACTGGCAGATTTTGGGCGTAATGTGGGAATGGGTTATGGTATTTTGGAAAGAAATCTTGACTCTGCTTTGGCTGAGCCGTATTTTGCTGACGCTTTAAAAGCTCTCGAGGGGCTCCCTGACGGGGAGGCCCGCAGCGCCTTGGAGGATATGGTCAGAAAAATACGAAACGGAGAGATAGCCGTCCCGACGAAGAAAATTGGACAAAGCCAAGATGTCAGCGACAGAAGTAACGGCAGTATGGTTATTCTTGAACAGTATAAGGATAAAGAAGAGTATGTCCATTCGATTTTTTCGGCAATTGCCCAAAAATATGATACATTGAACACTGTCTTGAGTTTTAATCAGGACAAGCGTTGGCGCAAGTTCACTGTGGAGCAGACCGGTCTTAAAACCGGTGGTGCGGCATTGGATGTTTGTTGCGGCACAGGGATGATAACCACTGAGTTGGCTAAAAAAGCGGGTCCGACCGGAAGAGTCGTTGGCCTGGATTTTAATGAAAACATGCTGGCGATTGCGCGGGAAAATTTAAAAGACTCGCCGTATCAGGATAATATTGAATATATTCAGGGAAATGCCATGGAATTGCCATTCCCTGATAGTACCTTTGATTCTGTGACTATCGGTTTTGGATTGCGCAATGTCCCAGACATGAGACGTGCTCTCAGGGAACTGGCAAGGGTCATTAAGCCTGGTGGGAGAGTCGTCTGCCTGGAGTTCAGCAAACCCACGGTTCCGGTTTTCAAGCAGATATACAATTTTTATTTTGATAAGTGGGTTCCCTTTTTGGGCAAACTGGGAGTAGGCCTTGCCGGCCCTTACAGGTATTTGCATAATTCCTGGAAGAATTTCCCTCATCAGAAAGAACTGCGGGAAGAATTTGCCCGTCAAGGTCTGCAGGAAGCGACATATTACGAGCTAACAGGCGGAGTGGTTTCTGTACATGTCGGAGTCAGGCCGGTGGGGGTTCCGGCATCGTCGGTGGCAGCTACCAAAGCATAAAGGGAGGCTCGTTAAGCGGTATGATAGTTAAGCGGGTTCGTTACTTTTCCGAAATGATAAAATGGGAACATACAATTTTTGCCTTGCCTTTTGCGTACATGGGAGCGTTCATGGCTAGTGGCGGTTTTCCTTCAGGGCACCAACTGCTGTGGATTACCTTGGCCATGGTAGGAGCCAGAACGGCTGCCATGGCCTTAAATCGTTTAATAGACCGGCACATTGATGCCCGGAACCCGCGTACTGCTGAGAGGCACATTCCTAAGGGAATACTGTCTGTACATGAGGTATGGCTGTATGTAGCTGTTTCCTGGGCGCTGCTGTTAGTTTCGGCCTGGCAGTTAAATCCGAACCACCTTGCCGTACCACTTACGGTTAAGCTTATGCCGATTGCCGTATTTGTCCTGACACTGTACTCTTACACCAAACGGTTTACCTGGGCCTGCCACTTGGTGCTGGGGTTATCCCTTGGACTTGCCCCGGTGGGCAGTTGGGTAGCAGTAACCGGGCGGATAGATTTTCCGTCAATCCTGATTGGCGCTGCCGTATTAACCTGGGTAGCCGGATTTGATGTTATTTATGCGTGCCAGGATTTCGAATTTGACCGAAAAGAGGGGCTTAAATCAGTACCATCCGTATTTGGGATCAGAAAGGCTCTGTTTTTTTCTTCCCTCCTGCATGTCTTGGCTATTTTATTTCTCGGGTGGTTCGGAGTTGAAGAGGGGCTCGGGTATATTTATTGGATGGGTGTTATTATTGCTGCAGCAATTCTCGTATATGAACATTCACTGGTATCAGCCACAGACCTCTCAAAACTCGATGCAGCCTTTTTTAATATGAACGGAATTCTAAGCGTTCTGGTATTTGCCTTTGCTTTCTTGGATATCTTGTCTTGGTCACAGATTTACCACTGGATGAGGTGAGCGCGGTGGCAACTTTGATTGTGGCAGTCACGGGGGCGAGCGGTGCTATATATGCCCGAAGCATGCTCAAATCCCTCTGTAAGCTGGGGCATAATGTACATTTAACTGTTACAGAACCGGGATACCGGGTCCTGCGGGAGGAATTGTCTTGGGAGCTTCCAGCCTTAGATGACTCAAGCCTTGTGAGGGCATTGAAGGATAATTTGGACTGGCATGGCCCGTCCGAGCTTAAATACTCCGACTATCGTGACATAGGGGCCCCTGTTGCCAGTGGTTCGGTGAGGACCGACGGGATGGTGGTTATCCCGTGCAGTATGTCTACTCTGTCTGCTATTGCCGTGGGGACCTCGAATAATCTGGTACAGCGGTCAGCTGATGTCATGCTGAAAGAGCGCCGTCCGCTGGTGGTGGTGCCCAGGGAGACTCCCTTTAACCAGGTGCATCTCCGTAATATGTTAACATTGGCCAGGATGGGAGTACATATAGTTCCTGCTGCTCCGGCCTTTTATCACCAACCACAGACCATAGACGATCTGGCCGACTTTATCGTCGGCAAGGTTTTGGATTTGTTGAACATTGAGCACAATCTTTTTAAAAGATGGGGAGATTAGTAATGAAGAAACTATTAGCTGGCAGCAAACTTCTTGATATAGTCGACAAGGTGGAAAATGGACAGAGGCTGACCAGGGAAGACGGGGTCAGGTTGATGGAGTCAAATGAGCTGTTGACTATTGGTTATATGGCTGATCTGGTTCGTCGAAGAAAAAATGGGGATTATGCGTATTTTATTGTTAATAGGCATATTAATCATACAAATATATGTGCTAACTTGTGTCCGTTGTGTGCCTTTGGGAAGAAGGCCGACGACCCGGGGGCCTATACCATGGACCTTGATACAATAGAGACCAAGGCAATAGAGTGTAAGGAGCAAAAGATTTCGGAAGTGCACATAGTTGGCGGTTTAAACCCTGACCTGAAACTGGAGTACTTCGAGGAAATGCTGCGTCGTGTCCGTAACGCTCTACCCAATGTGGTAATTCAGGCTTTTACGGCAGTGGAAATAGACTATTTTGCTCAAACGGAAAATCTGTCGGTTGAAGAAGTCCTGCGCCGCCTAATGAAGGCAGGTCTGGACTCACTGCCTGGCGGCGGGGCTGAAATCTTTGCCCAGCGGGTCAGAGATAAGATCTGTGAGAAAAAGATAAGTGGTGACAGGTGGCTGGAAGTTCACGAGCAGGCCCATAAAGCAGGTATGAGGACAAATGCCACAATGTTATATGGCCATATAGAAACAGTCGGAGAACGAATCGACCACTTAATCCGGCTGCGGGAGCTGCAAGACCGGACGGGTGGGTTTCTGACTTTCATCCCACTCGCTTTCCACCCGCAAAATACCGGTTTGGATGATATGGGATTGAGCCGGACTACAGGCTATGAAGATTTGAGAATATTGGCTGTGGCCAGACTGATGTTGGACAACTTTGACCATATTAAGGCTTACTGGGTTATGATTGGGCTCAAGTTGGCCCAAGTTTCACTGGCTTTCGGGGTGGATGATATCGACGGGACTGTTGTGGAAGAAAAGATAACCCACGCAGCGGGTGGCGAGACAGAACAGGCTCTGAATAAGCAGCAATTGGTTGACATGATTAAAGCCGCCGGGCGGGTTCCGGCGGAGCGAGATACTCTTTACCGGATCCTGGAGGAGGGCTTTTAGAGTGAATAAAATCCGACTGGGCTACATTGACTACATCAACTGTCTGCCCGTTTATTATGCTATTGAGCAAGGGGTTGTCCCTCTGCAGGCGAGAATGGTCAAAGGGCCGCCTACCAAATTGAATCAGATGTTTGTTGACGGTAAACTTGATATAACTCCCATTTCATCAATTGAATTTGCCCGGCACAGCGATATTGCTATGATTCTGCCTGACATGTCTATCAGTGCCGAAGGCGACGTTGAAAGCATCTTGTTGTTTAGCAAGGTGCCTGTGACTGAGCTGGATGGTATGCGGGTCTGCCTGACAAGTTCATCGGCGACATCGGTGGCCCTGCTAAAAATTCTTTTCGAACATTATTACCAGGTTCAGGTACAGTATTCGGTGCAGAAACCTAATCTGGAGCAGATGCTGAAAAAGGCAGACGCTGCCCTGTTAATTGGAGACGATGC
>Ga0209347_1005108_pt1 | contig 12860 bp, 11 predicted proteins | sample AutmiccommuBRH23_FD_187382 | JGI IMG/M metagenome (GOLD analysis project Ga0209347, IMG submission 187382) | Deep subsurface microbial communities from Mt. Terri, Switzerland - Autotrophic microbial communities BRH/23 (SPAdes) (version 2) | ecosystem: Environmental > Aquatic > Deep subsurface >... | reverse complement strand
AGCCAGCCGCACCTCGGTTTTGGCCGGGTGAACATTTACATCTACTTCTTCCGGGTCAATTCTTATACTTATCACGAAAATAGGATACCGGCCGGTCATCAGCATGCCATGAAAGGCCTGCTCCACTGCCTCACTGATAACCCTGCTCCTGACGAACCTGCCATTTACATAGACAGTTTGATGGTTTCTGCCGGAGCGGGACAGAGATGGTTTCCCAATGTACCCTGTCACACTGGCTTCTCCCTCCCGGGCCTCAATAAACAGCAACTCCCTGGCAGTGTCCGAGCCGTATACAGCGGCAATGCATTGGAGCAAATCGCCACTGCCGGGCGTCTGTGTAACCACACGGTCATTACTATTAAATTGAAAAGCAATATGCGGGTAACCCATGGCAAATTTATTGACCACTTCACTTATATGACCTGTCTCAGTGGTAGGCATTTTCAGGTGTTTCTTCCTAGCCGGGGTATTATAAAATAAGTCCCTGACTTCTATGGTTGTGCCGGCCGGACAGCCGGCCTCACCAAACCGCAAAATCGTGCCTCCCTCGATAATAACCTCGGTCCCGGAGATAGCTTCTTTAACCCTTGTTTTGAGGTGAAGCCGCGATACTGCGGCTATACTGGGCAGGGCCTCACCCCTGAAACCCAATGAACGAATGTGCTCCAAATCAGCGGCGCCGGTAATTTTGCTTGTAGCATGCCTCTCAAAAGCCAGCCTGGCATCGTTTTCATCCATCCCCGCTCCGTTATCGGAGACTGCAATCCTGGTCAACCCGCCACCGGTAACAGAAATCTCAATCCGGCTGCTGCCGGCATCAATAGAGTTTTCAATTAACTCCTTAACCACCGAGGCAGGACGCTCAACGACTTCTCCCGCTGCTATTTTATTAGCTGTAAGCTCATCCAAAAGCTTAATTTTACCCAAGAAAATCACCTCGTATTAGTTGACAGTGGCCAGTGGCCAGTGGCCAGTGGCCAGTTAAAAGATTAAATGAAACATAACCAACCGCAGAGGACGCAGAGGCGCAGAGGGGCTACAGCTGACGCATTCATACGGTATTCCTATTAATTAGGAGTTACATTAAGTAAAACCGGGGGTTATTACTCTAAAAGATTAGAGTAGTAGGGTGTAACGCCAAAATGCGGCCTTTGACCTATAGTTTGAATTATTTTAGTTATATTTCCCTTTGTAGACTTGACCATATTAAAACCCAACTAGTCAAGAAGGCCGAAATGGCGCGTCCGCACTAGCCTCTCTGCGCCTCTGCGAACTCTGCGGTTGGTTATATTTCTTTTCCTGTTCATCCACACAGTTTGTTAGATTATTTCATTCTCTGCTGGTGCTACGTAGCGTAATGGACATCTTAGTAGTCTTTATTTTCAAATTCCAGGCCTTTTTTCTTTGTGTCCTTTATGCCCTTTGTGGTCCTCTTTAAACTTCCCGCCCCACAAAATCATTAGGCACCAACCACTAGGTTTTCAGTTGTCAATTATCAATTGCTACTAGCCACTAATCTTAGTCTCCCGCAACAAAGAAGACCATTTTCCAGACCCCGTCTTTCTCTTCGAGATAGGCCCGATAATCTATAGGGCTGCGTATATACTTTGTCTCAACATACCCTTCCAGATTTTCTGCGGATACCTTTTGCCATGGGCGATCTTTCCGAAACTCAGCAGTTTTAACAATATTGTAGTTAAGCAGTCCAACTACTTGCGATTTATCATCGGGGTTGGCATACAGTTTTACATTCTTATCAATCACTGCCGCATATACAAAAGCGTCAACCGATTCTGGGAATTTTGCAAATACATAAGGCGCTACGAAAGCGCCCCTGGTGTCAAAAGCTCCTCCCAGGGTGATAACCTTTTCCAATTCAACCCATAACTGTGAATTCTGCGGGTCTTTATCCAATTTCCATTCCCGGATAAACCCGTCAATACCTGAGTTATCTCCAAAACTGTATTTGATCTTTTCATCGATATGCTGTTTTAAGAATCCAATATCCTTATTTTTGACAGCGGTATTTAACTCCGTTCTGAATCTTGCAAAGCTGTCATTTTTGGATGCCTCATCTACCGGCATAAGTTTAGGTCCTGTAATAACTTTGTACTGAGGGGCAGGCTTTGACGAGTTATTTTCGGCAGGCTTTTTTTCACCGGCTGAATCTGTTGGCCCCGGACCTACACCCGATTGCTTAGGAGGAAAAGTAACTTTTGCGACCACAAACAACCCCGGGATGAGAACTGCAATTATTAAAAAAGCAATAACACCTTTTATCATAATTTCTCCTAACTTGAACACAATATTATTATGAAAAGAGACCTCTTACTTCTTAGTTTTATAGGTGGCGTCCTGGGGACTCTCGGAGACATGGTAGTTCACTGGTCATCGTTTTTTTTTAAAGTAGCCGAAACTACTACCGGACATTATATTTCCCAGTTAATTTTTCCGCACCAAATGGTGACTCTGGAAAAACTATTGATGGGGGAATTTACCCACATACTTGCCGGTGGAACCTTGGGTGTTGCGATTACTATAATTTTAAAAATTTCCGGATTCAATTACTCCGTGGTTAAGGGTTTAGGTTTCGGGTCGCTCATGTGGATTGTCCATGTTCTTGTAATACCTAATTTAGTTGCTCCAAGGCCTTATTTATTCAGGACGTTTAATGAAGCTGTTGTAGATTTGATTAGTCATATCGTCTGGGGTGGTATAGCAGCTGGCTATATTAGATATTACTATAAAAAGAACAGCCAGAATAATTGAGAGATTTTACCTTAAATATAAAGAAGATGGTGTAAGCATGAACTTAATTCTTAGACTGAAAGAATTCTATATACTTGAAATGTTTCAATTAACATTATACGAATCTCAAATGGGTTCATTACAAAATGAGTACATCGAACACACATATGAACGGATGGTAGAACTCGAACGACAGCATGTAGATTTTTATAAAAAAACATTACAGGAATTAGGTGAGGAAATTCCCCGCATCTCCGGAGGTCTTACCTCTCTCGCAGGACATTTATTAGGTGGAGTATCATTGGATTTTACCACTGCCAAAAACCGTTACAAATTAGGTGTGGCAGTAGAAACCAAAGCTATCGAAATGTACAGGGCCTTCATTATGGAAACATGGGAATACCCTGAAATCCGTAAAAGAGCATGGCATAACATGATTGACGAAGAATTTCATTTGTTATGGTACAAAGATAACTTAAAGCACCATACTGCACTGGTTCAAAGTACTTGAATTTTCAGAGGTGATACTATGTTCAACAACAGATTAATCATCGGCGCCCTGGCAGGACTAGCCGGCGCTGTGATAAGAGATGCTTACAGTTTAACCTTGAAGGCAACAGGCTTGACTGACCGGTCCTTTATAGACTTTGCCCAGGTCCTGGTTATGTCCAGACCGTCAACCGTGATTATTGCTTTTTTCGTTGGACTGATTTCTGACCTGGGTGTGGCTGCCTTGTTAGGGGTGATATTCGCATACTTAATAAGCTATACTTCAGATAAATTCAATTATATAAAGGCCTTGGCTACGGAATAATTGTCTGGATTACAGCCATGATCCTGGGAAATGCTTTTAATTTTCCTTTGTTTGAGAACGTTTCTGTCAACCTTGCCCTGGCAACTCTGATAGGCAACGTCATTTTTGGCCTGGTGACAGCATTTGCATTAAGAATGCTATCTGACAAAAGAAATCTACATACCGATTAACATCTATGTAGCGGTAATATTCAATTTAGGATATAAATACGCCGAGGTGAAAAACCATGAAACTAGGCCAACGGGTTATGATTGGGGTAGTTGCCGGCTTTGTAATAGTATTAGCACTCTTATTGCTCATAGGCCAGTACACGCTCGATTTCCGGAATCTATTTAGATAATGAGCCCCCGGGCTCTTTTATTTCGTATCCTGAACCACACTCCATTGTCCATTCCCAACCGCTACTCCTCCTCCCACTCCCGGTCCCTTTCCCGCTCATAACCCCGGTAAGTATCGCCAACCCGGTCCTGGAAATAAACATAATCGTGGGCCTTCCTGCTTACTGAGGTCTCATACTCGGCATAAGCCTCTTCCCGGCATTCCTCACAGCCGTTGAAGGGAATGCTCAGGCACAGCACGTTGTGTTGTACCCCGTTATGGTGAAAAGCCTGTGACGCAATAGACAGATAACCACCGCAGTCTGGACACAGCCTCAGTTTTTCGGTCTGGTATTCATTGATGCCGTCGGTATCATAAAAAACATTTTTCTGCCGCTGGAAGAAGCCGTTTTTGGCCCTCAATACATCCAAATCGTTGGAGTCCCTGCGTTCCCACAGGTCTGACAACTCGGAAACGACTTCCTCAATCCGTGCTTTTTTGTCAGCACTAAGTGTAAACATTCCAGGAGCATAATCTGGTTCCACCACATTACTGTAATCCATTCCGGCCATGGCCAGAATGATTCCCATATTTACATAAGGCAGCGCCGTCTCGATAGCATAACCACCCTCCAGCACGGCAATATCAGGTTTCAATTTTTCGTTTAACTTAGCGTAACCCTGGGCCGTAACTTTCATATTAGCCAAGGGGTCGGTGAAATGATTGTCCTGCCCTGCCGAATTGATTACCAGGTCAGGCCGGAAGTCTTCCAGTACAGGCAGGATTAAATTGTCCAAAACATAGTGCAGCCCTTCATCAGTAGTTCCGGGAGGAAGCGGTATATTCAGCGTCCTGCCCAGGGCCGTCGGACCTCCCGACTCATTAGTGAAACCGGACCCGGGGTAAAGTGTCCGGCCGTCCTGGTGAAATGATACAAACAGGACCTCGGGGTCATGGTAAAATATATCCTGGGTCCCGTCGCCATGATGGACATCAGTGTCGATTATGGCAATTCTCTTTAGGCCATATTTTTTTCGCAGATAGTCAACCATTATAGCTTCATTGTTTATATTGCAGAAACCCCGGTTACCGTGGACTACCCTCATGGCATGATGACCCGGAGGCCTGACCAGGGCAAAACCGTTGCGTACTTCACCGGTCATCACGGCATCGGCGATGACCAAAGCGGCGCCGGCAGCCACCAGGTGGGCTTCGGTAATCTGGTCCCTGACCCGCGGCACACAAAAATGAGTCCTGGCAATATCCCGAAAAGTGGCCAGGCGCGGCTTATATTCCTGAATGCGAGGCAGGTCCATTATCCCTTCCTCAAAGATCTGATCCCTGGTATATAAAAGCCTTTCTTCCCGTTCAGGGTGAGTGGGTGAGATGGCCCAGTCAAAGGCGGGGAAAAAAATCAGTCCTGTTTTATCACTCATCTTCACATGGCTCCTCCTGACTCAGGTAAAATAAGATATCACGCGGAGTCTGAACACTGACATCATATATCCTACCGGTCGTTGACCAGCCTCTAACCATGTTATAAACCTCACTGTGGAGAACTTCTATATTCTTAACGTACTCTTTGAGCTGAAGGTTTTCCGCCATGGTGTACAACGTATCCTGGGCCAGCTTGATGGCGTCTTCTTCCGTGTAGGCCTGCCCTTTGGGCACCGTGCCGGTGCTTCCGTCTTCCACTACAGTGAACTGCCCCTGCTCGGTATCGACCCTCAGGTTAACTGTAATTGTAGGCTGTGCAACAGCTGCCCCCAAAGCGTTGGCCACCTCTGCATGTTCAGGGACCACAGCATTACACCCCATTAACCGGGCCACGTCGGGAATAATCCCCCGTGCCGCCCCTCCTACCCCTACAATATTGTTAGGCCTGATCCCAGTCTTCTTGACAATTTCCCAAACCCTGTAGGCCGGCTCCTGTTCCCAGCCTATAAACATCTGTTGGATAGCTTCAACAATAGCCTGACAGGCCTCGGCCGCAATATCGGCAGCGGTTTCGGCAGGAGTTTGCCCAGTTTCTCCAGCCAGATGGCCCATTGCTGCTGCAGCCCTGGACATATCGCCAATTTCCACCCTTTGCAGGAATCTTAAAGCATCGGTGAGGGTTGGTTCAGGCCCACCCTGGCAGTATGCCGGGCCCCTACGCTCAGGCAGGATTTCCACCCGGCCGTTTCTGACAACCGCCACACTGTCTCCACCTAACGCTAGCGATCTGACGGCAAAGGATTTCACATGAGTCAGCTGTTTTTCGACACTGGCCCCCTTGGAACCAAGCAGCGGCGTCCCTGAAAGGACCAGGGCCAGGTCAGTGGTGGTTCCTCCGATGTCAACAACGACAGAGGTCTGCCCTTTGGGAGCCAGGGACATGGCTCCCAGGGTACTGGCAGCCGGGCCGGAAAAAATGGTTTCCACCGGCATCCTGCGGGCAGCCTCCAGGGGCAGAGTGCCCCCGTCCGCTTTAAGGATGAAGGCCGGAGCCGTAATATTGCGGGCTTGCAAAGACTCATTAACACTATCAATAAAAGCGGAGAATACATCCCTTGTCGCCAGTGTCAGCATAGTTGTGGCAATACGCCTTGGAAAATTAAGCTGGCCGGAAACTGAGTGGCCCATTTGCGTGACCAGAGACGGGTATTTTCCACTGATATAATCATTTATAGCTACTTCGTGCTTGTTATTGCGACAGGAGAACTTTCCCACTACCGCAGCCCTGTCATATCCTTTATCAATAATATCTCCTGCTGCTTTATCTATTTCCTTAAGCTGCAGGGGCACTATTTCCCTGCCCCTAAAATCTATAGCTCCTGAAATAATATGGGTCAGAGTGTCAAATTTATATTCGCTGTGGCTGATACCCGGTCCGGGAACCAGTACCAGCGCCACCGGCGGGTATTTTTTTTCAGCAATGATATTGGTAACCAGAGTGGTGCTAAAAACAACCCTCTTCACGGATGAGAGGTCAAGTCCCTCTGTTACCGCGTCAAGAGCGCCGGTGAGGCTTGCCAGCAGATCCTCGGGCTTGGTGGGAAATTTCTTTTTGGCGATAATTTGCCTGCCATCTGTCAGGACAGCATCAGTATAAGTCCCGCCCACATCGATTCCGATAAACACCTTCTCACCATCACCTTTATCTTTCTTTTACCTTCTGCTGCAGGCTGTATAATATGTTTAAGGCCTCCATTGGAGTCAAACTCATTATATCCAAATTCCTGATATCTCCTACCACCGGGTCTTCAGTCACCGGCTCGGGAAAAAAGCTCATCTGGGCGGAAGTACTGCCTCCCGCAGAATGCTTTTTCCTGGCAACTGCCACTTCCCGCTGACCCTTGGCTAAATCCTGTGAGGCTTCCAGGGTATTAATGATCTCTTTGGCCCTGGTCAGCACCTCATTGGGCAGCCCGGCCAGCCTGGCTACCTGTATCCCGTAACTCTTATCCGCACCTCCGGTGATAATCCGGCGCAGAAAAATAATGTCCTCACCTTTTTCCTTTACCGCGATGCTGTGATTCTGCACCCCGGGGAATATTTCAGCCAGCTCGGTCAATTCATGATAGTGGGTGGCGAACAGGGTTTTGGCCCCTATCCTGTCGATGTCCAGAATGTACTCGGCGACTGCCCAGGCGATACTCAGGCCGTCAAAGGTACTGGTCCCCCGCCCCACTTCATCAAGTATAACAAGGCTTTTGGCCGTCGCGTTATTCAGGATGTTGGCGACCTCGTTCATTTCTACCATAAAAGTAGACTGGCCTGTAGCCAGGTCATCAGATGCCCCGACCCTGGTAAATATCCGATCTACGATGCCGATACCGGCATGTTCTGCCGGGACGTAGGAGCCTATCTGGGCCATCAGGCAGATCAGCGCTACCTGCCTCATATACGTGCTTTTTCCGGCCATATTAGGGCCGGTGATAATGTCAAGCCGGTACCCGCCACCGTCAAGGTAAGTGTCATTGGAGACAAAGGCCTCACCTGTCAGCATCTTTTCCACTACAGGATGCCGGCCTTCCCTGATCTCCAGAATATCAGCCTCGTTAACGTCAGGTTTGGCATAATTATTCCGCAAAGCAGCTTCGGCCAGGGACTGCAGGACATCTAAAACAGCTACCAGGGCCGCAGCCTTTTGGATCCGCGGAACCTCGCCGCAAATCCGCTCCCTGATACTGCAGAAAAGTTCATATTCCAGTTGGATTACACGGTCCTCTGCGCCCAGAACCAGGTTTTCGTGTTCCTTCAGTTCCGGGGTGATATACCGTTCGGCATTGGCCAGGGTCTGTTTCCTCATATAATCAGGGGGTACTGCCTGCAAATTAGAATTTGTGACTTCGATATAATAACCGAAGACCTTGTTAAACCCTACCTTCAGGGACCTGATGCCGGTCCTTTCCTTCTCCTCCGCTTCCAAGGCAGCTATCCAGTTCTTGCCTTCCCCAGAGGCAGCTCTTAAGGTATCAACTTCTTCGTTGTACCCGGTTTTGACAATGCCACCATCCCTTACCGAAACCGGAGGGTTATCGGCAACGGCTGCGGCTATGATAGAGGCAGCATCTTCAACACAATCCAGGGTCTCGTATATCCTGGTCAAGCCTGGTGAATACACACTTGCCAGCATCTCTTTAAGTCCAGGCAAAACTTCCAATGACATCCTGAGGGCCACTAAATCCTTGGCATTAGCTGTACCGTAGGCAACCCGGCCGGCCAATCGCTCCAGATCATAAACCCGGTCCAGGACAGTCCGCAGGTCATTTCTCAAAAAAGCATTATTGACAAGCTCCTCGACGACATCAAGGCGTTCATTTATCTGGTCAATATCCAACAAAGGCTGTTCAACCCAGAGTTTCAGCAGCCGTGCCCCCATGGCAGTAACGGTGTGGTCCAGTGTCCACAAAAGGGAGCCTTTTTTCCGGTTCTCCCTGATAGTCTGGGTGAGCTCCAGGTTCCTTCTGGTGGCAGTATCCAGCAGCATAAAATTATCCGTTGTGTAGGGCGCGATTTTGTTGATATGAACCAGGGCATTTTTCTGCATTTCTTTCAGGAAACCCATTATCCCACCGGCAGCCCTTACGCCAAGGGTCATGTGAGCACACCCGAACCCCTCCAGGGATCGGGTGCCAAAATGTTCAGCCAGTGTATCAACAGCATTTTGGGTCCTAAAAGCCTGCTGCGGATAATGGTTTATTGATAACCCGGCAATTGCCGATAATCTACTGTAAAGCTCCCTATTGTCTTTCAGGTCATCGGGAAGAATGCACTCTACCGGCTTCAGGCGGGATATTTCGTCCATTAACCTGACCAGAGCCTTGGCCCCGGTGATTTCCGTAACGGCAAAGTAACCGGTGGAAACCTCGGCCACGGCCACACCGTAACCCAACTCATCCCTGACAACCCCCACCAGGAAGTTATACCTGGTCTCATCAAGCATACTGCCTTCGGTGACCGTACCGGGGGTGATAACCCGGGTAACTTCCCTCCTGACAATGCCTTTAGCGCTGCCGGGATCTTCCACCTGTTCGCAGATGGCCACTCGGTAGCCTTTCTCAATCAGTTTGGCAATATATGACTCTGCAGCATGATAAGGAATCCCACACATCGGCACCTTCTGCCCGTTACCGCCATCCCTGGCCGTCAGGGTAATCTCCAGAGCCCTGGAAGCGGTCTCAGCATCCTCTAAAAACATCTCATAAAAGTCGCCGAGCCTGAAAAAAAGTATGGCGTCCTGATGCTGTCCCTTAATCGCCAGATATTGTTTCATCATCGGTGTCACAGCAGTCAACTCAGGCCCTCCTTATCTGCGTGGGAAGTAAGTTCCGACAGTAAATATCTATTTTTAATGATACCATAATATGGCGTTAAAGACAAAGGGTGGCTAGCGGCTAGTGACCAATGACAAGTCGGCAAATGAACATCACAAAAAAACCCTTAGCGATTCATTTCGATTAAGGGCGTTCTTTGTAATTGTAATGGAAACTGTTGTAAGTTAAAGAATTATTTAGTAATATTATAATTATGTGAACTTTAGGAAAAATGGGGAGGTGAAATATGGTGATGGAAAGTATTTGGTCGGACAAGACATTAAAAGCGGTTTATATAAAGTTACATTGACGGATAGTATTACTAATATGGGCTACATAGAGAGAGCAAAAGATTTAGACATGGAATTGGATAGCATAATAGCAAATATCATTTTAACCGGCGACGGATATGTTGAAATAAAACCTACTGATAAAGCTGTAAAATTGCAAGGCGTTGAAATTACACCTATTGACCTTAAGACTTTAAAACCGAATTTAAAAACCGAGGTTTCTGGCGGCATATATCTAGTTGGTTATGATATTAAACCTGGAACATATAAAGTAGAGGTTACGGATACTGCTACTAAAATGGGATATGTAGAAAGAGCTAAAAATGTATCAATGGGACTGGACGATATTATTGCAAACGAAATTGTTCAAGGGGCAAAACTTACCCTAAAAGAATAGTTTTTATTACCCACGGTAATTCCGTGGGTTTTTATTTCACCTGATTCTTTTAATTTTGTATGTTCGTTTTATTAGCATGCTTAAGATCGTAGCCCCCGTTCCCCGGTGTTACCCCGCATTTGTTCATCGAACAACACAATGGGCTGTGAAAAATGAAAAAGAGCCAAAGAATAACATAATCGAAGGTTTGCGTCAGCAAACCAACCGACCCACTCGCAGCGCCAGCGGAGAGTGGGCCTTTTTGCTTGAGGGTACCCTCACCTTGAGTAAATCATGGGGGTGGACAGGGAGATGGTTTTACTAACTTAGTGTCATTATTCGTCTCGGCCCAAAACCGCCAACTGTAAGATAGCTAAAAGGTCTGGATATGTTCATAAGGTTTCGTCGTTACCGCCGTACCAAGACTTGCTGAGTCCCCGTGCAAAGTCGGGGGCGGAGGGCAGGAGCCCGGAGCGCCGCCGCGCCCGGATGGCGCGTTCGGCGGGCACCCCCCGACTTTGTATGGGGAGGAAGCTAGTCTTGGTAGACGGGAACGTCTGGAACCGTTGAACATATCCAGGCCCTAAGCTGCCTTACTGTGGGCGGTTTTGCGTCCGCGATGCATGCTACATATAAGTTAGGGGCTGCCTCAATCGAGGCAACCCCTTGATGTACTTATTTAACTACAGCCGCAGGGACCGCAGTCAGGACCACAGTCAGAGCCACAGCTGGAAGAGCCACATCCGCAGCCCTCGTCTTCACCTTGAAGGGCTCTTGTAATTACAAGATTAACACTCTTCATCAGATGCTCAAACTTTTCTGAGGCTTCTATATAAGCCCTAATGGCCGGGTTCCCGCCCATTCTCTGCTCAATTTCCTCAACCTTTTTTTTGTCTTCCGGAGCAAGTTCCTCCCCACTCATATGGGCTTGATACACCTGCTGCTGCTTTTCTTGAAATTCAGTGAGAATCTTCACTGCTTCCGAATCATTGTTCATGACAGCTTCCGCATTTCTTAACTCGGCCAACTCGCCACTGTTAACGATTGCTTCAGCCAGATCATTAGCTTTTTCCATAATTTCCGCTGACATTTACTCACCTCCAATTTATCTGATAATTGTTCTACATATCTTGAACAAAACCTTTTTTAGCATGGAAATTTTACCAATGCTGATCCCCATCTCTTTCATTGTCAATTGTCAATTGCCCGTCAAGATGCCACGTCCCGGCCTCGGCAATTTTCACCTCAATGATGCTGCCGATTTGGGCCTTATCGGCTTTAATCAGGACCAATTTATTTGTCCTGGTACGGCCTTCCAGCTGTTCCGGGTCGTTTTTATTTACTCCTTCCACCAGAACTTGGTGGGTCCTGCCCAGTTCAGCCAGGTTTTTTTCCTGGCTGATTTTATTTTGTGCTGATATAAGTTTCTGAATCCGCTCTTTTTTCACCAGGTCAGGCACCTGATCCGGCATTTCCGCGGCGGGTGTACCTGACCGTTTGTTATAAACGAAGGTGAATGCGGCGTCAAAACGAACCTTTTCGATTAGGTCTATAGTTTCCGCGAAGTCTTCATCAGTCTCACCGGGGAATCCGATAATGAAATCGGTTGTAATGCCGGCATCGGGAATCCTAGCCCTGATTTTACCAACCAGGTCCATATAACCTTCTTTAGTATACCCGCGGTTCATCTTTCTCAACACTTTGTCACTGCCTGACTGCACCGGCAGATGGAATTGTTCACAGACTTTGTTGGAAGCAGCTATAACATCAATCAGCCTTTCATTGAAGTCCCTTGGGTGTGAGGTCATATACCTGATTCTGTCCAAACCAGGAACCCCGTTCAGTTCCAGCAGCAGGTCGGCAAATTCCAGCCGAGGTTCCAGGTCCTTCCCGTAAGAGTTAACATTCTGTCCCAGGAGAGTTACTTCTTTAAAACCTTCGGCAGCCAACTGCCCCACTTCACGGACGATGTCCTGTACCTTCCGGCTTCTCTCCCTGCCTCGTACATACGGGACAATGCAGTAGGTGCAGAAATTATTGCACCCGTACATGATAGTTACTTGGGTCTTAATGCCGACTATTCTTTTTGAAGGAACATTCTCGATGATATTCCCTTCTGTTTCCCAAATATCTATAACAGTCTTTCTCTCTTCCTTCACTCTGTTTACCAGTTCTGGCAACTGATGGAGGTTATGAGTCCCAAAAATCAGATCCACATGTGGTGCCCGGCGGCGAATTTTTTCGCCCATTTCTGGCTGCTGAGTCATACAGCCGCAGATGCCCAGTATGACATCAGGTCTTTGGCTTTTTAAGGCTTTAAGTTCACCGATGCGGCCATAAACCTTATTCTCCGCCGTCTCCCTGACACAGCAGGTGTTTAGCAGGATGATATCCGATTCATCTATATTTTTAGTCGCCACATAGCCCATTTCGTGGAGCAGGCCTGCCAGCAGCTCTGAATCTCGCTCATTCATCTGGCAGCCGAAGGTCATTATATGGTAATATTGGGTCAT
>Ga0209347_1005107_pt1 | contig 12862 bp, 12 predicted proteins | sample AutmiccommuBRH23_FD_187382 | JGI IMG/M metagenome (GOLD analysis project Ga0209347, IMG submission 187382) | Deep subsurface microbial communities from Mt. Terri, Switzerland - Autotrophic microbial communities BRH/23 (SPAdes) (version 2) | ecosystem: Environmental > Aquatic > Deep subsurface >... | reverse complement strand
TCCGGCAGCGTGCCCTGCCCCGTATCGTCCATCGTCTGGAATTGGGCACCGTGCCGCGCCGCCACCTGCCCCAGTGCATCGGCGCGCGCCGGGCTGCCGACCAGCAGGGCCGCCTCGGAGTTGCCGACGAAATAGTCCACCTCATCGGCGGTATAGGCGGTGTTCAGCGGCAGGAACACCACGCCCGAGGCGAGCGCCGCGGCATAGAGCGCCAGCGCCTGCGGGGTCTTGTCGATCTGCACCGCCATCCGGTCACCGGGGCGCAGCCCCAGCCCGTCCAGCGCCGCGGCATAGCGCAGCGCAAGAGCGTGGAAGGCGGCGCCGGTCATCTGCGCGCCGGCGGCATCGGTCAGGAACGCAGCTTCACGCGTGGCAAGCGGGGCGACCAGAGTGTCGAACAGCGGGTTGGTCATGGTTTTCTTCCTGTAGAGATGCCCTGCGGCAGCAGGGCCTGGACGGATTTCGCCGCGGCGACAGCCTTGCCGGTGACGAAGTTTTCGTTGTTCCGCTCGACCTTTGCCAGATCGTAGAGGTAGTTCACCATTGCCGAGCAGGATTGTCGCAGCCCGTTGGGCGAGATGTCGGCCAGCGCATGCACGTCATGCAGCAGCGCGCCATTGCCCAGATGGAAGCGGGCTACCGGATCGGCGGGCATCCCGTCGGGGCGCTTGGCGGTCAGCAGGAACTCCGCCGTCAGCGACTTCAGCGCCGGCAGGTGTGGGCCAAGCGCCTCGGGATCGCCCTTGGCCGCCGCATCCAGCAGCGCCGCCGCCTCGGGTCGGTCCTTGGCGATGGCCTTGAGGTGCCGCGACAATCCCGGCACCGGCGACAGCGTCACGAACGTCTTCACCTGCGGCAGGTCGCGGCGCAGCTCGTCCACCACCTGCTTGATCAGCGAGTTGCCGAAGGAGATGCCCCGCAGCCCCTCCTGGCAATTGGAGATGGAGTAGAACACCGCCGTGTCGATCTCGGCATCGGGCACCGGATCGCGGCCCTCGGCCAGCAGGCGCTGCACCGATCCGGGGATGCCCTTGCACAGCGCCACCTCGACGAAGATCAGCGGCTCCTCCGGCATCGCCGGGTGGAAGAAGGCAAAGCAGCGCCGGTCGGAAGGGCGCAGACGGCGCTGCAGGTCGTCCCAGTCGTTGATCGCGTGAACTGCCTCATACTCGATGATCTTCTCGAGGATATTGGCCGGGGTGCGCCAGTCGATATGGCGCAGCACCAGAAAGCCGCGGTTGAACCAGCTGCCGAAGAGATGCGCGAAATCGAGGTCGATGCGCTGCAAAGCCGGGGATGGCTCCATCTGCAGCAGGTCGAGCCGCATCTGCACCAGCTCCTCGGTGCCCCCCGGCGCCTGGTTGAGCCGGCGCAACAGCTCTTGCCGCGGCGGCTCCGCCTCGCGGCTCAGCTCGCCATAGGTTGCCGCATCGCGCTTGGCGGCGTAGCGTTCGGCCGCGGCGATGACCCTGGCGCTGTCGACGTCCAGCGCCTCGGCCAGATGCTCGAAGAAGCCGCGCTTCTCCTCCATGCTCATCGTGCGGTAGCGCTGCAGGATATCGCGCGCCAGCCGCATCCCCGACACCTCACCCTGCGCCGACAGCAGCCCTTCGCACAGCGCGGCCATCGGCGCCCGGCTGGGGGCCGCGGCATTGCCCGGGCGCCGTTCGAACAGCGTTCCCATGATATCGGCAAAGAAAGCGATCCGGCTCATACTCAGGTGCTCCTTCAGGACGGGCCCATCACCAGATCGGGCAGCCAGGTTGCGATCCCGGGTACGAAGCACAGGATCACGATGGCCAGGATCATGCAGCCGACGAAGGGGGCAGACCCGACCAGAATAGTGCGCAGCGAGATGTTGGGGGCGATGGAATTGATGACGAAGAGGTTGAGGCCAACCGGCGGCGTGATCAGCCCGATTTCCATGTTGATCGTCAGGATCACCGCGAACCAGTAGGGATCGAACTGCGCGGCATCGAGGATCGGCAGCAGGATCGGCGCGGTCATCAGGATCACCGCAACCGGCGGCAGGAAGAAGCCCGCAACCAGCAGGAACAGGTTGATGATCCCCATCAGCACCCAGCGGTTCACATCCAGCGCCGCGATCCATTGCGCGATGGACTGGGTGATGAACAGCGAGGACATCATGTAGGCGAACACCCCCGCCGCGGCCATGATGAACAGGATCATGACGCTCTCGCGGGTGCTGTCGCGCAGCACGGCCCAGATCGCCAGCGGGTTCCACATCTTGTAGATGACGATGGCCATGCCAAGGCACAGCACCGCGCCCACCGCCGCCGTCTCCGAGGTCGTGGCGACCCCGCCATACATCGCGTAGAGCACGCCGAGGATCACCACCAGGAACGGCACGATCCGCGGCAGGATCTCCAGCTTCTCACGCAGCGAGTAATGGCGCGGCGACAGCACGGCGATATTGCCAGACCGCCAGGTGGCGAAGATCGCCCAGGCCATGAACAGGCCCATCAGCAGGATGCCCGGCACCACGCCGGCCAGGAACAGCCGGCCGATCGAGGTTTCGGTGGCGATGCCATAAACGATCATGGTGACCGAGGGCGGGATCAGGATCCCCAGTGTGCCGCCCGCCGCAATGGCCCCCGCCGCCACCCCGTCGGGGTAGCCGCGCTTCTGCATCTCGGGGATGCCCATCTTGCCGATGGCGGCGCAGGTGGCGGGGCTGGACCCCGACATCGCGGCAAACAGCGCGCAGGCGCCGAGGTTGGAAACCACAAGGCCACCGGGCACGCGCGTCAGCCAACGCTCCAGCGCCTCGAACAGGTCGGCTCCGGCGCGGGTCGAGGCGATGGCCGCGCCCATGATGATGAACATCGGGATCGACAGGATGGTGAAGCTGTTGAGATCGGCAAAGAAGATCTCGGGCATCATCTCCAGCGACCTGGTGCCGTCGAAGACCAGCAGGAACCCCGCCGAGACGATCAGCAGTCCGACGGCGACCGAGACGCCGGAAAACAGGATGACAATGGTGAAGACGGCGACAAGCGCGCCCAGAACCAGCGGATCCATTACGCCTCCCTCACGCCAAAGGGCGCATCGATGCCGGTCGCCAGCGCCACCAGATCAGCCAAGATTTGCAGCACGAACAGCCCGAAGCCGATCGGCAGGGCGAGGTAGGGCACCCAGAGCGGCGGCGCCCAGACGGTCGAGGATTTCCAGTTCCTCTCGAACGCCTCAAGCCAGATATGCCCCGAATGCCAGGCCAGCAGCGCGATCACCACAAGCGTGGCGCTCAGCGTGACATAGGCCAGCACAAGCCGCACCCTTGCCGGCAGCATCAGCGGAATCAGATCGACGTTCACATGGCCGCGCAGCTTTTGCACGTAAGGCAGCCCCACGACGGTGGCCGCGATCATCAGGTAGATCACCGCCTCGGTCTGCCAGATCGTCGATTGCCCCAGCACCGCGCGCACAAAGATCATGTGGCAGGTGACGAACAGGGCGATGACGGTGCAGGCGGCGGCGAACCAGCCGCAGACGGTGGATATGGCGCGAACGCTACGGACGAAGCCTGCCCCTCTGCGGGCAGCAGGGGCGGCGGCAGGGGAACCGGGCATGGGGGCGTCTCCGAAAGAGGCGGGTGTTCAGGCAGTCAGGCGCGGGGATCTCCCCCGCGCCCGCAAACGGTCACTCGACCGAAAGCGCCATGTCGAGCAGGCGCTGCCCATCGGGCACATCAGCCACGAACTGCTTGTACGAGGACTCCTGCGCCAGCGCCTTCCAGGCCTCGAAATCCTCCTGCGTCATCTCGGCGATCTCCACCCCCGCCTCGCGGAACACCTCGACCGAAGCCGCGTCTTCCTTCTTGGCTTCTTCCAGATAGTAGGCCTCGGCCTTGGCCGCGCCCGCCATCAGCGCCGCCTGCTGCTCGGGGGTCAGCCCGTCGAAGGTGCTCTTGTTGATCAGCATCGGCTGGTACATGAACCACAGCGCCACTTCGCTGGCCGGGGTATAGCACTTGGCCAGTTCCTGCAGGCGGAACGACACGAAGGACGAGGACGAGGTGTTGAGCGCGTTCAGCACGTTCTGCTGCATCGCGTTGTAGCTTTCCGACGAGGGCATCGAGGCGATGGAGGCGCCCGCGGCCTGCAGCATCTCCTCGAACCCCTTGCCGGCGGCGCGAACGGTCAGGCCCTTCACATCCTCGGGCTTGGTGATGCATTCGCCCATGCTGGCAAAGCCGCCCGCAAGGTAGCCCTTCACCAGCGTCATCACGTCATCTTCGTTCAGGATCGCCTCGATCTCGTCCATGAAGGGCGAGGCATTCAGGCGGGCGGCGTGGTCGTGGTTCTTCACCAGCCCCGGCATCAGCGTCAGGTTGTATTCGGGGCGCTGGCCGCCGGCATAGGACAGCGGCAGCACCGTCATGTCCAATTGGCCCCGGCTGATCGGCACATATTGCTCGGTCGCCTTGAACAGCGATCCCGACGGGAAGATCTGGATGGTCAGATCCACATCCGCCGCCGCGACCTCTTCGGCGACGATCTCGGCGATGCGGTGGCGGATGTCACCGGGCGAGAACTGGTGCGAGAGCCGAAGCTCCTCGGCGCCAGCCGAAGCTGCGAACAGGGCGAACGGAACGGCGGCGAGCGCCGCAATCTTTGCATGTTTCATGGAAACCTCCTCCCAAAGGTATCTGTGTTTGCCGAAGCAATGGCCGTCAGATTGTCGTTGCAGATATGCAATGTCAATCCTATTGTATGCAAGAAATGATATCGAGTATCCCGACCATGCAGGACATTTCCGTCGACCGCCGCACCGACCAGATCCGCGAAGCGCTGGAAGAGATGATCGTCGAAGGCCATTTCCCCGACGGCGCGCGGCTGGACGAGGTGAGCCTGGCCGAGCAGTTCCACGTCTCGCGCACCCCGCTCCGCGAGGCATTTCAATCGCTTGCCGCTTCGGGACTGGTAGAGCTGCGGCTGCGGCGCGGGGCCTTCGTCAAGTTCCCGGCGCTGGAAGACGTGATCGAGATGTTCGATGTGATGGCCGAGATCGAGGCGATGTGTGGCCGCTACGCCGCCCGCCGGCTGACGCCCGAGGCCCAGGTCGAGATCGCCGCGGCGCTGGTGAGCTGCGAGACGGCCTTCGCCGCCGATGATTTCGACGGCTATTACCACGCCAACCATGCCTTCCACGCGCTGATCTACCGCGCCTCGGGCAACCGCTTCCTGGCCGGCGAGGCCGAACGCCTGCACCGCCGCCTGAAGCCCTTCCGCCGCCTGCAACTGCGCCTGCGCGGCCGGATGCGGGAATCGCTCAAGGAACACCGCCTGATCTTCGACGCGCTGGTCGCGGGGGATGAGGCGGCGGTTACGGCGCAGATGCGCGCCCATATCGCCGTGCAGGGCGACCGCTTCAACGACCTCGCGGCGCAGTATCGGCGCTCGATCGGGGCGGCAGGGGCAAGGCAGCGAGAGGGGGAGAGGGTGTAATCTCCGCGACCCTCTCCACCCCTGATTGCGCCCCTAGCGCTAGCGCCTCTTGACCAACTCCCCTGCCCCCTCCGCCGCTGCGGCGGTGGAGCAGATCACGATCAGCTCCACCTTCAGCGCAGGGTTTGCCAGTTCGGCCTTGAAGCAGGCGCGGCTCGGGGCGGGCACCCCTTCAAGCCAGGCATCCCAGGCGGCGTTGAACTCTGCCAGCTCGCCCATGTCGGCCAGCAAGATCGCCACGAACAGCATCCGGTCCTTGCCCGAACCGATCTCGGCCAGCCGCGCCTCGGCCTTGGCAAACAGCTGCCGCGCCTGATCGCCGACGCTCAGCGCCGGATCATAGGGCGCCGCCGGGGTTACGGCGAAGTAGCCGGTGCCGGCATGGGATACGGCCAGGCTGGCGCGGGCGGTGGTTCCGAAACGGGCGATCAGGCCCGCCGGGTCGGAAAGGTCGGTCATCTGATGTCCCTGCTGCAAGTGGTGTCAGTCCATCCGGGTGATGAACCGCGTGTCAAGATAGGCCTCGATGGCCTCGGACCCGCCTTCGGTGCCGTAGCCGGAATCCTTGATGCCGCCGAAAGGCACCTCGGGCAGGGCAAGGCCCAGATGGTTGATCGTGGTCATCCCCGCCTCGACCTCTGCCGCGATCCGGCCCGCAGCCACGGCCGAGCCGGTCCAGCCATAGGCGGCGAGGCCGAAGGGCAGCCGGTTCGCCTCGGCAATCGCATCGCCAAGCGTGGCAAAGCGGTTGATGACCGCGACCGGCCCGAACGGCTCTTCATTCATGATCCGTGCGGCGACCGGCACATCGGCCAGCACCGTCGGTTCGAAGAACCAGCCCTTGTTGCCGATCCGGCGCCCGCCCGCAGTCAGCCGCCCGCCATGATCGACCGCGTCATCGACCAGCGCCTGCAACGCCGGGATACGCCGGTCATTGGCCAGCGGGCCCATCACCGTGTCGGCATCCATCCCCGAGCCGACCTTGATCGCCCGGGCCGCCTCGGTAAACCCGTCGATGAAGCGGTCCGCCACAGCCTCTTCCACCAGGAAGCGAGTCGGCGAGACGCAGACCTGCCCGGCATTGCGGAACTTGTGTGCCGCCATCGTGGCGATGGCCTTGTCGATATCGGCATCGGCGGTCACGATCACCGGCGCATGGCCGCCAAGCTCCATCGTCGCGCGCTTCATGTGCTGGCCGGCGAGGCTCGCCAGCAGCTTGCCCACGGGGGTGGAGCCGGTGAACGTCACCTTGCGGATCACCGGATGCGCGATCAGGTATTCGGAAATCTCGGACGGAACACCATAGACAAGGCCGACCACGCCCGCAGGCACTCCCGCATCGGCAAAGCAGCGGATCATCGCGGCGGGCGAGGCCGGGGTCTCCTCGGGCGCCTTCACGATGATCGAACAGCCCGCGGCCAGCGCCGCCGACAGCTTGCGCACCACCTGGTTGATCGGGAAGTTCCACGGGGTGAAAGCCGCCACCGGCCCCACCGGCAGCTTGACGGTCATCTGGGTGATGCCGGGCGCGCGCGACGGGATCACCTGACCATAGGTGCGGCGCGCTTCTTCCGCGAACCAGTCGATCACGTCGGCAGCGGCCATCACTTCCATCTTGGCCTGCGCCAGCGGCTTGCCCTGCTCGCGTGTCATCACCGCGCCAATGTCGGCCGCCCGCTCGCGCAGCAGATCCGCCGCCTTGCGCATCAGCTTGGCGCGGTCATAGGCCGAGGTCGCGCGCCAGACCGCAAAGCCCCGCTGCGCTGCCTCCAGCGCCGCATCCAGATCGGCGCGTTCCGCCCAGGCGACGGTTCCGATCTGCTCTTCCGTGGTGGGGTCGAGCACCGGGATGGTCTTGCCACTGGCAGCCGGGGTCCAGGCCCCGTCGATGAACAGCAGGGTATCGGGATAGGCGGTCATGATGTGTCCTTTCGGAAATCGGTTCAGCGTGTAACCAGCCGGGCCGCCTCTGGCAGCCAGCTGAGGGTGCAGTCCTCGCCTTCTTTCAGGATGACAACATCCGCACCAAGCACTCGCACGCGCAGCAACGTATCGCCTGCGCGGCCGATGACCAGAGCATTGTCGCCATAATTCACGATTGTCTCGATCCGCATCGGCGCGTTCATGCGCCCATCAAGCGGGGCGCGCGACAGTTTCATGTGCTCGGGCCGGATCATCAGCGTGACCTCCTGCCCCGGCGCGGCCTGCGGCTGGCCTTCGGGCAGATAGGCGACGCGGCCCAGCACCGGGCTTTGCGCCACGCCCTCCGCCTCGATCCGCGCGGGCACGAGGTTGGACTCGCCCACGAACCCGGCCACGAAGCGCGTCTGCGGGCGGTGATAGATGTCCAGCGGCGCGCCGGCCTGCTCGATGGCGCCCTTGTCGAAGACCACGATCCGGTCCGACATGCTCATCGCTTCGGTCTGGTCATGGGTCACGAAGATCGTGGTCACGCCCAGCGCCCGCTGGATGCGCTTGATCTCGATCTGCATCTGCTCGCGCAGGTTCTTGTCGAGCGCGCCAAGCGGTTCATCCAGCAGCAGCAGTGAGGGCTCGAACACCAGCGCCCGCGCCAGCGCCACCCGCTGCTGCTGGCCGCCCGACAGCTCCTTGGGGTAGCGGTGGCCAAAGCCGGCAAGGCCCACCATCTCCAGCATTTCCTCGGCCCGGCGCAGGCCGGGGCCGCGCTTGGTGCCGCGCATCTGCAGCGGGAAGAACACGTTCTCGGCCGCGGTGCGGTGCGGAAACAGGCCATAATTCTGGAACACGATGCCGATGTTGCGCTGATGCGGGTCAAGGTCCGACAGGTCGGTCCCGCCGATGGTGACGGCGCCGCGGGTGGCCTTCTCGAACCCCGCGATGATCATCAGCGTCGTGGTCTTGCCAGAGCCGGAGGGGCCAAGGAATGTTACGAACTCTCCCTTGGCGACCTCAAGGTTCACATCGCCAAGCGCGGTGAAATTGCCATAGGTCTTGTTGATGCCGGACAGGCTCAGATAGCTGGACATGGGGTTTCCCTGGTCACGCGCGGCCCGCGGGGGCGGGTCCACGCCGGAGAGACTTGGCAGCGGCGCGCCACAGGATCGGGGCGATCAGCCCCAGCGCCACGGCGACGAACAGCAGGGTCGAGATCACGGCGATCACCGGATCCGCCTCTTGCCGGATGGAATCGAACATCTTGCGGGGCAGCGTTTCCGCGTTGCGCCCCGAGATGAAGATGGCGACGACGGTTTCGTCGAAGGACTGGATGAAGGCGAACAGCGCCGAGATCACGAGGCCCGGCCGCAGGATCGGCAGCGTCACATGCCAGAAGGTCTGCGCCGGGGTGGCGCCAAGGCTGCGCGCCGCCCGTTCCAATGTGCGGTCAAAGCCCTTGAGGTTGGCCGACAGCACCAGAAACGCGATCGGCACCGACAGGCAGGTATGGGCCAGGATCACGCCGATCTTCGTATGGACGATGCCCATCTGCCCGAAGACCGAATAGTAGCCCACCGCCATCACGATATGCGGCACCGCCATCGGCATCATCATCATGACGTTGGCCGCGCCCTTGCCCCGAAAGCGGTGGCGCACCAGCGCGAAGGCGGCGGGCGTCACCAGCAGCATGGTCAGCACCGTCACCGCCGAGGCGATGAAGATCGAATTCCACGTCGGGCGCAGCCAGCCCGGATCGTTGAAATAGCTGACATAGTATTGCCAGCCATAGCCCGGCGGCGGGAATTGCAGCGAGGACGCGGTGGAAAACGACATCGGCACCACGATCACCAAGGGCGCGGCGATGAACAGCACGATGGCAAAGCCGAAGAGGCGCATCAGACGGGTCATCTCTCAGCCCCACAACTTGTCTAGGCCGAAGCGGCGGTGATAGACGGCCAGGATCGCCAGCGTCACCGCCAGCAGGATCATCGCCATCGCCGAGCCAAGGCCGAAGTTCAGGAATTCCTCGATCTGGTGGCCAATCAGCCCAGCGATCATCTGCTCGCGCGGGGATCCCAGCAGGACCGGGGTCACGTAGAAGCCAAGGCAGATCACGAAGACCAGCACCGAGCCATTGGCGATGCCCGGCGCCGTCAGCGGCAGATACACATGCCGCAGCAGCGATCCGCCGCGCGCGCCCAGGCTTTCTGCCGACCGCACCAGCGCCGGGTCGATCTTCTTCATCACCGAATAGATGTTCATGATCATGTAGGGCGCCAGCATGTGGACCATCGCCAGCGTTGACGAAAACCGCGTGAACAGCAGCCGCGGCGGGTTCTCGATCCCCAGCATCCCCATCGCCCAGATCGCCGGGCCGTTGTTCCCCAGCAGCACCATCCAGGCATAGGTCCGCACCAGGAAGCTGGTCCAGAAGCTCATCGTCACCAGCAGCAGGATCAGCATGGCGACCCGCGGTGTGCTGACCGACATGAGGTAGGCCAGCGGAAAGCCCACCAGCAGGCAACAGACGGTGACCAGCGCCGCCGTCAGGAAGGTGTTCAGGAACACCTTCTGATAGAGGGCGCCGGTCAGCACCTTTTCGTAATTCGCCAGCGAAGGCTTCGGCTCTGTCACGCTCATGATCGCGACATCCGCCAGCGGGATGACGAAGAAGATCGCCATATATCCCGCCAGCGGCAGCAGCAGCAGCCAGGGCCACAGGTTCGACCGTTCGGCCAGTTTGGAAAGCGAGGCCATGGCGGCTCCTCTTCGGGGTGTCAGGAGAGGCGGATCAGGTGGCGACCCATTCCTCGAACCGCTCGGTCACCTCGGCGATGTCGCCGCCGAAGTTCAGCATGTCCTGCTCGAAGGTCTGCGGATAGTTCACCTCGGATGTCGGCATCCGCGCGGCATCTTCTTCCGTTACGAACTCCATCGCCGCGGCGTTCAGCGGGCCGTAATCGGCCTGCGAGGTGAAGCCGGCCAGCGGCTTGGCCGAGGTGGCGAACTCCACGAACAGCTTGGCCGCGTCCATGTTCGGCGTGTCCTTGGCGACGACCCAATAGGCGCGCTCCTGCTGGCCCTGGTTCCAGGTCATCGCCACCGGCGCGCCGGCAGCCTCGGCCTCATAGTACCTGCCATGCCAGATGCCGATCATGTCCACCTCGCCATCGCGCAGCAGCTGCGTCGATTGCGCGCCGGCCGTCCACCAGACGGTGATGTGGTCCTTGATCCTGTCCAGCGAGGCAAAGGCGCGGTCGATATCCAGCGGGTAAAGCTGGTCCATCGGCACCCCTTCGGCCAGCAGCGCCAGCGGCAGCACGCGGGCGGCATAGCGTTGCAGGCTGCGCCCGCCGGGGAACTTCTCGACATCCCAGAAATCGGCCCAGCTTTGCGGCGTGCCGGGCACGGTATCGGTGCGCCAGGCCATGACGGTGGCGAAGGAGTGCGAGCCGACGCCATTCTCGAACAGGCCGCCCGGATAGGGCTCGTCCAGCGCCTCGATGATCCCGGCCTCGTTGGCGCGCAGCAGCTCGCCGCCGCCAAGGGTGGTCACGTCGAACTCATAGATCCCGGTCTGCACCTGCGCCGCCAGCTTGGCAAAGGACACGGGTGAGACAACCTCGATGCGGATCCCGGTTTCGGCGGTGAAGGGGTCGAACAGGTTCGCCTTCGCCGCATCGAGCCAGGGCCCGCCCCAGGAGTTGATATACAGCACGTTATCCTGCGCGCGGGCGATATGCGGCATCGCCAGCGTGGCGGCCAGTGCCCCGCCGCTGGTCTTCAGGAACCGGCGGCGCGAGGGGCGCAGCAGCGGGGTCGGCGTGTGGATGATGGTCATGGCGTTTCCTCTCTGTTGTTGGGGGGCGGCGCTCAGGCGCGGAACGTCTCGCGGTAGAGGCGCAGCCAGTTGCCGTGGGTGATCTTCGCCACCTCTGCTTCCGAGAACCCGGCGCTGCGCAAACCGGCGGGGATGACCCCCATATCCTCGACCTTGTGAAACCAGTCGGGCGGCGCGGCCTTGCCCGGCCTTGCGGCGCTGGCGGCGCCGTAATCCACACCGCGCGTCCAGCGGCCCATCCGCATCCAGGCATAGTCGGGCGGGGTGAAGTTGTGGCTGCGGTCGGTGCCGATGGCGACGCTGTCCACGCCCGCAATCTCGACCGTGCGGGCCACCATCTCGCACCAGGCCTCGATGCTGGTGCAATAGTAGTCGCCGGTAATGTTGCGATAGGTGGCGCAGCCGATCACGCCGCCGGTCTGTCCAAGGGCGCGCAACACGTCGTCGGTCTTGTTGCGCTTGTGCGGGAACAGGCTGTCGGCATTGGCATGGGTCACGGCAATCGGCTTCTCCGACGCCTCGATCGCCATCAGGGTGGATCGGTTGCCGACATGGCTGCAATCAACGAGAATCCCGGCCCGGTTCATCTCGAGGATCACCTCGCGGCCATAGCGGGCCAGCCCGGAATCCTCGGCCTCGTAGCAGCTGCCCGCCAGTTCGTTCTGGTTGTTGTAGGTCAGTTGCACCACCCGCACGCCCAGTTCCGCGAACAGCTCCACGAACCGGATCCGCCCCTCGAAAAGGTTGGCGTTCTGGAAGCCCATGATCACCGCCACGCGGCCCGAGGCGGCAATCGCCTCGATCTCCTCCGCCGAAGTGGCGATGGCGGCGATGTCGGCATTCTCGGCCACCAGATCGCGCCAGCGGCCGATGCTGTCGAGCGACTCCGCCGTGCCCTCCCAGAAGCCGCAGGTATTCACCACCCCGCCGACGCCACCAGCCTTCAGCGCCTCGAACGCGCCCCGGTCGAAATGCCCGCATTGCAAGCCGTCGATGATCATGCCCCTGCTCCTTCTTCGGTGACGCGCGCCCGGGTCATCAGCGCGGTATCGCTCTCGTCGTCATTGTCCTTGCGGCCGATCACAGTGCCGTCCTCGGCCACGATGATCACCCCGGCATGGCGGCGCGACACGGGGGTGTCGGGCGCCAGCGCGGTCTTGGCCAGCGCGTAGATCCGCCACCACAGCGCCGCCTCGATGGGCGCGCCCTGCGCCTGTGCCTGTTTCAGGATCGGGTCCGCCAGCGGGCCGGCTTCAGCCATCAGCACCGGCAGCGCGCCCTGCACCACCCGCACCCGCAGCCCGGCGCGGGGGGCCAGCCCCTCGGCCAGCGCCAGTTCGGCGGGGTCGAGCGCATTCGCCACCGTCACCTCGGCCCGGCCATGCGCGGCGACCAGTTCGCCTGCCAGGTCCAGCGCCGTCTGCACCGCGATCCAGGCGTGCTGGCCGCGCGCATCCAGCGACAGCGCCGGGCCGGCCTCGGCCAGCACGGTCAGCGCGCCGGCGTCGGCATCCTTCAGCGCGGCAAAGCACCGTTCCAGTAGCGCAAAGCCGCCAAGGCCCTGCAATTCGGAATACATCGGCAGGTCGCTGAGCGTCAGCGCAAAGCCCTTGGGCAGCGCGGTCAGCGAAAAGAT
>Ga0209347_1005106_pt1 | contig 12863 bp, 13 predicted proteins | sample AutmiccommuBRH23_FD_187382 | JGI IMG/M metagenome (GOLD analysis project Ga0209347, IMG submission 187382) | Deep subsurface microbial communities from Mt. Terri, Switzerland - Autotrophic microbial communities BRH/23 (SPAdes) (version 2) | ecosystem: Environmental > Aquatic > Deep subsurface >... | reverse complement strand
ATATCCCTGTAGCATAACAAAATTCATATACGATCCAAACGCGAAAAAGCCCATAGTTTCAACGACTATGGGCTTATCACCTTTTTTAAACTGTAAAAGTCAGGGCATTGCCCTAACCTCTGTGATCACTGTGCCCATTGTGGCGATCAGATATAACGTTCATCCCGGCGCTTTTTTATAGTTCCGGTTTATGGTATAATATCCCGTAAATTTGTGCGAGTCAGAGGGTTTAATGGAGATTATCACCACCCACACCAACACCGACCTGGACGCCCTGGCCTCCATGGTGGCCGCCAGCAAGCTGTACCCCGGGGCCGAGATGGTCTTTCCCGGCAAGCTGTCCAGGAATGTTGAGGAATTTATGTCCCTGCACAAGGACATCTTTAATGTCCGGGTGAGCAAGGAAATAAACTTCAGCGCCGTCAAAAGGATCATCCTGGTGGACACCAAGAACCCCAAAAGGGTCAACAAGCTGGCCGACCTTTTTCTTAAAGACGGGGTGGACGTGCATATCTACGACCACCACCCCTGGAGCGAGGGTGACGTCAGAGGATCCCTGGAGGTGGTGGAGATGATCGGCGCCACCGCCACCCTTTTGGTGGAGAGGATTGAGAGCCAGGGGATTGAGATCAGCCCCCTGGAGGCCACCATCATGGCCCTGGGCATCCACGGCGACACCGGGTCGCTGCTGTTTACCAGCACCACCGCCAGGGATGCCGCGGCGCTGGCCTTTCTGATTGGAAAGGGGGCCAACCTGGGGGTTGTTTCGGAGTTCCTGGGCCGGCCCCTGACCGAGGAACAGAAGTCTCTGCTCAAGTCCCTGCTGATGTCGGCCGAGAGGCATCTGATCAACGGGGTCAAGGTGCTGATCGCCCGGGCCGAGGTGGCTGAGTTTGTTATCGGGCTGGCCCTTTTGACCCATACCATCTCCGAGATTGAGCGCCTCGACGCCATCTTCACCGTGGTGCTGATGGAGGACCGGGTGCACCTGGTGGGCCGGAGCAACCTGCCCCAGGTCAATGTGGCTGAAATACTGGGCCCCTTTATGGGGGGCGGTCACCCGATGGCGGCCTCGGCCACCGTTAAGGGGGCCGGTGTCAACGAGGTGGCTGAAAAGCTGGTCCGGACCATCCAGGAAAAGGTCAAGCCGCCCATGGCGGCCTCGGACATCATGTCCGGCCCGGTCAAGACGGTGTTTGAGGACACCTCCATCGACGAGGCCGGCCGGGTAATGATGCGCTACGGCCACTCCGGGCTGCCGGTTGTGGAGGGGCTTGCCTTGAAGGGGGTTATCTCCCGGCGGGACGTGGAAAAGGCCATCAATCACGGGCTGGGCCACGCCCCGGTAAAGGGCTATATGACCACCAACGTGGTTACGGTACACCCCAACATGCCGGTCTCCGAGATCCGGGAAATAATGATTGAGAACGACATCGGCCGGGTGCCGGTGGTGGAGGAAGACCGCCTGCTGGGCATAGTCTCCAGGACCGACGTGCTTAAAACTCTGCACGGGGAAATACAGGGCCGCTACCAGGTGGTGCACGGCGGCCAGTCCAGGCAAAGCCTGTTTAACAACATTGCCGAGGTTATGCGCCGGGGGCTTTCCCCCAGCGTGCTGAGCGTGATCCGGCAGGCCGGGGACCTTGGGGAGCAGCTTGGATTCAAGGTGTACGCCGCCGGCGGAGTGGTCCGGGACCTGCTGGTGGGCTATGAAAATATAGACGTGGACATCGTGGTGGAGGGGGACGGCATCGCCCTGGCCCAGGCCATGGCTGAAAAAATGGGGGCCGGCCTGCGGGTCCACGAAAAGTTCGGCACCGCCGAACTGACCTTTCAAGATGGCTTCAAGGTGGACGTGGCCACGGCCCGGGTGGAGTATTACGAGTACCCGGCGGCGCTGCCCCAGGTGGAGAGATCGTCGCTGAGGCAGGACCTTTACCGCCGGGACTTTACCATCAACGCCATGGCGGTATCCTTAAACCGGGAAAGCTTCGGGGACCTGGTGGACTTCTTCGGCGGCCGGGAGGACCTGCACTACGGACTGGTGCGGGTGCTGTACAATCTGAGCTTTATCGAGGACCCCACCAGGATCCTGCGGGCGGTGAGGTTCGAGCAGCGCTACCGGATCAGCATCGAGCCCCAGACCCTCAAGCTGATCGCTGAGGCGGTGCGCCAGCAGGTGCTGCTCAAGGTGTCCAACGACCGGATCTGGGACGAGCTGAGCCATATTATGATGGAGCCCGAGGCCGGCCGGATGCTGGCCCGGCTGGACGCCCTGCAGGTCTGGCCCCAGGTGCTGCCGGGGGTCGGTTACTGGGAGGTGCAGCCGGTGCTGGCCGGGCTGGGCAAGGCCCTGAAAACGCTCCGGGACTGGGGCCTGAACCATTTTCAGGACCCCTGGCTGCCGGCGCTGATCGCGGTGCTGCACTGGTCGGAGAGGGAAGTGGCCCAGAGCATTTGCGAAAAATACAGCCTCAACAAGAGGCAGTCCAAAAAGGTCATGGATACCCTGGAAGGCTGGCAGGAAGCCCTGGCCGGCCTCTGGAAAGAGTCGGAGAAGGTCAGGCTGAGCGACCTGGCCCGGAGGATCATGGATCTGCCCGCCGAGTCCTACCCTCTGCTGATCACCCTCCTGGACGAGGACCGGATGAAGCAGCGCTTCCGCTCGGTGCTGGACAGCATCAGCCAAAACCGCCCGGTGCTGGACGGCAAATACATTAAAAAGCTGGGCTACAAGCCCGGCCCCATCTACCGCAGGGCGCTTTCGGAGCTGTGGCAGGCCCGCATTGACGGGCAGGTGCGCAGCGAGGAGGAGGAGAAGCAGTTTCTCCTGAACTGTCTGAAGAAACTTAAGGGGGAAATGGCCAGTTGTTAGACTTTTTTGACCCCGCCAGACTTCTTTACATGACCCCGGCGGTGATCATCGGCCTCACCTTTCATGAATACGCCCACGCCGCGGCGGCATACAGCCTGGGGGACCGCACCGCCTACCAGCAGGGGCGGCTAACCGTCAACCCGGCGGCCCACATAGACGTTCTGGGCATACTGATGCTTTACCTGGCCGGCTTCGGCTGGGCCCGGCCGGTGCCGGTAAACCCCTTCAATTTCCGGGGCAACCGTGACCTGGGCATGCTCCTGGTTTCCCTGGCCGGGCCGGTTTCCAACCTGCTGCTGGCGGTGGCCGGGGCGGCGCTGCTGGGCGCCTTCCTTTGGAATGTGCCCTACGCCGACCGTATCACCATGGAGATAATCAGGATCAATGTCATCCTGGCCATTTTCAACCTGCTGCCCATCCCGCCCCTGGACGGGTCAAAAATACTGGCCGGGCTGCTGCCGGGCAGCAAGGAGTGGCTCTACCGGGTGGAGCAGTACGGCACCATCATCCTGGTGCTGCTTCTTTTCACCGGCATCATCGGCCGCATCCTGAACATCTTCATCGTGCCTCTTTACAGCGTGCTGACCTGGGTGGCCAGGACCATGAATGCTATCTTCTAAGGGGGCCGCGCAATAAATTTGACGCCGCCCTGCCGGGAAGAATAAAAAAGATATTTAACTTAGCAGAAGGGAGAAGGACATGACCAAGGGAAGAATCTTAAGCGGTATGCGGCCCACCGGCCGCCTGCACATCGGGCACCTGAGCGTGCTGGAGAACTGGAAAAGGCTGCAGGAAGAGTACCAGTGCTTCTTCTTTTCAGCCGACTGGCACGCCCTGACCACATCCTTCGACGATACCGGCGGGATCAGGGACAACACCAGGGAGATGGTCACCGACTGGCTGGCGGTGGGGCTTGACCCGGAGAGAAGCGTGATTTTCAAGCAGTCCGAGGTCAAGGAGCACGCCGAGCTGCACCTGCTCTTCTCAATGGTCACCCCCTTAAGCTGGCTGGAAAGGGTGCCCACCTACAAGGACCAGGTGCAGCAGTTCCGGGATCAGGGCCGGGACATCACCACCTACGGCTTTCTGGGCTACCCTCTGCTGCAGGCCGCCGACATACTCATTTACCGGGCCGACGCCGTGCCGGTGGGGGAGGACCAGCTGCCCCACGTGGAGCTGACCCGGGAGGTGGCCCGGCGCTTCAACCATATGTACTCTCCGGTCTTCCCCGAGCCCGGGGGGCTTTTATCCGAGGTCAAGACCCTGCCCGGGGTGGACAGCCGCAAGATGAGCAAGAGCTACGGCAACGACATCGGCATCTTTGCCGACCCCGGAGAGATCATGAAAAAGGTCAACGCCATGATTACCGACCCGGCCAGGATTAGAAAAAACGACCCCGGCCACCCCGAGGTCTGCGTGGTGCACAAGTACCATAAAATCTACAGCCAGGAAGAGATCACCGGTCTGGAGGAACAGTGCCGGCGGGGCGAGATTGGCTGCGTGGCCTGCAAAAAGCTGATCAGCGCCAGGCTGGACAGCGTGCTGTCCCCCTACCGGGAAAAAAGAAAAGAAATATCCAACCGCCCGGGCTACGTGGAGGAGGTGCTGGCCGACGGCGCCGCCAGGGCCCGCCGACACGCCGCCGAAACCATGTACATGGTGCGGGAGGCCATGGGGATTTAGTTTATGATGATGATTGGTTTTACTGAATTAAATTGGGGTTAGGGGCTAGAGGTTAGGGGTGAGTGAATAATCTGAGCCGACCTGGAATAAGGCCGGCTCAGATTGATGTTTGTCCGGTATAATGGTACGGAACCACTATCTTCAATGAGTTATGCTCAACATACTTAAAGTCATCTGGGTTTCGAGTGTATAAAGGCAAATTATAAGTTATGGTTGAATGAATACTCATCGTTTTTTGGCCTTGAACTACGATATGACCTTAATAAATCAATTATTATGTTGGTATCAATCAAAGCACCCTTCATAACAATTACCTCTTGTCAAAAAAAGAGGTATCCTTATCCGCCCACATTCCTGCCAGTTCATTTAGAGCTTTCATTTCTTTTCTTATTTTCAGCCTCTCAATGGGAGAAATAATCCTCTTTTTTTTCTTGGGTTTAACTTCCTTTAAATATAAGGCTTTAACAGTCTTCATAAAGCACCTTCCAAACTTTTATTAACTTTATTATCTCATGGGTCAATTAGCACTGTCAATAAAAGGATAATGGCAATAATGACCCTCAAAGCCCGGCCTAAAATTAATTTCCCCTCCTCTGCGGCCAAAAAAAATGCATTAATACCCCCGCCAACCGGCAGAATAACTCAAAGCAAACTTTGCCTGAAACGGGGGTTATTGTTTTGAAAAGGATCTTCTCTCTGCTGATCATACTGATCACACTGATCACCGCAGCCGCCGTTATTTCCTGCTCCCCGGCTAAAAAGCCGGACCAGCCTGACAACAGGACCCTCGTCGTGCCCGAGGCCAGCCGGGTCTCTTTTGACACCGTGGACCTCAAGTCGGCCCCCAAGGAGGTCAGGGACATGGCCAAGCTGCTGGAGGACCGGGACGCCACCGCCTGGGCCCAGGCCGGGGGCAAGTCTTACCTGGTGATTGTCCAGGGGCAAAAGACCAGGAACTACCAGATGGAGGTGGACGAGGTGCTGCAGCGCCTGACCGACCCCGGCTTCACCTGGCTGGATGTAAAACTGGCCTACAGCAAAAGCAAGGAGGCCAGGCCGGGCAGTGACCCGGTGATCACCGTGGTCAGGGCCGAGCTGAACACACCTCCCCAGGGCGTTGGCTTTAACCTCGGCGGATTGGAGGCCGCTGCGCCGCCGGCCGCCGGCAGCACCGGGAGCGGGGCCGTCCGGCCCGCACAGCCCGCCCCGGCCCCACCGGCCACAAACGGCGGGGCGGTGATCGAAAGGCCGGCTCCCAACCAGGAAATAACCAGCCCGGTTACCGTGCAGGGGACCGCCGGCGCCCAGGGGCAGCTTAGGGTGCGCATCTCCACCCGGGGCGGTCAAATTATAAAAGAAGAAAGCATTAAGCCCGGGCCGGGGAACGGAGCCTTCAGCCTGACGGTGAGCTACAGCCCGCCGGAAATGGCTGTGCCCGGCGAAATCTCACTGATTGCCGTCAGCGGGGCCGAAGAAAAGGTGCTGGCCCGGGTGCCGGTGGTGATCAAATAAAATAGTTTTAATCTGCAACGCGCTGAACAGGGCCATGTTAAGTATGAAAACATCCAGTGGCGGTTTGTGGCGGACGGGGTTCATCCCCGTTGTTTTTTTTGCCGGCAGATCCAGGTTGACCACCCTCGCAGGTTTTTTGCATGTGAAAGGGTTCAGCTTTACTTGCGAAAGGAGATCTGCCGTGCATAACAAACACTTTGACTTCTGGCCGGCCAGGCTGCCCCGCCGGTTAATTTACCCTGAAACCCCTTTGTTTGAAACTCTGGAGACCTCGGCCCGCCGCTACCCGGACAGGCCGGCGCTGATTTACTACGGCCGGCGGATCACCTACCGCCAGCTCTGGGAGTCTGTACTTAGGCTGGCCTCGGCGCTGCACGGCCTGGGGGTGGCCAGGGGGGACCGGGTGGCCCTTTACCTCCAAAACACGCCGCACTTCGTCATCGGCTTTTATGGCATTCTCAGGGCCAACGCCGTAGTGGTGCCGGTCAACCCCATGCTCACCGAAGGTGATCTGAAGTTCCTGCTGGAGGACAGCGGATCGGTGGCCCTGATCACCACCACCGATCTTTACCGGCGGGCCCGAAACGTCCAGGCGGACACCGGGGTGCGTGAAATAATTGTTGGGGACTACCGGGATTACCTGCCGGAGCACCCGGAGATCCCGGCGCCGGGCAGTATGCGGGACAAGGTGGAGATCGCCGGTGTCTTTCACCGCTGGCTGGAGATACTGGATCAGATCAGCCCGGATCCCCCCGCCGGGGAGGTAAGCACCGGGGACCTGGCCATGCTGCCCTACACCTCCGGGTCCACCGGCGTACCCAAGGGCTGCATGCACACCCACGGCACCATCACTTCAAACATGATCAGCTCTGCGGTCTGGCACAGCATGCTGGCCAACAACGTGATCCTGGCCAGCCTGCCCCTGTTCCACGTTACAGGCCTGGTGCACAGCCTGCTGGCGCCCATTTACGCCGGTTCCGCCATCGTGCTGCTGACCCGCTGGGACCGTGAGGCCGCCATTATCTCCATAGAGAAATACCGATGCACCGGCTGGACCAACATCACCACCATGCTGGTGGATCTGCTCAACCACCCTGAGATTGCCGGCCGGGACCTGAGCTCACTGATTTTCATCGGCGGCGGGGGTGCGCCCATGCCTAAGGCGGTGGCCCAAAAACTGTTGGCGGTGACCGGGCTCAGCTACCTGGAGGGCTACGGGATGACCGAGACCATCTCCCAGACCCACATGAACCCTCCGGACAGGCCGAAACTGGGCTGCATTGGCATCCCCGACTTTGGTGTGGACGCCAGGGTCATCGACCTGGAAAGCGGCACCGAGTTGCCTCCAGGCAGTGAGGGCGAACTGGTGATCAACGGCCCCGAGGTGATGCCGGGCTACTGGAACAGGCCCAAAGACAACCAGGAATCCTTCATCGAAATTGACGGCAAGAGCTTTCTGCGCACCGGAGACATCTGCAAAGTGGACCAGGAGGGTTATTTTTACATCGTGGACCGCTGCAAGAGGATGATTAACGCCGCCGGCTTCAAGGTCTGGCCCACCGAGGTGGAGGGAGTGCTCTACCGCCACCCGGCCGTTTCCGAGGTCTGCGTGGTGGGCACCCCGGACCCGGTGCGGGTGGAAAATGTCAAGGCCTATGTGGTGCTGCGCCTGGAGTACCGGGGCAAGGTCAGCGGAAAGGAAATCATCGGCTGGGCCAAAGAAAACATGGCGGCCTACCGCTACCCCCGCATTGTCGAGCTGGTTGACCAATTACCCAAAAGCGGCACCGGAAAAATTCTGTGGAAAGAACTGCAGCAGCTGGAAAAAGAGAAAACCGCGCCAAAATGACCACAGCGTGATAAGCTGCAGGGGGGTGGCAGGGGGACGTTTCCCTTGCCACATTTTTATTTTTTCAGGGTGGCTTCCAGGCCGCAAGGCGTCACCAGCGAGAAGATGATAATAAGTTAAAATTGGGGCCTGACCCCATTTATTAACTTATTTCTATGAGATTTAAGGATAAGGTATAGCTTGCCGCGGCGGTGGAAAAATAACACAGGGAGGGGAAACAGTGGTAATTTTATGGTACCTCCTGGCCGGGATTGCACTTTTAGCCGGGCTGGTGATGCTTACGCCCCTGGAACTGCGCCTCAGCTACCGCCGGGAGGGGCAGGACGACCTGCTGGCCCTGGAGCTGCTATTATGGCCGTCCTTCAGATTTGGCTACCGGGTGGATTTGTTGGACCTCAGGTTCAGCCTGCCCGGGGCTGTGCTGCGCCACCGCCAGGGGGTGCGGAGAGACGGCCGGCCGGCCGGGAAAACAAAAGTAACCAGGGTGCCCGGCCTGCGGGAGGCGCTAAGGCAGTTTTTTTTCTGGAAACAAATATTCAGCCGCATTAAACCCTCCCTGGGCTACCTAAAAAAAAAGTTGAGGCTGACAGAGCTCACCTGGAAGACCAGGTTTGGACTGAGCGACCCGTATTACACCGGCCTGGCGTCCGGGGTTATCTGGTCGGTGAAGGGCTGCCTGTCCACCTTCCTCTGCACCCAGGTCCGGGCGGCCAGGGCACCGGTGCTGGCGGTGACCCCTGATTTCAATCAGTCCTGCCTGGCCGTCAGGCTGGAGCTGGGCTTAAGCACCAGGGCAGGGCATCTTTTCCTGGCCGGGGTCAGAATAATGGCAGCCCTTTTGACCAGCGGCCGGGTAAAAAAAATGATCAGGATGATCAGGAGGATCAGCGGCGCAACTTCCCGTTAAAATAAAAGCGGCTGAGGCAGCCCGCATATTCAGGTCCGGGTTGGTAAAGATTAATAATGGAATTAATTTCTTAACCACCAAGGAGGTAGATTTCACTTGCCAGGCCAGCCCATAGAGTCCCTGATGAAAACAGCCATGGAAAATATCAAGGAAATGGTCAGTGTCAACACCGTTGTGGGAGACCCGGTGGAGTCGCCGGACGGCACGGTAATCATCCCGGTGTCCAAGGTGTCCTGCGGCTTTGCGGCCGGGGGCGGAGAGTTTGAAGCTTCGGCCGGCGGCGGTGGAGGCGGGGGCCAGGAAGGCCAGTCGCCCCTTTTCGGCGGCGGCAGCGGCGGCGGCGTTTCGGTAAAGCCGGTGGGATTCCTGGTGGTGGGCAAGGGGCAGGTCAGGATGCTGCCGGTGGACAACAACGTCATCGTGGACAGGCTTTTAGACGTGGCCCCGCAGCTGATTTCCCAGATCCAGGCCGCCGTTGACCGCAGCGGCAATCGCCCGGTGACCGCCGCTACCACCGCCACCATGGCGCCCTCCCCTGACGCCGGGCTTTAAAAAACTGCTTGAAGAAGAGATTGTCTGCCCCGAAAGTCTGAAAATAATTTTGGATTCTGGATTTAAGCCGCCCGCCGGGGCGGCTTTCTTACACCATAGGTATATTTGCAAAATATAATATAAAAGCAAGCCCGGCAGATGGATGACCTGAATTTGATTTTGGGGGGGACAGCGGATGATCGTGGTGGTTGGAGGCGGCTGGGCCGGCTGCGCGGCTGCTTATTCGGCGGCCCTGGCGGGGTGCCGGACGGTGCTGCTGGAAAAAACAGATATGCTTTTGGGCACCGGCCTGGTGGGGGGGATCGTCCGGAACAACGGCCGGTACACGGCTATCGAGGAAGTATCCGCCATGGGCGGTCACGAACTGGTCAATCTAATCGACAGCCACTGCCGCCACCGCTGGCTGAATTTCCCCGGCCACAGGCACGCCGCGCTTTATGACGTGACCAGGATTGAGCCGGCGGTGCGGGGATTTCTCCTGGAAAAAGGGGTCGATTTGCGGCTGCAGTGCAGAATTACCGACCTGGTTAAAAGGGGGGGCCGGATTGAGGCGGTGGTCACCGCCGGGGGCGAGGAGATAAAGGGCGACCTGTTCATCGACGCCACCGGCACCGCCGGGCCGGCCCAAAACTGCTCACGCTTCGGCAACGGCTGCGCCATGTGCGTGCTGAGGTGCCCCAGCTTCGGACCCAGGGTGAGCCTCACCGCCCGGGCCGGCATCTCTGAGATCACCGCCGGGGTGGAGTGGAATTTCGAGGCCATGAGTGGTTCCTGCAAGCTGGAGAAAAAGTCCCTGGCCCCCTGGCTGGTGAACAACCTGGAAAGGGACGGGGTGGCCGTGATTCCTGTGCCGGAGAGCATCAAAAAGGAAAACCTGCTGGACCGCAAGGCCTGCCAGCAGTATAACCTGAAAGAGTACGCCGACAATTTGGTGTTGTTGGACACCGGCCACGCCAAGCTGATGACCCCATACTTTCCCCTGGAGGTGCTGAGGGCCATTGAGGGCTTCCAAAACGCCCGCTACGCCGACCCCTACTCCGGCGGCCGGGGCAATTCCGTCCGTTTTATGGCCATGGCCCCCGCCGCCGAAGATCTGAGGGTGGCTGGGGCGGAAAACCTCTTTTGCGCCGGCGAGAAGGCCGGATTGCTGGTGGGGCACACCGAGGCCGTGGTCACCGGCATGCTGGCCGGGCACAATGCCGCCAGGGCCATAAAGGGCAGAAAGACCCTGACCCTGCCCGTCAGCACCGCTTCGGGGGATCTCATCGCCTGGACGTTGGGCGGCATGAAGACCAGGGAGGGGCTGCAAAAGAAGTACACTTTTTCGGGGTCGGTTTACTTCGAGAGGATGAAGGAGCGGGGACTCTACACCACCGACCTTTACGCCATCGAAAAAAGGGTCCGGGCCGAAGGACTGACCGGCATCTACCGTGAGGTGGTCCGCCGGGGGATGGTTAAAAAATAGCCGGCAAAAATTGTTGCAAGTTTAAGAGGATTTTGGTCAATCCTGTTAGAAATTATACAGCTGCCCGCGTATTTCACGGGCAGCTGTTTTTTTACAGGACATTGTCTAAATGTGTCTGTTTTTAATTAAAGGAGGCGGAGCATGACCGGGGATTTAATCGGGCTGTATAATGACCTGGTCAACAAGACCTGGACCAACATGGTCAACATGGTGGGGGTCCACACCGTCCTGCTTCGGCTGGGACCTGCAGGGCCTGTTGGACAAGGGATTGCTGGAAATAATCCACATCTCCCCCATCGAACTGGACGTTGACGAGCACGTCTACAATCTTACGGTGCTGGTCAGGGAAAGAAAAATAAAGCGCCTGGTGATGGACAGTATCACCACCTTTGAGATAGGCATGGACGACAAAACAAAATACACCGATTTTCTCTGGGGCCTCACCGACTACTTCAAGACCCAGGGCGTGTCCGTCATCCTGCTCAACGAAAACCCCGACCTGTTCAGCCTGCACAGCATCTCCAAGCACGGCATTTCCTACGTCAGCGACAATATTGTTTTGCTGCAGTACCTGATGGAGGGACTGAACATCCGCCGCCTGATCGGGGTGCTCAAGATGTAAAGTTTAAACTAAACTAAGCCGGGCGCCGGAATACTACGCCGTTTAACCCCCTGGGAAGGGCGTCCGGTCTCCCGGCTCCTGTATTCGCCAGTAAAAAAGGCCAATAACATCACTCTGGTTTTCATCCGCCGGTAAGGCGTCTTCTTATACTCCCGGCGGGCCGTTCTATAATTTGCCAACCCCTCATAACCTGAAAAAGGAGGATATTTCCAGGGGTGAAGGCAATTGGTAAACTTAATCTGGCTGGGCATGATTGTGTTCGGTATCTTGACGGCTGCGGCCAACGGCAATATCGAAGTGGTCACCAGGGCTGCCCTGGAGGGCGCCAATAACGCCGTCAAGACCTCCCTAAGCCTGATCGCCATAATCACCTTCTGGCTGGGGGTCATGAAACTGGCCGAGGAGGCCGGCATAGTCTCTTTTCTGGCCGGGCTGGTGGCGCCGCTGCTGCGCTTGCTGTTCCCCAGCATACCCCGGGACCATCCGGCCATGGGGGCCATCATCATGAACATCAGCGCCAACATACTGGGGCTGGGCAACGCCGCCACCCCCATGGGACTGATCGCCATGCAGGAGATGCAAAAGCTCAACCGGGGCGACCAGCGCACCGCCACCGAGGCCATGTGCACCTTCCTGGCCCTGAACACCGCCTGCATCACCTTGATCCCCACTACCATCATCGGCATCCGGATGCTGCACGGATCCGCCGACCCCACCGAGGTGGTGGGCACAACCATCTTTGCCACGGCCTGCGGCATGACGGTGGCCGTGGTGGCCGACAGGGTCTTCAGGGCCATCTATTCCGGTCCGGGGAGGTCTTAGCGGGATGTACAGCTTTATCGCCGAGTTGTCTCGTTGGGCCATTCCGGCGCTGCTCCTGATGGTGCCCCTGGTGGCCATGGCCAGGGGGGTGAAGGTCTTCGAGGTCTTCGTCGAGGGGGCCGAAAAGGGATTCTCTACGGCCATTAAAACAATCCCCTACCTGGTGGCCATGATGGTCTCGATCAACATCTTCCGGGCCTCCGGGGCCATGGAGGTGCTGGTGTCCGCACTCTCCCCGGCGCTGGGGCTTTTCGGCTTTCCCGCCGAGCTTTTGCCCCACGCCGTGATGAGGCCCCTCTCCGGCGGCGCCGCCCTGGGCATCGCCACCGACATCATCGCCGCCCACGGGCCGGACTCCCTTACCGGGCGCCTGGTCTCCACCATGCAGGGCACCAGCGACACCACCTTTTACGTTCTGACCCTGTACTTCGGGTCGGTGGGGGTCTTCCGCTACCGCTACGCCATCTACTCCGGCCTGGCCGCCGACCTCACCACCCTCATCGCCTCGGTCTACATCGTCAACAAGCTCTACGCCTAACTCCCAGACAGGGGGACGGTTCTTAGGGTAGCACTTGG
>Ga0209347_1005105_pt1 | contig 12871 bp, 12 predicted proteins | sample AutmiccommuBRH23_FD_187382 | JGI IMG/M metagenome (GOLD analysis project Ga0209347, IMG submission 187382) | Deep subsurface microbial communities from Mt. Terri, Switzerland - Autotrophic microbial communities BRH/23 (SPAdes) (version 2) | ecosystem: Environmental > Aquatic > Deep subsurface >... | reverse complement strand
CATTTGCCAAGGCATACACCTTTTACACGCTCACCATGAAAATGGGAGATATCCCCTACAGTGAAGCAGGGTTGGGCGCCGATGGGTTGTATAAGGTGAAGTACGACACACAGGAACAGGTGCTGATAGGTGTGCTGGATGAACTTCAGGCAGCGGATCAGTATTTTGCCAATGGGAGAACATTTGACGGCGATCCCACCCCCTACAAGGGCGACCCGGTGAAGTGGCGAAAGGCGGTCAACGCATTTGCACTAAAGGTGTTGATGACGGTCAGTAAAAAAGAGACGATCGGCGGCATCAACCTGAAGACCCGGTTTGCAGAGATCGTTTCTACCGGCAATATCATGGATGCTTCTACGGGGTATTACGGACTAATGTACTCCTCGAAAAACAGACATCCCCTTTCCGGCACGAACGACCTGTTCACCAGCAGAACCATTCTCAGTTCTCTGTTCGTCAACCAGTTAAAATCACTCAACGACCGGCGGCTCTTCTATTACGGGGAACCGGCAGGAGCGAAGATAGCTGAAGGACTGGCACCTTCCGACACCGCTGCCTATGTGGGCGTGGATGTGGATATCGAGTATGCCATGATGAACTCGGGACACAGCAACAACCTCTACTCACTGCTCAACAAAAGGTATCTGCAGCAGGAGGCATGCGAACCATTGAGAGTGGTCACTTTTGCCGAACAACAGTTGATCATGGCTGAGGCAGTATTGAAAGGATGGATTACCGGTGACGCCAAAAGCTTTTACGAGTCCGGTGTGAAAGCAGCACTGACCGATGTCATGACGCAGGCAACGGCAAGCTACGCCCATGAGATGCCGGTTACCGCGGATTACATTGCCGGTTATTTCACCGGTGAGGCCGCCTTCAAAACCACAGCCGCCGAGCAGCTGAAACAGATCTGGATGCAGCGCTATATCCTTCAGTTCATGCAGGATGCAGAAACCAGTTTTTTCGAATACAGAAGGAACAAGTATCCCGTGTTTCCGATTAATCCGGCTACCAGTCTCAATGAGAACAACAGGAACGGTATCCCGATGCGCTGGTTGTATCCGGGAGCAGAATCAAACTACAACAGGGAGAATCTGGAAGAGGCACTGAATCGTCAGTATGACGGTTACGATGAGATCAATAAAATAATGTGGGTATTAAAATAAACTTTTCATTCAGTATCGCTTGTTGTCATAGTGGCAACAAGCGATTTAATGACAAACCTATGAGAAACAAATTATTCCTGTTTATCCTGCTGGCCATTGGCATCACCAGCTGTAAAAATGGTGAATCGTATGAGACGATTACGACCCCCACGGGAACGTGGCAACTGGTGTGGGACGAAGAATTCGACTACACCGGACTACCCGACACCACCCGATGGAGCTACGACACGGAAGGGAACAGCTGGGGCTGGGGCAACAACGAAGCCCAGTATTATACGACCGGTGATTCTGCCAACGCCTATGTCAGGGATGGACTGCTGACCATCACCGCCCGTATCGACAGCATGGGAGGTAAGCGATATACATCAGCCAGGCTGATCACCAAAGAGAAAGGAGACTGGCTCTACGGACGATTCGAGATCCGTGCAAAGCTTCCCACGGGCTTAGGTACCTGGCCGGCTATCTGGATGCTTTCCACCGACTGGGAATACGGTGGCTGGCCTGGCAGCGGTGAAATAGACATCATGGAAAATGTGGGTTATGACCCCGACACCATTGTAGGCTCAGCACATACCCAAAGCTATAACCATGTGCAGGGGACACAGAAAAATGCAAAGATATACGTTCCCACCTCCTACACTGATTTTCACCTCTATGCACTCGAGTGGGAAGTGGATGCGTACCGGGTTTATGTGGATGACAACCTCTATTTCACTTTCGAAAATGAAGGCACCGGATTTGCCGAATGGCCATTCGACAAGAGATTCCATCTCCTGCTGAACCTGGCCATCGGAGGGAACTGGGGTGGACAGAAAGGTATCGATGATTCATTGTTCCCTCATCGTTTTCAGATTGACTACGTAAGGGTATATCAAAAAATGAATTAGCCGTACAACATACCGGTCATCCATCATCAAAAGCAGGCTGCAAGGATACAGAGCCTGCTTTTTTGTGCTCAGAAACCGCGCTGCCGCATCGCCTCGAAGGTGATGACAGCGGTGGAGACAGAGACATTCAGCGAATCAATCCTCCCCCGCATGGGTATTTTGATCCGCCGTGTGGCATGCTCCAGCCAGAAACGGGTCAGGCCGTCCGCTTCCGTGCCCATCACAATGGCAGAGGGTGGTCTGAAATCGATATCCTGATAAAAATCGGCAGCCTGCAGTTCCGCGGCATAGATATTGATCTGATGCTGCTGCAGCCACGCCAGTGCTTCTTCGGAGGTGCAGACAGCCGTCTGCACGGTAAAGAGGCCACCCACCCCGGAGCGGATCACGTTGGGATTGTAGAGGTCAGTCTGGGGATCGCAGATGATTACGGCATCCACGGCGGCAGCGTCAGCCGTACGCAGAACAGCACCCAGGTTGCCCGGCTTCTCCACTGTCTCGAGAAGGATGACAAAAGGATTGTCGGAGAGCCTGAGATCGTCCGGACGATGTGATTTGGGTATAGCCAGCGCGACGATACCGTCGGAATTCTCGCGGTAAGCGATCTTACCGAAGACAGCAGGGGAAATGTCGAACAACGCTGTGTCGGGCAATGCATCGAGCACACCGGGATATTTAGTCTTATCGAACAGTTCACGGCAGACGTAGACCGATTCTACCCGGTAACCGCTCTGCAGCGCCAGCGACAGCTCACGGGCTCCCTCGATGACAAAAAGATGCTGTTCCCGTCTCTCTTTGCTTTTCGACAGCTTCACGATATTCCTGATGGCCGGGTTCTGCAGGCTTGTGATCATGCGGGGAGAAGTGTTAAAGGTCTTTCAGATCTTCCTTTTTCAGCAGAAAGGTATCGATAGCCTCCTTGAACGATTTCCTGGGCAGGGCACCCATCGCTACCTGCGGTTGCTCGTTCATGGGAATAAAAAGGAACATCGGAATGCTTTGCACACCAAACATTCTTGCCAGCTCAGGCTCCTTGTCCACATCGATTTTGTATACATAGATCTCGTCACCGTATTCTGCTGCCAGATCTGCCAGGATGGGTGACGTAATCCTGCAGGGGCCGCACCAGGTGGCGTAGAAATCGACGATAGCCGGTTTGTCACCGTTGTATTTCCACACCTCGGGATTGTTCTCGTAATTGAAAACCTTCTCCAGGAAGGTAGCCCTGGTCAGTTCTATCGGTTTGACGGTTTTATTATCCTGCGGTTCGGCAGCGTTTGCGGTAAGCACAATCAGCAGCACCGCAAGGAGGGTTGTTAATTTCTTCATTATCCAAAAAGCGTTATCGTTGTGATTTTTTAAAATGTTCCTTATAAACAGTCTGAAGGCGGCAAATGTTTGCTGAACGCCCTGTTTCCCTTCTCACGCTAGAAAATGGGCCGGTCCTTGTAGGCAACCACATTCTTGTTGGGGACACCGAATTCCCGGGCAGAGACCTTTTCAACAGCTACCTTCCATATCTTCACGTTCCTGACAGAAGGAGCCGAATAAGTGAACTCCCTGCCGGAATATTGCCGCATGATGAGTTGCAGCGCTTTTACCTTCTCATCGAAATCTTCTTCGAAGGAGACCTTACCGTGGCAAATCACGCTGTCGGAGCGCATACGGTAACTGCAGGCCACCTCTTCGTTCTGCCATACCAGGGTGGGATGGGTGCAGAAGGTGATGCAGAGGTGGGGATTTTTTTCGAGGATGGAGATGGAATGGCCTTCCTGTGCCGAATGCAGATAAATGACGTCATCCTCATAGCCGAAGTTCATCGGCAATACATAGGGTATCCCGTCTTCATCAGCCATCCCCACGTAACACAACGGACAGGATCGAATCAATCCCTCCACACGTTCCTGTTCCTCCACCGAATACGTTTTCATCCGATATATTTTATTCCTGTAATTCTTTCTTCGAGGTAGATGGGCCGTCAACAGTGAGCACTCCCTTCTCATCGATCTTCAACTCATCGATAAACACCACCCGTTCATCACCCGTCTTTACGGTGCGTCCGTGATACACAGTGTACATTTTCTCTCCCTCTTTGGGCCGTAGTACCATATTATGCCCTGTGCCGGTCACCTCGCCGCCGGCAGCGGTGTTCTTCTCCAGCACCGGATTGTTGGGTGCCTTGGTGAAAGGCCCCAGCGGATGATCGGAGGTGGCATAACCCACGGCGTAGTTCTGACCGCCGAAATAATTGGCAGAATACATCATATAAATCTTATCACCGTGTTCGAATGCAAAAGAGCCTTCGGTCCAGCGGCGGTTCACCTCACCGCTGGTGACGGAGCGGCTCTCCCATTCTGTCTGCGGATCACTCATCCCGGAGGGGGGTTGCAGCAGGAGGACCGGCTCACCGATGACGGTGGTGAAATCGTTTGCAATCTCCACACCATAGACCCAGCTCTCTTCAATTTCATCGAACAGCTTCTGTGCCCTCGCCCAGTCAGCCACTTCACTCTCCACAGGGTTCTTGTAACAGCAGCGGGAGTAGTAGAGATAGGTTTTACCATCGTGACGCAGGATATTGGCATCGATAATGGGGTAACCCGGGTCGAACAACGGCTTGTCGGACACTTCCAGAAAGGGGCCCGTCGGTTGATCGGCTACGGCTACACCAATCCGGAAGTTCTCCAGCTCATCGGTGGGATTCACCTTCCAATCGGCGCTGAAGAACAGGTAATATTTACCGTCTATCTCGTACACTTCCGGTGCCCAGTAGTTTTTCAGGGTCCATGACTGCGGGTTGTCCCCGGAATAAACCTGCCCCTCGTACTGCCAGTCGGCCAGGTTATCGGAGCTGTAGGCCCCGAAACCTTTCTCCACACCGCCCGTGCCATACAGGTAATATTTGCCGTCGGAGGCGGAGAGCACGAACGGATCGCCCAGGGCTACCGGTAACGGATTCGTGTAAGTAGCAGGCTCGCGGGAAGATTTTGCGGTTGAATTACATCCGGCAAACATGACAGATGAAAGAAGTAATACCACCATACTCTTGAAATAGTTGTCAGTATGCATATATAAAAAAAAGGATTTATTGCAAAGATAAGGTTTTCATGCGTATTCAAGAAGAACAGGCTGAAAAACTAAAAAAAACTTAGAGTAAGTATTCGTGAGATCAAGGAATTAAACACTACCACACGTCGTATTAATGAACGTATAGGTTTTGATGTGCAGGCTCTTACCTGAGTATGACTTTCATATTTGCCTGATCAACCCTTTTTTGTTGAACAGCTCCCGAGACAATAGGTGATGTAAAGATGCCGAATGAATTGCCTCGATCTGCTGAATAATTTGTGAAGATAACAGTTATGGTTCCGATAATATTTGACACAACAACAAGCAAACTATGGTAATCTTATGTGGATGAAACTGCCGGTAAAAATAAAAACAGAAGAAAATCCAATAACAATATTTACATATCGCAACATATTATAACATTATGGGAGGGTTATTTTATATATCTTTAATCATATAAAATTGTTTTTTGTTTATATTTTTGCTTTAGCAATAAATACCAATTATGAAAACAAAAGAATGTTTTATTAAACTTACTTCGATTATTTGTGTTTTGCTCCTTTGTCTGTCTTGCTCAGATACCTCTTTAAAAGAACAGGATACAATCGAACAGGTATCTATTGAAGAGGAATCCGTTGACTCTTTTAAGGATATTTCAGATTTCGAAGGCTTCTTCCACAATAAAGCCCTAGAAATATTTTATAGGGATGAGATGGATGCCACCTTAAGACAGCTTGTGAATGAGTCATCGGTCACCAGATCTACTTATGCCCGTGCAAATGCTTTTATTTTGCGTAATGAGAAAATAAGTATCGATCTGCTACAGATGTTAGGTGAAAAAATTGTGAAAGATTATGAAGATTATTTTTCTGAGAACGACCTTAATGCTTTTGTGCAGACATTTGAGGAGATATATCCATCATTAATTTCAACTGCAATAGAAAATCCCGAGCTTAATACACCTGAAGTGTTCTTAGTATATTGTAGAAATAATAATCTTATAAGCGAGACTCTTTTCAATTATTTCAGCGAATCCCTGAAATCAGAAGTCATGGGAACAAAAAGTTTAAAGAACTTATCTTCTGAGGAACAAAATATCATAAACATTGTTGAAACGGTTTATATATATTCAGCTGATTTTTGGAATCAATACAATCCGGAGGTGAATGTAACCAGACTTAAAGGGTCAACTGTCAGAGGAGCAGTCTATGATGCTATTGGAACAGGAATTGGCGTAGCAATATCAGGAGGTACCGCTTCTTTTCTTTTGGGAACACTCTTTTCAGCGATGCAAAATGAATATGGTGAACATACAAGACAACCGGGCGAATGGGGCGGTGGAGGAGGTAGTTGGTAAAAATAATCAATCTCATGAAAAGAAAAAAAATATATATAAATTTCATATTATACTTCCTTCTTTCAATTGTAATCTCATCATTACTCACCAAGTATTTTGAAAGAAACATTATTATAGTAACAATAGGGATTCTTTGCGTTGCTTTTATACTAGTGTATTTTTACGTTGACTATAAAAAATTTAAGAATCAATAAAATCTTTACTCCTAAAGATAAACAAAAAAAGGAAAAACCCTGTGCAGGTTCTCCCTTTCTATCTTTCATCAACGGACGACAGGTTATTTCACTTTATCCACGATGGCCTTGAAAGCTTCAGGATGGTTCATTGCCAGGTCGGCAAGCACCTTACGGTTGATGTCAATTTCATTTTTGTGCAACGCACCCATCAAACGGGAGTAAGACATACCGTTATCGCGGGCGGCGGCGTTGATACGCTGAATCCACAAAGCGCGGAAGTTGCGTTTTTTGTTTTTACGGTCACGGTAGGCATAGGTAAGACCTTTTTCCCACGTGTTCTTGGCTACTGTCCACACATTTTTGCGGGCACCGTAATAGCCTCTGGTTAATTTCAGCACTTTTTTTCTGCGGTTGCGCGATGCAACATGATTTACTGATCTTGGCATAATGTTACTTGTTTTGAATGATAGCGTCTCTGTCGTGCAGAGCTCTTCGGAGCATACATCCTGTTAATCAATCTTTTTTTCGGAATCCTGCTTGCGTCAGTTATTTCAACGCCAACAGCTGTTTGATACTGTTTAAGTCAGATTTGTGCACAAGACCCATCTGCGTGAGGTTTCTCTTCTGCTTTTTGGTCTTCTTCGTCAAAATGTGACTTTTGTACGCATGTTTCCGTTTGATTTTTCCTGTTCCGGTAAGGGTAAACCTCTTTTTGGCACCGGAATTAGTCTTCATTTTTGGCATTTTGCTGTCCTCGAATTTGTTATTATTATAATAGTCATTTACTTCCGCCATGAAGCGAAAAAGTTTGCAAAAGTAATGATAATAGTTGAGTTATACAAACAATAATCCCCATACTTATTTGGTTTATACCCTTTTTTCATTCATCTGATTGAAACATCCGGTTGTAATAAGAATCCCGCCGGAAGATAAAAAAGCCGGCTAAGGATTTTAGCCGGCCCTGTTTTCCATACAGGAAGCAATCTATCGACTCCCTTACTCCTCTTTGGCTTCTTTCTTCGGTGCCGGAGCTCCTTTCTTGGGTGTCAGCATGATAGACATACGCTTCCCTTCCATGATAGGCATATGTTCCACCTTCGCATACTCTTCCAGGTCGTTGGCAAAACGCAGTAACAACACTTCACCCTGTTCCTTGAAGAGAATGGACCGACCTCTGAAAAATACATACGCTTTCACTTTAGAGCCTTCAGCCAGGAAGTTGATCGCATGCTTCATCTTAAAATTATAATCGTGATCGTCTGTTTGCGGACCGAACCGGATCTCCTTCACGGTTACCTTAACCGCTTTCGCTTTCTGCTCTTTCAGCTTTTTCTTCTGCTGATAGACAAATTTCTTGTAATCGATGATCCTGCATACGGGAGGCTTTGCCGTGGGTGCAATTTCAACAAGGTCCAATTCCTGCTCTTCGGCAATCTTCAACGCTTCTCTAACGGTATAAATCCCTTCAGTTACGTTGTCACCTACTAATCGGACTTCCGGTACCCGGATACGTTCATTGATCCGGTGCTGGTCTTTTGAGTCTTTTCTCATTCAGATGTTGTTAATGTTTTCTCTTTTTGACTGATTACTATTTTTAATTCGTTGTATTACGGATGATTAATTATTCTTCAAACCGGGGTTCATCATCTCTTCCACCTCACGGACGATCCCTTCTGCAAATGTACGTAATTTTACGGAACCTTTGTCGTCTCCGCCCTGTTTTCTTACGGAAACCTCTTCATCTTCTGCCTCTTTCTCTCCCACAATCAACAGATAGGGGATGCGTTTCAGTTCGTTATCACGGATCTTGCGTCCCACCTTCTCGTTGCGGTCGTCCACCTCGGCACGGATATCGAATTTCTTCAGTTCTTTTACCACACCCCGGGCGTAATCGTTGAATTTCTCGCTCACGGGCAAAACCACCGCCTGTGTAGGTGCCAGCCACAACGGGAACTTACCGGCAGTATGCTCAATGAGTACGGCTACAAAACGCTCCATAGAGCCGAAGGGAGCCCGGTGAATCATCACGGGACGGTGTTTCTGGTTATCTGCGCCGGTGTACTCCAGCTCGAACCGTTCAGGCAGATTATAGTCCACCTGAATGGTACCCAGCTGCCAGCGTCGTCCGAGAGCATCCTTCACCATGAAATCGAGCTTAGGCCCGTAAAAAGCGGCTTCACCCAGCACAACCTTTGTTTTCAGGCCTTTCTCCTGGCATGCCTCCACGATGGAACGTTCAGCCTTCTCCCAGTTCTCATCGGAACCGATATACTTCTCCTTGTTTTCCGGATCACGCAGCGATATCTGGGCCTCGAAATTTTCAAAATCGAGTGCTTTAAAAATGATGAAGATGATATCCATCACTTTCAGGAATTCCTCTTTCACCTGATCGGGTGTACAGAAGATGTGGGCATCATCCTGCGTGAAACCCCGAACACGGGTCAGCCCGTGGAGTTCACCACTCTGTTCATACCGATAGACGGTGCCAAATTCCGCCAGCCGCAGCGGCAGCTCCTTGTAAGAGCGTGGAAATGTTTTATAGATCTCGCAGTGGTGGGGACAGTTCATCGGTTTCAACAGGAACTCTTCTCCCTCCTCAGGGGTATGTATCGGCTGAAACGAATCTTTCCCGTACTTGGCGTAATGGCCGGAGGTGATGTACAGCTGCTTGTGTCCGATATGCGGAGTGATCACCTGATCATAATCAAACTCGCGCTGGATCTTCTTCAGGAAATCTTCCAGACGCAGTCGCAACTGGGTTCCTTTAGGCAACCATAAAGGGAGTCCTGCACCCACTTTCTGCGAGAAGGCAAAGAGCTGTAACTCCTTTCCTATCTTCCGGTGGTCACGCTTCTTCGCCTCTTCGAGCATCACGAGATAATCATCGAGCATCTTCCTTTTAGGGAAAGTGATGCCATAGAGGCGGGTAAGCTGGGGCCTGTTTTCATCGCCCCGCCAGTAGGCTCCTGCCGATGACAACACCTTCACTGCCTTGATATAGGAAGTATTGGGCAGATGGGGCCCGCGGCACAAATCGGTAAATCGTCCCTGTGTATAGGTGGTAATGGTGCCATCTTCCAGCTCGCTGATCAGCTCTACCTTGTAGTACTCATCGCGTTCAGAGAACATCCTGACAGCATCATCCTTTGAAATGCTCTTTCGTTGAATCTCCTCCCTGGCGGCTATCAGCTCCATCATTTTCTTCTCGATAGCGGGGAAATCAGCTTCTTTGATGGTGACACCCTCACCCGGGTCTACATCGTAGTAGAAACCGTTCTCTATGGCCGGCCCGATACCGAATTTGATCCCCGGATAGAGCTCCTGCAGCGCTTCGGCCATCAAGTGTGCCGATGAATGCCAGTAGGCGTGCTTACCCTCTTCATCCTCCCATTTCAACAGGTTTACCGTGGCATCATTTTCAATAGGGCGTGTCAGATCCCATGTCTCACCGTTCACACTTGCGGCAAGCACCTCCTGTGCAAGCCGCTGACTGATACTTTGTGCTATGTCTAATGCGGTAACTCCTTTTTCATATTCCCTTACAGACGCATCGGGAAATGTAATTTTTATCATGTTATGTAGTTCTTAATATACCTTTTTTCTGAATTGACTGCAAATGTAGTGATTTTGTGATTTATGCGCGGCAAATTCACGAGAAAATTGTAATCGGCAGAGTGGAGAAGGGACTCCTTTACTGCATCCGCTTGATGATACTATACGCCTGCACAATGCCCAGCTCACCTCCTTTACGCAGATCATCGAGTCCTTGTGCTGTCTCACCAATGGACAGACGGGCAATACCGCGATTGAAGTAGGCTTCCGCAAATTGCGGTTCCAGCTCAATAGCCTTCGTATAATCGGCAATCGCCGCGCGGTAATCCTTTTCGATGCTGAAGATCTCTGCCCGGTTGTAATAGGCGTAGATAAAACCGGGGTTGAGCTGAATAATCTTTTCATACTCTTTCAGGATCTCTTCATAATCGACCGATTTTGCAGCGATCTCGGGCAACCTGGCTTTGCCGGTTATTTTGTCCAATGCCGGCAGTTCAATGGCGGCGCCTTCATCCATCAGGACAGGATCGGCCTGTAAACGATCATATTCCAGCTGTTTGGAACGGACAACCGCACGGGCAAAATGAGCCACCAGCATGTCGGGATTCAGTTCAAGTACCTTGTTGATGTCTCTCAGTGCGTTCTCATAATCCTGCACCAGCATGAAGTCCATCCCTCTGCCAAAATAAAACGCTGCATTGCCGGGTTCAGCCTCCAGCCTCCTGGAATAGTTGTCGATGGAGCGGAAATGTGTCTGAACCTGCAGTTCATTCAACGGCGCTTCATTGTTGGTCACCTTGAGCAGCCAGGCGAGTGCCAGCTCGTTATTCGCCATCTCCATCGTCTCGGAGTAATAAACAGGGCGGCGCACTTCATATTCCTGTTCATAATAGGTCAGCACGAACTTCGGCTCCGGCGCAACAGGGGCATTCATGTTCTGCACTTTGCCCCTGCTCTGCCGCTGATATTTGGTGTTCTGGGAGTCGTCATCGCCGGCGACCACCAGCAGGTTGAACTTCTCAATATCCTGATCGGCTTCTTCCCTGGTATCTTTGGCATCACCCTGCTCATGAGCACGGTCCAGCGGTTCCGGGTTCTTTGTCGCCACTTTCCGGGCTTTCGACTCTTCGGCCCGGGCCAGGGTGTAATCGCTCTCCGCACCACGCAGGTCGTTGAGCTGACGTTTGATTTGCGAACGCATGTAATAGCCGCTGAAAAAATCGGGATGAGCCTCGAGAACCACGTTCAGGTCCCCGAGAGCGCCGGCAGTGTTGCCGATCTCATTGTTCAGCGTTGCCCTGTTGAGGTAGGCTATGGTATTGTCCGGCTCCAGTTCAATCACCTTGTCGAAATCGCGTATCGCCCGGTTGTTGTCGGCTACCTGTGCACGCAATAATCCCCGGTTAAAGCGGGCGATCAGGTTGTTTTCATCCATATCGATCACCCGGTCATAGTCGGCCATTGCGCCGCGGAGGTCGTTCAGATGATACTTGACAAGGCCCCTGTTGATATAGCTGCCCTCGAAATAGGGATCGAGCCGGATGGCTTCATCCAGGTCGGCCAGTGCTTTATTGTATTCTTTCTGCTGGAAATAAAGAAGTCCGCGGGCAGAGAATGAGTGAGAGGTATACGGGTCAATTTCGATTGCCTTGTTCAGGTCGGCCATCGCGTTGATGGTATCTTTCAGCTCCAGGTACATCTGGGCACGGGTAAGATATCCGGGTGTATAATCGGGAAAACGGCGGAGCAACACATCGAAGAATTTCTCTGCGACGTCATATTGCTCCATCTCAATATTGACAATACCCATGTTGACGAGCGTGAGCCTGTCCTCAGGAAAGAACTCCAGGCTTCGCTGGTAATCGGTGGCAGCCAGCTCATACTTCTCCTGATTCTGCCGCGCCGCGCCGCGCAGCTGGTAAGCCGCCGTGTAATAAGGGTTACGTGTCAGGCATTCCGAGGCGTCCTCTTCGGCACCCTTGAAATCATCGAGCAGGAATTTTGCCATCGCCCTGAAGTAGTAGGGGTCTGCAAGATACGGTTTAGCCGTAATCACCTGATTGAAGTATTGAATGGCCAGCACATAATCCTCAAAATAGAGCGCATTCTTGCCGATCATCATCACCCGGTCGGTATTGACCTGAGCGGATGCCGACAGGGCAGAGAGCATGAAGAAGGCTGCTATGATTATTTTTTTCATCTTCGTTCTTTTGGATATGCGAATATATGGAATTTTCTGTATTTCGTTTTACAATTCCTCTCAGTAAGAGTGATTCTTTTCCAATACGTTTAACGGTTCGTGGCAAAATCTTGACCGATACGCTCGACGATCCGGCCTCCGGCAGGTTCTTCCCGGATAGCTATCTTCACGGTATCGTCCGGCAATACGGCCTCTATCAGCTCCGGCCATTCGATAAAGCAGATATTCCCGCTGTAAAAATAATCCTCATAACCGAAATCGAACGCCTCCTCAAGCTTGTTGATGCGGTAGAAATCGAAATGATAAATAGACTCACCCTTTTTGTCCCTGTATTCATTGATGATGGCGAAGGTGGGACTTGCCACTGTTTCCTTCACACCCAGCTCTTCACAGACAGCCTTGATGAAGGTGGTCTTGCCGGCGCCCATGCTCCCGTAAAAAGCGAAGACCTTACTCTCGCCCAT
>Ga0209347_1005104_pt1 | contig 12871 bp, 10 predicted proteins | sample AutmiccommuBRH23_FD_187382 | JGI IMG/M metagenome (GOLD analysis project Ga0209347, IMG submission 187382) | Deep subsurface microbial communities from Mt. Terri, Switzerland - Autotrophic microbial communities BRH/23 (SPAdes) (version 2) | ecosystem: Environmental > Aquatic > Deep subsurface >... | reverse complement strand
ACCTGGACAGAGGCCGCTATCAACGGCTTTTCTGAGACCGAACTGCCGCGCCGTTTCGACACGCCAGACTATCAGGTATTGATCGTCGCCGAGAAGTACCAGACGGGTTTTGACCAACCAAAGTTGTGTGCCATGTACGTGGACCGACGACTGGCTGGTCTCCAAGCGGTACAGACCTTGTCACGCCTGAACCGGAGTTACCCTGGCAAGGAGAAACAGACCTACATCCTCGACTTCCAGAACACTATTGAGGACATTCAGGCAGCCTTCCGCCCGTTCTTCGAAGTCACGGAACTGGAAGCGGTCTCCAACCCCAACCAGATTTACGAACTCGAGGCCAGAATCCAGACCTTCGCCATCATCGACCGAGGTGAGGTCGAGCGTTTCGCTGAGACTTACTATCGTGGGGGGCTCAGTTCCCAGGACCGTGCCCGGCTAGAGGGGCTGGTCCGGCAGGCAATTGCTCGCTATAACTTGGAGGACGACGACGGGAAGCAGGAAGAATTTCGTCAACTCCTCAGGAGCTATATGCGGTTCTACAGCTTCCTGGCTCAGGTGGTGCGTCTCGACGATACCTGGCTGGAGAGACTCTATTCCTACGCCTCCTGGCTGGTCCGACTACTACCCAACCGGGAGATCCCGGCTGATGTCGAGATTACTGACGATATGGTCCGTCTCGCAGCGTTCCGGGTCCAGGAACAACAGGCGCCCTTTAGTGCCTCGCTGAGTCCGGGAGAGCCCGAGAAGCTGAATCCCATTAGCGAATTCGGAGCTCAGCCCTATACTGAGGACGAGGAGCGCTCGCTGTCGGATATAATTCGGTCCTTCAATGAACGGCACGGAACCGAGTTTACCAAAGCGGACTTCCTCCGCTTCGAGCAGGTAAACCGCGAGATCCTCGACCAGGACATGGTCGAAATGCTGCGAAGCAACCCGCCGGACGTGGTGTTCTCCGCCTTCTCAGAGGCCTTCTTCAGGGGTGCAATCCGAATGTTTCAGCGCGACAACGAGATGAAGAACATCGTCCTCAGTGATGCCCAGGCGCGAGAACAGGCTATCCGGCATTTCTTCAACCGGGCGCTGCGGGAAGTGCGGGAAAGTCCGAAGGCCACCGGCTGATTTATCGAGAAGCCTGAGGACCGGCGAATAAGCGCGCGATGGTTTCGCAAGTATCTTCAGAGTCCTGAGCCGCCCAGACGTGAGGGGTGAGTTGTCTGGTGAAGCAGGTTAACATCTACACCGACGGAGCATGTTCCGGAAACCCCGGTCCCGGGGGATGGGGGGTGATTCTCGACTACCGGGGGCACGCAAGGGAGCTGTCCGGTGGTGAGCCCGAGACAACCAATAACCGCATGGAAATCATGACCGTCATCAAGGGACTGGAGGCACTTAAGGAACCGTGCCGGGTAACCATTCACACCGATTCCAGATACGTGACCGATGCCATTCGTAAGGGTTGGGCCAAGAGGTGGCGCGCAAAAAACTGGATGCGCGGTGAGAACACGCCCGCCCTCAATTCCGACCTTTGGAGCCGGGTTCTGCAGTTGTTGGACAAAGACGAGGTGGAGATTCGTTGGGTCCGGGGTCATGCGGGGCACCCGCAAAATGAGCGGTGTGACACCCTGGCGCGCGAAGCGATCGAGCGAGTACGGCGGGAGCACCGCCCTCGTCCGTCGCGCAAGCAAGAAGATCGCTTCGATCACGACATTCGGGATACAGCAGGCAAACCGTCGCCGCGTCGTTTCTAAGAGACATGATTAGTACGGAGGCTGAGTTCTTCACCCAGTGCTACCGCGTTTGCGAAACCCTCGAGAATGGTGACGAGCAAGTGGGAGGAGCGTCATTGGGAAAGCACTATGGAGTAAAATGCACCTCTTGTGACTACAGTGTCTCGGTCAAAGAGGGAGTCGGAATGATGTATTCGCCGCATGCCGTTTTCTATGGCTATTGTAGCGATGAATCGCAGAACTGGAGTATAGCTTTCCCCGACGGCCTATGCGAGCCCGGCAGGCCGTTACTCGAGGATCTGGTAAGAAGCAAGGACACCAAGGAGCGGGCATTTTCTTTGCTTGAGGCTGGAGCTATCCCGACTGATGACTACGGCCATGAGCTATATGTCTGTCGGAAGTGCCACCATCTTTTCAACAGGTTCTATTTCCGGATTCAGGCGGAGGATGAAGAATACGAACCAGACTATCGGTGTTCTCATTGTAAGGCGCTGGTAGAACGGGCAGACTTGAAATCCGATCATGAAACGTTGTGGGTCGTTTACAAAAACAACAAAGATGCCAACTGGCATTGTCCTCAGTGTGGGAACGAAAGGCTGCAATATGACGGCGCCATGCTTTTGTGGGATTAGACCTTGTCTATTTGCCTAACTGATTTAGCTCTAGGCATTATGTTATGCTGTTACTACCGCAATCTGTCTGGGGGGGTGCTATTCTACGAAAGCACTGCTTTTGAGTAGCCACTAGACTACTTGCTTACGGGATGCAGGCAGTAAAGGCTAAATGCTCTCGTAAAACCGTCCATTACCAATCATGGGGAGAATGTAGTCTTCGCAGATTGGGGGGACCCGGCGGGAGAACCACATTCTTACCTTGGGATTGTGGAGATGAGTTGCCATGAACAGAAGGATCGTCATGACGAAAAAGGCCTCGATATACTTCATGTCTTCGTCCGGCAATTCACGGACGCTCCGGTAGCCGGAAAGCAGCGCCTTCCTGATGTGCAGGGGACTGAAATCAGCGGAAATACCACCCAGATCCATGTAGTAGTAGCCGTGGCCGCAGAGACAGAAGTCGATGGGCGCCACGCCGCTTTCCTGGACGATAAGGTTGGTCTTCTGGAGGTCCGCATGGATGAGGCCCCGGGCCTGTGAACCCCTGTCGTCCAGCTCAGCCATCAACTCGCAGATCCTATCACCGCCTTCCCGAATGACTTTGTAATGGTCAGGGGTTATAAGCCCCAGACTAACGGCGTCCCCGATGGATTCCGCCACAGATCTGACCTTGGCTACATCGTAGCTGTGACGGTCTAGGGACCTCCCTATTTCCCAGCGGGAAGCGAAATCGTGGAGTTTGGCAGTCATTACCCCTGCCTGGTAGGCCTCGACAGCCCACTCTGGATCCTCTTGGTGCATGGCCCTGCCGTCAATCCATGTCAGGACGGTAACACGCACCTTGCCGCCACCCTCTGGATCATCAATCTCTGACACCAGCCGGTTATCCCGGTTCTGAACGGGTTTCTGCACTGGAATGTCAGTATTCTCGTGAATGGCCCCAATGAACATGAGTTCAGACTGGAGGGCGCTCAGTGAGTGCTGCGCTGTCGCCGATGAGAAACCCTTAACAGGCCTGTGGATGCGCAGCACGAATTGTTCATCGGTCTTGCCGCTGATGACCTGGCAGGTAAGATTCTCGTTATGACGGATTAGTGACGTCTGAGGATCAGAGATATCGTACTGCGCCAGCGCCGTCTGAACTAACTGCTGCCATGGTTCCACCAGATATGCCGCCCCCTCTACAATCTGTCGCACTGGGTCACGCTAGCCAGTATTCCTTAGTCTACCACATTCACCCCTGGAAGGCGAGGTGATGTGTTAGCATGTAAATGCTGGACAACAATGGCTGCCAGTAGCAGGAGCGGCAGGTGGAGCTTCAGGGCAAGGCCAAGGCCAATTCCCTCAGCAAGCAGGCCGGTAATGCTAATTCCCAGGCCGGCGAGGCCGAAAGCGACCCCCTCTATAATCCCCGACGCCATCGCTGATCTTTTGGGATATAGTTCCTGGGCCAGCACCACGCTGGCGGGCAACGCTGCCTGGAGGGTAAATCCGCCCAGGGCCACCAGGATCCATATGAAGCTGGCTGTCTGTTCCCAGAAGAACACTGTGAAGACAGCAAAGCCCACAATGCACGCCGCCGCTATCAGTCGTTTCCGACCATACCGGTCTGATAGGTACCCGCCAGCCAGTGCGCCGGCGGTGCCAGAGATCAGGTAGAGGGTGAGAAACCCACCGACCCCGACTTCGGGCAGAAGTTCTTGCTTGACCAGATAGAGTGGGGCAAAGACAGCAACCATGTACGCAAACCACGACCGTAGACAGGCGACAAGGGTTAGCAGGCGCAAGGGCCGTGGGATATCCCCGACGACCTCAAGGACCTGTTGAAGGGTGGCAGGCGAGGTGACGTTGCTTTCTAAGCCGAGGTTCAGCCTGTGCAGTCCCGTCAGTACCAGAATGCCTGCAACTGCCAGCCCTGGCAGGGCAAGAAACACCAATGAATTAAGTCCTCGCGATACCACCAAAGGCACAATCAGGACGGGGGCTAATGCAAACCCAAGACTACCGCCTGCGGAATAGAGGGCCATGGCCAATCCCCTGCTCTTCTCACTAACCCGGCTTACAGACGCCGCTCCGATTGGATGGTATACTCCGGAGCCGAGTCCGCCCAGCACAGGGAAGATGACCAGAAGGGCAAAGCTGGTGGCAAACCCAAGCATACTTGTAAACAGGGCTGCCCAGGCCACTGATACGACCAGCAGCCACCCCTTACCCCAGCGGTCAGCGAAGTAGCCGAAGATCGGTTGTGAGAAGGAGGATACCACTGAGGTGATGGAGACCGCCAGCCCGCAGAGGGCAATCTCCAGGTTTAGCCTAATGGCAACAATGGGTAGCAGGGCTGGAAGAAAGTTCATATAGAAGTCAATGCCAAAGTGCCCCAGGGAGGCAGCCAGCACCCCTGGTACTGAAAAGCGGCTATCCTTCATTGGGCTGCCTCGACGGCCTTCTGCGCCGGAGCCGAAAGGACCCTGGTGCCTCTATCTTCCTGAACCCTCAGGAAGACGACTCCTGACAGTATTAGCAAACTGCCGATTAGCTGCATTGCACTGAGATACTCACCCAGGAGCAGGTAGGCGAAGAGAGCTGTCAGTGCTGGCTCCAGGGTGGCGATCAGGTTGGCAATACTTGAGGGCAGGTACACGAGACTAACGTTATAGAGGCCAAATCCCACCAGCGTTGGGCCTGCCGCCAGAAGGAGCAGGAATCCCCAACCCGCGGTGGAGTCCCCCAAACAGAAGAGGTCAGCTGGATTGGCGGCGGTGCCGGGTAGAAACTGGCCTGGTAGCAGGTTCGCCAGCAACAGGAAGACGGCGGCGAATCCAAAGGTGTATAACAGGGTGGTCCAGGGGTTCAGCCCCCGCTGCGACGCCGATCGGCCCATCAGGCTGTAGACGGCGTAACATAGTCCCGAGAGGGCTCCTGCCGTGATGCCTGCCAGGTTGGCCTGCCAGGCTGTGGGGGTCAACACCTCTGATATAAGAACGCAGCCCCCCAGGCTGAAGACCACAGCCAGTCCTTTAGCCCAGTTCAGTGGTTCCTTCAACAGCCACCAGCCAAGGAGGACGGTGTAGGCTGCCGAGCTGTAGACCAATACCGTGGAGACCGCCGCCCCCACCAGGGCTACAGATAGGGTCCAGAGTGCGTTGAAGACGGCCAGCACAAGGCCGTAGGCAAGAAGGTAGGAGAGGTCCTGCCGTTTAAGGCGCAACAGAGCAGGGAAGAACAGCCACAGCACTGGCAGCAGGACCAGGGCTGTAAAGGCGTCACGCCAGAAGGCCAGTATTAAGGGCGGTAGATGATAGGTCTCCGTTACGTGCCTGATGAGGATCGCTGTGGTGGATAATATGATGGTAGCGGCCAGGGCGATGGAGTATCCTCTGGTTAGACTAGCGGGATCAGTGGTGCTGGATGAAGGCACGGGCTCACTTCCTTTTACAGTCTGGGTTGCTATACTGTCATTTCAATCTTAGAGGGTCATCAGGGCGGTGGGTAGGGCCAAAACTGGCAAGGTTTGATAGTGCCAATTTCGCGATTGGATATGTAGATACGGCCAGTTCATGCTACAATCAAGTTACCAATTACAAGTCGACCCAAGCAGGAGCCGAATCAAGCTGGGTCCGAGCCGGGGCTAGGCCGGGCGCGAGAGGAGTCGGTTGATGCGAATTCCCCTTGACCATCAAAGCGATACACCGCTTTACCTGCAGATTGTGGAACACCTTCGTGAGGGCATACTCTCAGGGAGATTAGAGCCGGACACGCGCCTGCCAGCCAGTCGTCGCCTTGCCGACGACCTGGGCGTCAGCCGCATCACAGCAGAAAACGCTTACGGAGAACTAGAGGCCGCCGGCCTTGTTCGTCGTCAAATGGGGAGTGGGACATATGTGCTTTCGCCCTGGCCTCTGCCACAAACCTCTGCAGGCAACAGTGGTGACGCTGGCGAGGCTGGTGAGGCTGGCGAGACCTGGCCCCTCTGGCAGCAGGCTATCCAGGCCCGCAATCAGTCATCGCAGGGGGGAACCCCCGAGGAGTTGCTTCAGCAAGGGGGACACCCCAACCCAATCTCCTTTGCAGGAGGCAGCGGTGACCCTCGCCTCTTCCCTGTGGATGATCTTCGCAAGACCATTCAAGCCGTAATGCGGCGCGACGATAGGACGGCCCTGGGCTATGGGGAACCTGGCGGTTACACACCCTTGCGTCGTACCATCGCCGGTGTCCTTGCCAGCCAGGGCCTACAGGCAGGGCCCGAGAACATTCTCATCACTTCCGGCTCACAGCAGGCCATGGCCCTGGTCTCTCAGCTCCTTCTCAGGCCGGGTGACGCCATCCTTGTGGAGAGCCCAACCTATGCCGGGGCCCTGGATCTCTTTCGCGCCCTTGGTTTGCGGATGGTGGATGTGCCCGTTGATGACGAGGGCATGCAGGTTGACAGGGTCGAGCAGCTCCTTCAGAGCCATCACCCGAAGCTGATCTATACAATCCCGAACTTCCACAACCCGACGGGGACCTGCATGAGCGGCCAGCGTCGCCGCCAGCTAGTTGCCCTGGCAGACCGCTATAATACCCCTATCTTGGAGGATGATTTTGTCGGGGATCTCCGCTACGACGGACGCGCCCAGCCGGCCCTCAAGGCCGTTGACCCCGGCGGTAGGGTCATCTACACCAGCACCTTTTCCAAGATGCTGATGCCGGGACTGCGGGTGGGATTCGTAGTGGCTGAAGGGCCGGTAGGTGAGGCCCTGGCCAACCACAAGCGGGCAGTAGATCTTGCCACATCGAGCCTCATCCAACGGGCCCTGGAGGACTACGTGACAGTGGGGCGCTACCAGGTGCACCTGCGCCGCTCCTGCCGGATCTATGGGGGAAGGCGCGACGCCATGCTGGAGGCCATCGACAAGCACTGGCCCTCGGGGGCCCAGGTCAACTCGCCCCAGGGCGGGCTCTTCATCTGGCTGCGCCTGCCCTCGGGTCTATCCTCCAATGAACTTCTACCGCTGGCCTGCGAAGAAGGCACCGCCTTTGCTCCGGGCAGGGTCTTTGTTCCCGGTGGTTCTGACTGCGATAACTACCTGCGATTAAACTTCGCCGCGGAACCCCGCAGTGAGATTGAGGAAGGTATCAGACGGCTTGGAAGGGCAATAGCTCGGTTGATGCCATGATGGATAGCGACAGCATGCAAACCAGGCCTACTCCTGTCGTGATAAGATAGAGGAAGTGAGAGGCCGATTTACTGCCGCGAGTCAGTCCAGGCTATGATGGCTTAGGGGACTCAATGCACCGATTACAGGGGGGATGCTGCTGATGATCATACGAGCTTGGGGCGCATTCAGGAGGGGAGAGCGGTTAATAGGGATCCTGTCCCGGCCCTTCAGGGCCTTCTTCGCCACTGAATCTGCCGCCGGGGTCCTCCTGATCCTGGCTACCGTAACCGCCTTAGTGTGGGCAAATTCGCCATTGAGAGATGTATATACAGCAACCTGGCAGATCCCCTTAACCATCGGCATCGGCGAAGCGGCACTGACCAAACCACTGCTTCTCTGGATCAACGACGGCCTGATGGCGATCTTCTTCTTTGTAGTCGGCCTGGAGATAAAGCGGGAACTCCTGGCAGGGGAACTCTCTTCAGTGAGGCGGGCCATCCTTCCGGTGGCGGCGGCCCTCGGTGGGATGATTGTACCTGCCCTGGTCTATGTCCTCTTCAATCTCGGCAGTCCCACAATTGATGGTTGGGGTATACCCATGGCCACTGATATAGCCTTTGTCCTGGGGGCCGTTGCCTTGCTGGGGAGAGGGCTGCCCACATCGATCCGGGTTTTTCTGGCGGCATTGGCGATCGCCGACGACCTCGGGGCTGTGCTTGTCATTGGTCTGTTCTTCACTGAGAACCTGAAGGTCATCTGGTTGCTGTGGGCCGGGGGAGCCGTCCTGGTTCTGGCTATCCTCAATGCCAGTGGCCAGCGCCGCGAACTTCCCTACCTGGTCCTGGGCGTGTCCCTCTGGTTTGCTGTGCTCAAGTCGGGTATCCACCCGACGGTGGCTGGGGTGACCCTGGCCATGTTCATACCGGCCCGACAACGCTATGACTGGGCTGAGTTTCAGGGCAGTTTTCAGCGAATAGCAGCCGACCTGAGGGCCGCTGATGGAGAACCATCAGACACTAGTGACCAGGTTCGCCAGTCTGTGCTCCACGAGTTGGACGAGCTGGTTGAAGGGGCGCGAACCCCATTGCAGGACCTGGAACATAATCTCCACCCCTGGGTCGCCTTTGGTGTCTTGCCCCTCTTCGCGCTGGCCAATGCCGGTGTGGCCCTTGCTGGCTTTGATCTGCAAGCCCTGCTCAGTCCGGTCAGTCTTGGGATCATCGGCGGCTTGGTGGTGGGTAAGCCGGTGGGAATTGCCGCTTTCTCATGGCTAGCGGTGCGGGTGGGTATCGCCGATCTGCCCGAGGCTGCCAGTTGGAGGCACCTGGTAGGGGTAGCTGCTCTGGCGGGGATCGGTTTTACCATGTCCCTATTCATTGCTGGCCTCGCCTTTGATGCCCCTGCTCTTCTTGCCACGGCCAAACTGGGCATTCTTCTTGCATCCCTGTTGGCAGCGATGGTCGGTACGGGAATCCTGCTTCCCGCCAGGACCAAAAGTGAAATCTAGCCCTGTCTTGACCAAGGGTAGCGCTGAGTCGAATGCCCGGTTGATGGACAAATTGATGGATAAACACCAGGTTTACAGAAGCGGTTTGTTGGGTTAGAATGTTAGGGCAGGCTGCATGTAATGCTGGATAGTCGGGAGCATGCCATGCTGGTTGCACAATGAATTCAAGTTAATATTGAGCCTTCGGGGGTCGGGTGAGCCGCGCTTGTGGCAATTCCCTACCGGTGGTAATGCGCGGGTGTCTCAGGACTAACCACGCGCTAGCCCACGAGCTGTTTAGAGGCAGACCTGGTGAGATTCCAGGGCCGACGGTATAGTCCGGATGGAAGAAGGCGGTCAGCTGAGTGTAGTGTAATGTAGGTCCTATTCACCTGACCTGTTGCCCCCGGAGCGGCTCGCGGGGGTTTTTCTATGCTGCAGAAGGGAGACCCAATTGAACATCAACAGAAGAGCTTTGGACATCGATAGGAGAATGATGCAGCTGGCCATACAGCTGGCCCTCAAGGGGAAGGGGCGCACAAGCCCCAACCCCGCCGTTGGGGCTGTGGTGGTTTCTAATGATGGTAATGGTAGGGTGGTAGGCCGTGGTTATCACCGCAAGGCCGGAGGCCCCCACGCTGAGGTATTTGCCCTGGAGGAGGCCGGTGCCGCCGCCAGGGGGGCCACCCTCTACGTGACCCTTGAGCCCTGCTGCCATCAGGGCAGGACGCCGCCCTGCACAGACAGGATCATCGCCGCCGGCATCAGGCGGGTTGTGGTTGGCTCCATTGACCCTAACCCCAGGGTTGCAGGCAAGGGGATTGAGCAGCTGAGGGCTGCGGGGATTGATGTGAGCACCGGGGTCCTGGAGGTAGCGACGAGAAGGCTCAACGAAGGTTTTAACAAGGTGATGGAGACCGGTTTACCCTTTGTGCTCTATAAGTACGCCATGACCCTTGACGGGAAGACCGCTACCAGCGCCGGGCACTCCCAGTGGATTAGCTCCCCGGCGGCGCGGCTCCTGGTTCACCAGTGGCGCAACGAGTACGACGCCATCATGGTCGGCAGTGGAACGGTGGTTGCCGACAACCCCCGGCTCACCTGCCGGATCGCTGGGGGAAGGGACCCGGCCCGTGTCATAGTCGACACCCAGGGCAGGATAGCGGCTAACAGCAGGGTCTTGCACCTTGAATCCCCGGCGCCAACGATAGTGGCGGTGGGCAGTGACGACGCCTCAAGGCGCCTCCGGGAGGGCATCGCCGCCGGTGGCCAATCCACTGCTGGCTCCTCCGCGACCAGCAGTTCCACTGCCAGTCGTGAAGTTATAGTCTGCGGAACAACCAATAGTAGGGTTGACCTGAAGGCGCTCCTGAGAGAGCTGCCCAGAAGGGGCATCAACAGCGTCCTTCTGGAGGGCGGTTCCACATTGGCCTACTCCATGTTGGCAGCGGGGTTGGTAGACAAGGTAGCGGCCTTCGTTGCCCCCAAACTTGCCGGTGGGAGGGGCGCCCCCTCTCCTCTGGGCGGTTTCGGGGTCAGTAGGATGGACGAATCATGGCAGCTTACGGAGGTTGAATATAGCCCGGTAGGCGGTGACATTCTTGTGGAAGGATATGTTATGGGTCCGGGAACTGAAAGGGAGTGACCAGGGTGTTTACGGGGATCATTGAGGGGATTGGTAAGGTCAAACGCGTTGTGTCGGGGAGTGAGTCTGCCTCAATCCAGGTGGACCTGGGCGACCTTGCCCCAGGAGTGGCCATTGGCGCCAGCGTTGCTATTAACGGCGTCTGTCTCACCGCAACATCTCAGGTGGGAGACCTGGTTGCCTTCGATGTCATGCCCGAGACCTTTCGCAACACAACCCTCAGGGCCTTAGCCCCCGGTGACAGTGTCAACCTGGAGCGAGCCCTTGAGGTCGGAGGGCGCCTTGACGGACACATTGTCCTGGGCCACGTGGACGGGATCGGGGAGATCATCAGGAAGCAGCGAGAGGGTACCTCCACTGTCTTCGAGATTGGAGCCCCCCCTGATATCCTCCGGTACATCGCTTATAAGGGGTCAATCACCATCGACGGTATCAGCTTGACGGTGTCAAGACTAACGGAATCCTCCTTTGAGGTCTCGATAATACCGCATACAGAGACCTTTACCGTACTAAGAAGGCGGCGGGCGGGCGACCTGGTTAACCTGGAGGTCGACGTCCTGGCCCGCTACATAGAGAGGCTCCTGCAGGTACAGGAACCAGGTTCGTCAAGCAAAGAGTCCCAGGGAGAGGCCGCCGAACGCCAGGGGATAACGAAGGAACTTCTGTTGAGCCGGGGCTTTCTAGAATAGCCGCCTCAGCAGCGTAGCGCCGGTTATATCGACTACTGATCGTTACAGATGACAGCTACCGGAGAAGACACTAGATTGGGTGAGATAATCATGTCTGAGAGCAACCAAGCAATAGGGTTTTCCACCATTGAAGAGGCAATTGCCGAGATCAGAGCGGGGCGCATGATTGTTGTTGTTGATGACGAAGACCGGGAGAACGAGGGCGACCTGGTGATGGCAGCGGAGAAGGCTACTCCTGAGACCATCAACTTTATGGCCAAGTATGGCAGGGGGCTGATCTGCGCCCCCCTCACCGCCAGGCGCGCCGAGGAGCTGGACCTGGAGCAGATGGTCAGGGTAAACCGGGATGCAATGAACACCGCCTTCACCGTGTCGGTGGATCATGCCCAGGTGTCAACGGGCATCTCTGCCGTCGAGAGGGCCCGGACGGTGCAGGCCCTGGTCAGCGCGGACACCCTACCGACAGACCTGAGGCGACCGGGACATATCTTCCCTCTTAAGGCCATGGAGGGCGGGGTGCTGCGGCGGGCGGGCCACACAGAGGCCGCCGTTGACCTGGCGGAGCTGGCTGGGCTTTCCCCTGCCGGGGTCATCTGTGAGATCATGGACGAAGACGGGACAATGGCCCGGGTCCCCCGGCTCAAGGAGTTCTGTAGTAAACACGGGCTCAAACTGGTAGCGATTAAGGATCTTATTGAGTACAGGATGCGGACCGAGAGCCTCATTAAGGGCGAGGCCACCGTGGACCTGCCCACACGGCATGGAGACTTCGTTCTCAAGGCCTACAGTAATTCGGTCAACAGTGAGGTCCATCTAGCCCTGGTCAAGGGCGACGTTGCAGGAAAGTCAGATGTCCTGGTGCGGGTCCACTCCCAGTGCCTTACGGGCGACGTCTTTGGTTCGCGCCGCTGCGACTGTGGAGACCAGATGGCTTCTGCCCTGCAGAAGATAGAGAAAGAGGGGCAGGGGGTCTTCCTCTACATGCAGCAGGAGGGACGGGGGATCGGCCTCCTGAATAAACTCAGGGCCTACAGCCTGCAGGAGCAGGGGCGAGACACTGTTGAGGCCAATGAAGAGCTGGGTTTCCCGGCGGACCTGAGGGACTACGGCCTTGGCGCCCAGATCCTCGCTGAACTGGGCCTGTCCACCATCAGGCTGATGACGAATAATCCCCGTAAGATCACGGGGCTTCAGGGCTATGGGCTTAAGGTTGTGGAGCGAGTCCCCATCGAAGTGGGTCACTGTGACACAAACCTCAGATACCTGGAGACAAAGAAGGAGAAACTGGGGCATCTGCTGGACTGGCCGGGGCAGCAATAGGTTAGAGGCAGCGGAGGATAAATGAGGTGATGTTATGAGGCATTTTGAAGGCAACCTGATTGGCAGAGGGCTCAAGATGGCGGTGATTGTCGGCAGGTTCAATGAGTTTATCACAACCCGCCTCCTGGGGGGAGCCAAGGACGCCCTCCTCAGGCATGAGGTCAATGTGGAAGAGGATGTGGATGTATTCTGGGTTCCAGGGGCCTTTGAGATCCCCCTGGCGGCCAAGAAGGCAGCAGATAGCGGCAGGTA
>Ga0209347_1005102_pt1 | contig 12874 bp, 13 predicted proteins | sample AutmiccommuBRH23_FD_187382 | JGI IMG/M metagenome (GOLD analysis project Ga0209347, IMG submission 187382) | Deep subsurface microbial communities from Mt. Terri, Switzerland - Autotrophic microbial communities BRH/23 (SPAdes) (version 2) | ecosystem: Environmental > Aquatic > Deep subsurface >... | reverse complement strand
ACAGCGCGCACCGTGGCCGGGGAGATTATGGGCTTAAGGCACCGGGAATATTATGTCGAGGGTGTTCAGTTCCACCCAGAGTCCATCCTGACCCAGCAGGGCAAGAGGCTGCTGGCAAATTTCCTGGTGGCCGGGGAGGTTTCAGGTGAGGCCGTTTCTGCTTAAAAAACTGGAACTTGATCCCGACCCCGTAACCCTTTTCAGGGGTGTAGCGGGGCTGCCCGGCAGCATCCTGCTGGACAGCGGGATGATCATGGAGGGGCTGTCCAGGTACAGCTTTATTTCGGCCGACCCTTTCCTGGTGCTTACCTCCAGGGGCGACCGGATCCGGATTGAGAAAAGGTCCGGGCCCGGGGCCGGAGAGGTGGAGACAAGGGTGGGCAACCCCCTGGAGATACTGGGCGAACTTTTGCGGCAGCACGGCCTGGGAGGGGTTCAATGCCCCTTTCCCTTTTTCGGCGGGGCGGCGGGCTACTTTGCCTATGACCTGGGCCGCCGGTTGGAGAGGCTGCCGGAAAAGGCCACTGACGACGTGGGGGCGCCGGAGATGTGGCTGGGCTTTTATGACGCGGTGGCTATACTGGATCAGGTTGAGGGCACCGTGCACCTATCCTCCACCGGAAGGCCGGAAGATGGGCCGGCCGGGGCGGCCCGGGCCAGGGAGCGCCTGGAGTGGCTGGAGGGCTTGATCACCGGATGCAGCCCGACAACTGAGACAACTAAAGTCGCTATCTCAGCCAGGGTTGCCGAAGCCGCCGGGGAGCCTGCCGAAAGGGCCGGCCTGGAAAAGGGAACGCCGCTGACCTCGGACTTTGACCGCGATGGTTACTGCGCGGTGGTGGAAAGGGCCAGGGAGTATATTGCCGCCGGAGATATCTTCCAGGTCAATCTCTCCCAGCGCTTCAGACTGCCCGGGGGGGCGGACCCATGGCTCATTTACCGGCGGCTTAGGGAGATCAACCCGGCCCCCATGGCGGCTTATCTAAACTGTGGCGACCTGCAGGTGGTCAGCGCCTCCCCCGAAAGATTCCTCAGGCTGCGTTCGGGTTTGGTGGAGACCAGGCCCATCAAGGGCACCAGGCCCAGGGGGGCAACCCCGGAAGAAGACCGGGCGCGCCGGGAGGAGCTGTGGAACAGTGAAAAGGACCGGGCCGAGCTGGTGATGATCGTGGACTTGGAGAGAAACGACCTGGGCCGGGTGTGCGCGCCGGGGTCGGTGCGGGTGCCCGAGCTTTACCGGCTGGAGGAATTCCCCACAGTCCACCACCTGGTCTCCACGGTGGAGGGGAGGCTGGAGGAAGGGCGGGATCTGGTGGACCTCTTAAAGGCCGCCTTTCCGGGTGGGTCCATCACCGGTGCCCCCAAAATACGGGCTATGGAGATAATCGAAGAGCTGGAGCCGGTAAGGCGGGGGATTTACTGCGGGTCCATCGGCTACCTGGCCTTTAACGGCGACGCCGACCTGAACATCGTGATCAGGACCCTGGTGTTTAACCGGGACAGTATCTACCTACAGGTGGGCGGGGGAATCACCATCGACTCCGACCCGGAGGCGGAGTACCAGGAGACCCTGGACAAGGCCAGGGCGCTGGCGAATGCTTTAGGGCTAAAGATATAAAAGCGGAAAGCAATAAGCGTAGGCAAAACAGTAAGCTATGGCCGGAAGCACTCCAACAAATTTCCACAGTTTAAAATGCTAATAGCTAACAGCTAACTGCTAACTGCTATTCAAGGGGGTCTTGCCCATGAGCAAAGATATTGTCTGCCTCAACGGCCAATTTGTTCCGGCCCCGGAGGCCGTTATACCGGTGGATGACCGGGGAGTGCTGTACGGCATGGGTATTTTTGAGACCATCAGGGTGGCCGGGGGGAAGCCAAGTCTTATCGGCCGGCACCTCTCCCGGCTGTTTGCCTCGGCGGCCGCCCTGGGGCTGGAAATTACCTTCAGCCGGGAAGAATTATCCCGCATGCTCCGCGCCACGGCGGCGGAGAACGGGCTGGATCAAGGCGGGCTGCGCCTGACCCTGACCGCCGGGGGAGAGTCGGGCGGGCCGCTGATCATTATCGCCGCCAGGCCGCTGCCCTACCGGCGGGAACAGTATCTGAACGGAATCCGGGCCGGCTTTTCCACGGTCAGGAGAAATGAACAATCCCCCCTGATTGGGCACAAGACACTGAACTATTTTGAAAATATGCTGGCCCGGCGCCAGGCCGTGGACGCGGGCTGGGATGAGGCCTTTCTGGCCAACACCTCGGGCAATCTGGCCGAGGGCGCGGTAAGCAATATTTTTCTGGTGGGCCGGGGAAAGGTGATCACCCCCCATCCCCGGTGCGGGCTGCTGCCAGGCATCACCCGGGGTCTGGTGATTGAACTGTGCGCGAGGCTGGGTCTGCCGCTGGAGGAAAGGGAGGTGGCGCCGGAAGAAATATACCGGGCCGGGGAGTGTTTGGTCACCAACTCGCTGCTGGGGGTAATGCCGGTAACCGCCGTTGGGGGCACGGACATTGGCGGCGGCCGGCCCGGTGAGGTGACCAAAAGAATCATGGCGGCCATCAATGAATCATGAACAGTTCAGAAATTAAATCCTTATTATTCGCTGACCTGAAAAGGAGGGAGGGCCGAAGCCCTCCCTCCCGTTTTCTAAAAATCTCGCTCAGGTGAGTGCTCGACCAAGTCTATGGCCCCCAGCACTATATGGGCCAGTCCAAACCCGGCGATGCCCCAGCCCAGCGACTGGTTGACTCCCCTCAGGGCCAGACCGGTGGCGGTGACGGCGGTGCCCAGTACGGTTGGTATCATGCCTTCCCTTGTCATTTACTAGCCTCCTTCGGACAATAAATTGTCAAGTACATATATTGTGCTGGAGGAGGGTGGCGATTATGTTGCTTAAATACTGGCGGATTATACTTAATCTGGCATCCTTATTTTTAATATTTGCTCATTGACAGCTTTTGCCGAAAGAATATAAAATATATTATATTAAATATGAAATATATTTGAGGCAAATCTGGGAGGATTAAAATTGTCAAGCATGCCCGGCCAATTCCGGACTAAAACCGAGATGGTTTATGACTGGATCAAGGAGAGAATACTGAGCGGAGATTTGAAGCAGGGTGAAAAGATCAACATTAAGGAGACTTCCGTGCAATTCGGGGTAAGCGGTATTCCGGTCCGGGAGGCCGTCGGCAAGCTTCAGTCCGAGGGCCTGGTGGAAATAATTCCTCACGTGGGTGCCAGTGTTACGGCTTACAGCTCCCATCAAATCAAAGAAATCAACCTGATCCGCAGTGAACTGGAGACCCTGGCACTGAAACTGGCGGCGGACTATTTAAACCAGGATCTTTTAAATAATCTGGAGGCAATAATTAAAAAAATGGACCAAGCCCTGGAGGAAGGGGACATCAAATCATTTGGCCGGTTAAACCGGGAATTTCACCTCAGCATCTACAGGGTCTCGCCATACAGGTTTCTCTACGATCTCATCGTCTCCCTCTGGGACCGCGGTGAGCTGCGCCGGAAGGCGTTCATGCAGGACCCCGCCAGGGCAAAGAAATCCCAGGAGGAGCACTGGGAAATGTACCGGGCGCTGTGCGCCGGCAACTTTGAAAAGGCCCTGGAAATATTCCGGCGGCAAAAGGAAGAGACCTTCAAGTTTGCCATGTCCAGGCTCAATAATTAATGGCAATAGTTTGTAAAGGCGGCAGAATGACAAAAATAGCCGCAAATTTCAAATAAGCCGGATTAATGTGCCCGCTTCTGTAGTGACAACCCGCCCGTCGGCGGGGCCGGTGCAGGCGGGCAGCGTTGGCCGATAGCAGGTAGCTTTAAGTAAATACAAAAACAGGGGGGTATTCTGTGGCGCTGAAAGAACACATCATTGACACCGACGTACTGATTCTGGGAGGTGGTATTGCGGGGCTGTATGCCGCCATCCGGGCCAAAAACAAGCCCGTGGACGTGGTGCTGGTGGACAAGGCCTTTCCCGGGCGCAGCGGCAACAGCCTGTACGCGTCTGGGGCCATCTGCGGCTACCAGGCCGGGGACAGCCTCAGGGACTACTTGGTGGACGACCTCAGGACCTGTTTTTTCCTGGACGATCAGGAGCAGGCCGAGAGGGTCATCGAAGGCATGTACGCCTGCCGGGAGGAGATGGAAAGCTGGGGGATTGAGTGGGTCCGGGACAGCGAGGGCAAGATCATTCGCAAAAAAGGGCTGGGCATGCTGAAGTCTTATAATATCCACTTCAGCGGCGGCCGGCGCTTGATGAACGTCATCCGGGGCGAGGCCGTGCGGCGGGGCACCCGGATCCTGGACCGGATCATGATCACCGATCTTCTCACCAGGGATGGCGAGGTGGTGGGAGCGGCGGGATTTCACATCAGGAGCGGTGAATTTTACTGTATTAAGGCCCGGTCCACCATCGTGGCCACCGGCTGCTTCGACGCCAAGGGAGGTCAGCCCCAGTGGAACCTGACCGGCGACGGGGTGGCGGCCGCCCTGCGGGCGGGGGCTGAGCTGAGGAACATGGAGCACTATGACTGGAGTATGGGGCCGGCCAGGCACTTTGACCGGTCTTCGGGCTGCCATGTGCTGCTGGGTCACGGGGCGCACCTGGTCAACCGCTTCGGTGAAAGATTTATCCACAAATACCTGGATCGTTTCGGCTACCCCGCCGAGATTGGCGACCGCACGCCCCGGAACATATTCGTTTACTCCATAGCTCAGGAGGCCGCCGCCGGCAACGGTCCCATCTTCATCGACTGCCGGCACCTGCCCGGACACGAGATAGAATCCATCAAAAATTCCATTCCCCACCTCCATGCAGCCTGGGTCAAGGCCGGGCTGAACATTAAAAAGGATCTTGTGGAGTACACCGTGGTGCCCCACGGAACCACGGCCACCGGCGGGATCAGGATCGACAATTTCGCCGGGACCTCGGTGCCCGGGCTGTATTGCGCCGGGGACGCTGCGGACAGGATGTGGGCCGGCGTCAACGGCCTCACCGGGGCCATTGTGTCGGGCTGCTGGGCCGCCGAGTCGGCGGTGCAGAGGGTGTTGAAACCCCAAAATGTGGCCTTGGACGGAGAACAGGTGGGCGCAATCAAGGAAAAAATATATAGTCCCCTCCTGGGCGGTACTTTAAAGACCCGGGAGGCTATTTCCCAGGTTCAGAACATATTGTACCAGGAGATCGGCATAATAAGGCAGGCCCACCGGCTGGAAAAGGCCATCGCCAACATCCGGGCCTTCCGCCGGGAGGCCCTGCCGAAGATCTGCGCCGCCGACTTTCATGACCTGGCCAAGGCCCACGAGGTGGCCAACATCGCCGACCTGATTGAAACCGTCGCCGCAAGCTCTCTTTTCCGTGAGGAAACCCGCTATTTCAACATCCGGGAGGATTTCCCCAAACGGGACGACGTCAACTGGCTGAAATGGGTCGTCGTCCGGCGGGAGGGCGGAGACCTGCAGCTGAGCACGGTGGATATTCCACAAGACAAGGTCAGGATCGAAGAAATCGACTGGGTCTAACTGATTGACTGAGGGAGGGATACCATGCCTTTCAAGGCCATCTTAAAACACCGCTGCAACGGCTGCGGCACCTGTATTGAAACCTGCCCGGTGGACGTCCTCAGGGCCGGCCCGGACGGCAAGCCGTATGCCGCCTACCCGGAAGACTGCATGTCCTGCTTCATGTGCACCTATGACTGCCCCATGGAGGCTATCCAGATCACACTGTTCAACCTGAGAAGAACGCCGTACCTGCCTACCAGGGAATTGAACAAGAATATGTCGTAAAAAAGCTCTAAGCTCAAAGCGGTAAATGGTAAGGTGCAAGCATCAGCCGTTGTTGACCGCAGAGGTGGTCCCGAATAAAAAATAATAGGGAGGCTACAAGATGTCAGTGCGGTATTTTAGTAAATCAGCCCGCCTGCTGGCCGCCGCCTTATCCCTGGGCCTGGCCGTGGCCCTGGCCGGGGGCTGCTCAAGTCAGGCAACCCCCCAAAAGTCTGAAGGCAGTAAGCCTGCTGATAAGTATCCGAATAAAAACATCACCCTGGTGGTGCCCTTCGGCCCTGGCGGCAGCACCGACACCCTGGCCAGGTCCCTGGCCCCGGCCCTGCAAAAACAGCTGGGTGTCACGGTGGTAGTGGAGAACATGCCCGGCGCCGGCGCCCAGGTTGGCTTCACCAACGTATTCCAGGCCAAGCCCGACGGCTATACCCTGGTGGTGGTGGACCAGCCCACCATGCAGATCGGGGAAGTGGGGGGAGCCAAATACAAGACCCAGGAATTTACCAAGATTTACGGCCTGACCGTGCGCTCCCACGGCTTTGCGGTGAGGTACGACGACAAGGCCGCCACTCTGGATGATTTTATCAAGCAGTACCAGGGCAAGACCGTCAATGCCTCCTGCGCCGGGCTGGGCACGGCCGGGGAACTCCAGCTCAGGCTGGCCGCCAAGTCCATGAAAACAGACTTCAAGGCCATCCCCTTTGCCGGTGCCGCCGAGCAACTGTCGGCGCTGCTGGGCAGCCAGACCCAGGCGGCCTTCGCCTCTCTGGAAAACTGCATCCCCCTGCACAAGGACAAGAAAATAAAGATACTGGCTGTGCTGCTAGACGAACGGCACCCTTTAATCCCTGATGTGCCCACCCTGAAGGAACTTGGCCACCCCGATGGTTATGTGGTGGCCAGCACCGGCATCATGGGTCCTGCGGGGATGACCCCGGAGATGGTGAAGACCCTGGAGGAGGCCCTGGGCAAGGCGGTCAAGGACGCCACCTTCGAGGAATGGCTGAAGAACAGCGGCACCCAACTGAAGTCCCTTTCCGCCCGGGACTATGACCAGGCCACCCAGAATACTGCCAAAAAGATCGATCAGTACGCCGATTTATTTAAAAAGAAGTCGTAGGGCTGCGGGATGCTTAAGAAAAGCGAACAATTGGAAGTTGGGTTCGTACTGTTTCTGATGGCGATATTTGGTGTTTTTCTGGCCGCCGGACTGGACTACCCGCCTGAAACCAGGCGCCTGCCCCTGTTGATTTCGGCTCTAACCATTGTCCTTTTGGGGATCCAGCTGTTCAGTCTGCTGGCCAAAGCCCGGCGGAGCCAGGCCTCTCCGGCCGGAGAGGCTGTGCCCGTGGACTGGCGTAAGTCACTGCTCTGCTTCGGGGTTTTAGGCATCGCCCTGGCCGTGGCCTTCCTGTTCGGCATCATCGTTTCCTCGGTGACTATTGTCTTCGGGTGCGGACTGGTTTTCGGGGCCAGGAACCGGGTCAAGCTATCGCTGATCTCCCTGGCCACCGGGCTGGTGGTCTACGTGGTCTTCGTCAGGGTTTTCAACGTGGTTTTGTACAGGGGAATACTTTTCTAATCCCAGTCTAATCAATCCCAGGCGAGCAAAGGAGAGTGTCGGATGGTCCTGGACGGCTTGATGCAGGCCATATCCCCGGTATCCCTCTTAACCATACTCTTCGGGGTCTTTACCGGAATCGTGGTTGGAATTGTTCCGGGTATCGGCGCCGGGGTTGGGATGGCCCTGCTGCTCCCGTTGATTTTCAACGCCCCTCCCTTCGTCGGGCTGATGCTGCTTTTGGCTCTCTGGGCCGCCGACGGGTACGGGGGGTCAATATCCTCCATCCTGCTAAATGTCCCCGGGGGTGTAGGGGCTGTGGCCACCTGCTTCGACGGCTACCCCATGTCCCAGCAGGGCAAGGGCGGCTATGCCATCGGCCTGGCCATGGCCGCCTCCATGGTGGCCGGGATACTCGGCACCATGGTGCTGATGCTGGCGGCGCCCCCTTTTTCCAGATTCGCAGTCAATATCAACTCGGCAGATTACGCCGTACTGGGCCTTCTAGGCATGACCATGATTGGGGGACTGAGCGGCAAGGAGCCGATCAAGGGGCTGATCTCGGCCTCCATCGGGCTGATGGTCAGCTTTATCGGCTTTGACCTGATCTCGGGCTTTGTCCGCTACAGCTTCGGCACCATGTACCTGTATGACGGGATCGAGCTGACGGTGGTGCTGATCGGGGTGTTCGCCATCTCCAGCCTGGTGGAGGCCGGCCAGGAGGGCGGCACCGTGGCCCAGCTGGGGAAGATCAGCGGCCGGGTGTGGGAAGGGTTCTTCCACGCCTTCCGCTACCCCCTAGCGATCCTCCGGTCCTCGGTGGTGGGGGTAATCCTGGGGGCGCTGCCCGGCGGCGGTGTCAGCATCGCCAATCTGATGGCCTACGAGGTGGAGCGGAGGGTGGCCAAAAATCCTGACCGCTTCGGCAAGGGAGCACCGGAAGGGCTCATCGCCCCTGAGGCGGCCAACAACTCCTGCCAGCCGGCGGCGCTGATTCCCACCCTGACCCTGGGCATCCCGGCCACCAGCGCCTCGGCCATTTTCCTGGGGGCGCTGGTCATGTACGGCATCCAGCCCGGGCTAAACCTTTTCCAGTCCAAGGGGGTGCTGGTCTGGGCGCTGATGTGGGGGATCATTATTGCCAGCTTCGCCTACGTCATCATTGGCGTGCTCTTTGCCAACTTTTTCGTCCGCCTGACCGTGGTGCCGGTGGAGTACCTGATCCCCATCACCCTGGTTACCTGTTATATCGGCGCCTACTCCATCCACAGCAATTTTTACGACATGATCGCCGTCTTCTTTTTTGGCCTGCTGGGGTTTTTCATGCGCACCCTGAAGTACCCGGTGGCCCCGGCGGTGCTGGGGGTGGTGCTGGGGCCGGTGGTGGAGATCAATTTCAACCGGGCGCTTTTAATCTCCGACGGGTCCTACGGCGCATTTTTCAGCAGCGTATTTTCCTGGGTGCTCTGGATCATACTGGCCGCCGTGATTGTGGTCCCCTACCTGCGTAAGGCGGTCCGCGGCAAGGCCGGGTCCGGACGAACATATTGATATTAAGGAGGCTGTTATGGATATCGGCGGTTACAAAAAGAGGCTGATCCTGGCGCTGAAGATACTTATCAACGAAGGCATTTTTGAACAGACCATGGGCCATATCAGCGTGCGCATACCCGAGACCGGGCAGATACTGATCCCGGGCCACATCCACAAGCTGGGCCGCACCCTGGAGAGCCTAACCGAGGACGACCTGGCGGTCATCGACATCGAGGGCAACTGGCTGGACGGAAAGCTCAAGCCCCCGGGCGAGAGGTTTATTCACACCGAGGTCTACCGGTTAAGGCCGGAGATCAATTCCGTGGTGCACGCCCACCCGCCCCTTTCGGTGGCCTTCGGCATCGCCGGGGAGCAGATACTGCCCTGCCATCACCGGGGGACCATTTTCAGGCCCTTTGTCCCCATCCACCAGTACCCCGCCCAGGTAAACAGCAAAGAGTTGGGGGAGGAAGTGGCCCGCACCCTGGGCCAGGGATACGCCTGCCTGTTGAGGGGGCACGGCACGGTCTGCGTCGGGGAGACCCCGGAAGAGGCCGCCGTGGTGGCCATTACCCTGGAAACCGCCGCTCTTCACCAGATGAGGGTCAAGAGTCTGGGGCGCGAACCGCAGATTATTGAGGACCAGTACCTGGACGGCTATTTTATCAAGGGCATTGACCGGGAGGAATTTTTTGCCAACCCCTGGACCTACTACTCGTCAAAGCTGCCCAAAGACTAAGAAAAAAGTCGGCCACCCATAATTTTTTTCATCTCTCCGGGAAAGCCGTATATAACCATCGGATTTGGTGAAAAACATTAGCAAAATTATACGGCAAAACCCTTGCTACGGAGAGGAGAAGAGTGTATGGTCAAAGACCGGGAACTCAGCAGGGCTGTCAAGTCGGTGCTTGACAACGATGAAAGGACCGCCAATTACGACCTCAGGGTGACGGTGGACAACGGTGTGGCCCAGGTCACCGGAATTGTCGACACGCTGTCGGAGAGGGAGCAGGTGGACCAGATAATGTCCGGGGTCAAGGGCATTAAGGGGTTCGATAACGGGGTCTCCATCAGCACCGACGGGTCCATCATAGACGAAGACGTTGTGGAAGAGGTTACCGAGGAGCTCAATGCCGACCCTGAAGTCAGTCTGCGCAAGGTAGGGGCCAAAAGCGTCAAGGGCAATGTCTTCCTGGTGGGGGCCGTGAGCAGCCCGGAGGAGGAAAAAGCGGCCATCAGGGCGGCCTCCAGGGCCAGGGGGGTGCGGTCGGTGGTAAGCCAGCTGAAGATCGACACCAATGAGTACGACGTCAACAGCCTGGAGGAGATATTCCACCACCAGGTCAACAATGACCGGGGTGAGGAAATAGAGGTAATGGACATTCACTGAGACTGCAAGCAAAGGGCCGGGGTTTATTGCACCCGGCCCTTTTAATTGGAAGCCGGATAATGTGTCTAATAAGATTTGATTCAGGTGGTTTTGGTATCACGGGGCTTTCCCGGCTTTTCGGGCAAATATTGTGTCATATATGAAAAAATAATGCTGATCTGATCCCTGATTAGCACTTAATGTGCTACAATATAGTTGTCTCCATAAATAAATGTTTTTTCTGGGAGAGTGAATTTATGGACCGGGAACTGACCCTGGAACTGGTCAGGGTGACCGAGGTAGCGGCGCTGGCAGCTTCGCAGTGGATGGGCCGGGGGCGCAAGAACGAGGCCGACGGGGCGGCCACCAACGCCATGCGGGCCATGTTCGACACCGTGGCCATAAACGGCACCGTGGTCATCGGGGAGGGCGAAATGGACGAGGCCCCGATGCTGTACATAGGTGAGAAGGTTGGCAATGCCGCCTCCCCGGAGGTGGACGTGGCGGTGGACCCCCTGGAGGGCACCAACATACTGGCCAAGGGACTGCCCAACGCACTGTCGGTGATCGCCATTGCCGACCGGGGCAACCTGCTGCACGCGCCGGACATATACATGCAGAAAATAGCCGTGGGGCCCAGGGCCGCCGGTAAGATAAGCATTGACGACCCCATCGGAAAGACCCTGGAGACCGTAGCCAGGGCCAACGGCAAGAGGATTTCCGAGTGCACCGTAATGATCCTGGACCGCCCCCGCCACCAGGAAATAATTGAGGGGGTCAGGAAGGCCGGGGGCAGGGTCAGGCTGATCGGCGACGGCGACGTGGGGTCGGCCATCTACACGGCCATCCCGGAAACCGGCGTTGACCTCTGCGTGGGCATCGGCGGCGCCCCTGAGGGTGTAATCGCGGCGGCCGCCCTGAAGTGCCTGGGCGGTGAGATGCAGGCCCGGCTGTGGCCCGAGGACGACGCCGACAGGGCCCGCTGCGCCAAGATGGGCATTGCCGACTGCAGCAGGATACTTTACATGGACGACATGGTCAAGGGAAACGACGCCATCTTTGCGGCCACCGGCGTAACCGACGGCGAGCTGCTCAAAGGGGTGCGCAACCTGGGCGGGGACATGGCCGAAACCCACTCCCTGGTGATGCGCTACAAGAACAAAACCACCCGCTGGATCAAGGCCGTCCACCACCTCACCTACAAGGCCAACATAGTCTTCGGCAGCGGCATCATCCCCGACGATCTAATCAGGTAGTCAAGTGAATGCAAAAGGGCCGCCATTATGGCGGCCCTTTTAAAAGACGGGGCTGGTTTTATAAGCACGACCATGAACTTACTCACCCTAAATAGCTACCACGGCTTCCATCTATGTTACATTAATTTCAAATAATATGAATAATGTGAAGCGCATCTGAGATGTTTCAACAAGGCATTATTGTTACTGCTAACCCATAATGACCAGAAATAGACGGCGTTAATTGTCCAGAGATTGACGAAATTAATGGCCAAGTGCCGCCCTGGAGAAGGGGAGGGAGAATTACGACAATTCTCCCTGAACAACCAACTTCACCATATGGTCATCAATGATCCGGCGTCCGTTTTGTGCCCCGTAGAGCAGGCAATGGGTGCACACCTTGTTGACGAGCCTGGCTGCACCACTGGAAAACCGGAAGATTTCATCAACAGCACTATCCGAGAAGATATCATGGTCGGCACCGGCGTAAGCAAGGTGCCTTTTTATGTATTCGCCAATCTGGGCGCGATCCAGATGCGGTAATTTGCACTGGAGGTCAATCCTCTGCCGGATAGCGGCATAGGCCTGAAGCTGAAACTTGTCCCAGAGTTCGCTCTGGCCCACTAAAATCAGAGCCATAGGGCTTTTGGCATCCATTTTGAAGTTCAAAAGGAAGCGGACTTCTTCCAACATCTCCTTGTCTAAAAGATGTGCCTCATCCACGATGACTACTGGCTGAAGATGCTGAATACCTCTCATCAGCTCAATCTCCCGGTGCAATTGACGCTTGGCATCGCCCCGATAGAATTTGGCTTCACAGCCCAGCTGCTCCAGCAGGCCCTTGTAGAAATGCCGGGGTGTCAATTTAGAATCCGCCAGGTACATTACCATGAATTCAGCTACGTTAAGGGAGTCCTTGAAGCGTCGTATGGTTGTGGTCTTTCCGGTGCCGCAGTCACCGGTGACCACTGCAAACAGCTGACGCCTGGCGGCGTATTCCAGGCGGCCCAAGGTCTCTTCCAGCATCAGTGATTGGTACAACTGGTTCGTAGGTATATCCCGTGAAAACGGAGTATTGGACAGCCCATAAAATGCCTCAAACATGATCGGCACCCTCTTTCCGTACAGCTCTGTAGGAAACGGCAGGGGCCTGTTGTTCTTTGCGCTGCTGATTCATCCTTGCGGCCGCAGTCAGGAGCCGTGATGATTCGACGAGCTGGGGCTGCAGATGGTCAGGCAGTTTCGGACGTTTGCCAGTCACCTCTCCAATGATCAACTGCCTGGCTTTCCAGGGAGCGTGTCCCTCATATTCTATGGTCAGTTCGGTAATATCCGCCGGATCATAGATGACATTCACTGTGCATCCGATAAAGGGAAGGCCT
>Ga0209347_1005101_pt1 | contig 12875 bp, 4 predicted proteins | sample AutmiccommuBRH23_FD_187382 | JGI IMG/M metagenome (GOLD analysis project Ga0209347, IMG submission 187382) | Deep subsurface microbial communities from Mt. Terri, Switzerland - Autotrophic microbial communities BRH/23 (SPAdes) (version 2) | ecosystem: Environmental > Aquatic > Deep subsurface >... | reverse complement strand
ACCTTGGCATGGACAACTCCTACAACAGAAGTCAATGCAACAGGAGACTTTGGCTGGACCTTTACCCCAACCGATACTACTGACTACACCGTGATTACAGGAACGGTAAGTGTAATAGCTAACTTGGCAGTAGTAGCGGCGCCAGTAGCAGATACAGCAGTAGCAGCCACAGCAGTAAATGCTGGACAGACATTAGCAGCTTCAACATTGACTGGAACATTCAAGGATGCTACAACAGGTGTATCAGTAGATGGGACCTTGGCATGGACAACTCCTACAACAGAAGTCAATGCAACAGGAGACTTTGGCTGGACCTTTACCCCAACCGATACTACTGACTACACCGTGATTACAGGAACGGTAAGTGTAATAGCTAACTTGGCAGTAGTAGCGGCGCCAGTAGCAGATACAGCAGTAGCAGCCACAGCAGTAAATGCTGGACAGACATTAGCAGCTTCAACATTGACTGGAACATTCAAGGATGCTACAACAGGTGTATCAGTAGATGGGACCTTGGCATGGACAACTCCTACAACAGAAGTCAATGCAACAGGAGACTTTGGCTGGACCTTTACCCCAGCCGATACTACTGACTACACCGTGATTACAGGAACGGTAAGCGTAACAGCTAACTCGGTAGTAGCAGCGGCCCCAATAGCAGATACAGCAGTAGCAGCCACAGCAGTAAATGCTGGACAGACATTAGCATCTTCAACATTGACTGGAACATTCAAGGATGCTACAACAGGTGTATCAGTAGATGGGACCTTGGCATGGACTACTCCTGCAACAGTAGTAAGTGCAACAGGAACCTATGAATGGACCTTTACCCCAACCGATACCACTGACTACAATGTAATTATAGGAACGGTAAGCGTAACGGCTAACCCAGTAGTAGCTGCAGATCCAGTGGTTGACATAGCAACCACGGCCACAGCCGTAACGGTTGGACAGACATTAGCAGCTTCAACATTGACTGGAACATTCAAGGATGCTACAACAAATGCCCCAGTAGCTGGAACCTTGGCATGGACAACTCCTACAACAGAAGTCAATGCAACAGGATCCTTCGGCTGGACCTTTACCCCAAACGATACTACTGACTACAACGTGATTACTGGAACTGTAGCGATCCCAGCAACACCAGCCTTAGTGAACGGATTAAGCTTTGCGGCTGGCGAGCTGACGGAAAATTCCATTTTCAACCTGGGTGCCCCGTCCGTATCCGGAAACATCTTCAAGTGCAAGATTTCGGTGGACAACAATGCCGTACCGACCCCGGCAGTAGGGTTTGATGCCAGCAGCTGGGCTACGGTAGCAAATGGTTACCACATCGTCGCAGTGAACGGCATGCACATCGGTGTGGCGGAAGTTGGACCAGACGGCAAAGTAGTCCAATTCTCCGATGCCCAAGCAGTGACACCTTAGTAGGGGTAGGTACACAAAGCTGTACAATCACAGCCGCAACAGTAGGCCAAAGTGCAACGTATGCAATCACAACAGCATATATTGCAGATGGTAAAACCGTGGCAATCAACTGGTTAGAAGCATTCCGGAAAGGTACCAGGTACCTCGCTTATCTTCAATAATTCGACGTTTAGACGGTAGATAATGCTCGGGAAAAGTTGCAAGAGAGTCTTTTGCATTGCGAGGGGCTCTCTTCTCGTTTCCGATGATCAATTTTCTAGCATTTCACATCTGGAGTCCAATTATTCAAAAAGCGTCGACGGACCGAAGTGACCATTGAATTACTTTCGTCAAACTAGCGACACTACCGTCGCTACAATTCTAGCCTCACGCTTAGCCTCACGCTCCTACATAAGGGCGTTAGGCTTTTTCTGTGCCTTGAACACAAGAAAGGAGTGAATTCAAATGAGATTGAGAATCCAGAAATTCAAGGAGACACTTCAATCCTCTACTCTCAAATACCAGAAAATGGTTTACTATATGAAAGGAAGGTGTTCCAATGAACACAGACCTCATCGATCTTAAAGTGGATTTTGCCTTCAAGCTGATCTTTGGCAGAGAAGGTCAAGAACCTGTATTGGTTGCTTTTCTGAATGCAATACTCAAGCCTGCAGAGGGGAAGCAGATTCGATCCCTAACCTACGCGAACACCGAATTAACGAAGGCTAATGCCGAGGATATAAAGGCTACACTAGACATACGAGCCAAGCTACAAGACGGGCGACAAGTCAATATCGAGATCCAACTGGAAAATGAGCATAATATGGCCAAACGGTCACTTTTCTATTGGGCCGAATTGTTCAGTCGACAGATGGTTCAGAAGCAAGCCTATGAAACGCTCAAAGATACCATCACGATTAATATACTCAACTTAGATTACCTGCAGGAAACCGATGAATTCCACAGTCAATTTGGCATAATAGAAAAGAAGAAGCATTTCCCCCTGACAGATGCCCTAGCCATGCACTACATCGAAATGCCTAAGCTACGTCGGAAGTGGCGAAAGAAAGAAGTCACACCACAAAAGGGCCCGTTGATACGGTGGCTGTTCCTACTAGATGGCAATGAAGATGAAGAAATCAGAAAACAATTGGAGGTGCTAGCAATGGAAGATCCGATGATCGACCGAGCCATGAAGGATTGGGAGGTAGCAAGTGCTGACCCTCAATTACGGGAACTGTACTTTGACCGAAGGAAAGCTATACTGGATGAAGCAATGGCTCTCGTTCAAGATTATTTTGTCTCTCAATAGCATCGGGTCCTATCATCCAAAAGGGCTAGAGAATAGCGATGTGTCGAAGAGGCCATTCAAAGATTTTGTCAAAACTAGCGACACTAGTGGCACAGCATTCGATAGTTGCGCTGCTAGTGCTCGGGTCGGAAAAGGCCTCCGAAGATCGTCTCTGGATGCCTTACTTTTTCCTTCCAAAGGACCCTACAACGATTCGACAAAAGTTGCAAACACAATACTTTTAAAGGAAATAACCGAAATGCCCTGGTACCCAGGGCATCATTTGTTGTCTCTAAAATGAATCTCCTAAGTCACTTGCCTAACGCTTTTTTTCTCGTGCAGTCCCATATAGGAACTCCTCTAAAGACTTTTCATGTACCGCTTTAGTTCTTCGTAAAAGTTCTCACGAGTACCGGCAAGCACAATAACAATAGTTTCAGTCGGCGTTTTTACAAGCGTATAAGCGAGTTCATAATTGGTTTTATTGTAATATATATCGCAGCAGTAAATACCTGAAAGGTCGCCGCTTTTAGCTTCGCCGATGTAAGGATCAATAATAATTTCGTCAATAGTTTTTTGAAAAAGATTCTTAAGAGGTTTTTCTTTGAGCTTTTTCAGAAAACGGGCAGCAAGAGGCAAAATGATGAGCTTCAGCATCATCACTTATCCTCCAGGCTGAAAACATCATCATAGGTGGAATGCTTGCATTTATCTTTTGCAGCAAGTTCTGCTTCTGCAATTAAAGCTTTAACTGCAGGACGGATTTTCTTTCGTGTTTCTTTAAATCGGGTAAGCAATTCTTCGCCGGATAAGCCTTGGGAGATCAAGTCAGCTAAGATTTGTTCATCAAACTCGCCGCCACTCTCACGTACAGGGCGTATAACGATAGCATTATTTTGGATATAACACTCAACCTCTTTTTCGATACCTAGGTCATTATAAAACTCAATCGGAATGGTTATTTGACGTTTTTGAGATACCGAGATGCGTTTTTTGTACATGGGATTACCTCCCCTTTGAACGGTCTGAGACATTATTTCCTCCTTGTAGTATATGCAAAACAAAAGGCAAATATTCAGTATTTCTTTGAATCCATGAATCCATGATATCAAAGAAACAAAGAGTAATCAAGGAGGAGGTGTCGTACCCCACAATACCCCACGACAGTTCGACAAAATTTGCAATAGAGTTTTTTCCATAGTGAAGGGCTCTTTTTTCGTGTACGCAAGGCATGGGCGTTGTCTCAAGTCCAACACAATAACTTGCAAGGCACTCTCAAGTTCCATAGAAACAAAGAGTAATCGAGGAAAAAGGGTACTGAATTCTTGATTCTCTGTCTCGATAGCCAGAAGGGCTAAGAGGTTGGAACCATCCGTCAATTGTGTTGAAGCTAATTTTAATAATTGTCCGAGATGGTGTTAACATAAAAGTTTGTTATAAAATCTTACTAAGCAAAACTTATAGAAGGGTTTTAATAATTAATGAAGAATAATTATAGTTTAGAAAGTGTATCTTTAAGCTAATTTTTACATAAAGCCCCTAGAGCCAAAGATCAAAAGAAAAGTTGGTAGAAATTTATCAGGTAGAGGGTGAGTTCGATTAAAGTTAAACTAATAACTATTTTGTTTGCAATTATCCTAATTACTAGCCAGATGCTTCTTTTATCAAAGGAGGTTTCAGCGGCACAACCTACGGCCAAATTGAGTAATGTTAAAGGAGATGTCCTCATCAAACACGGGGGTGGTCTGCGTGAATTCCCTGCTCTAGATGGCATGGAACTTGTTCAGGGTGACTGGCTGCGTACCGGTAAAACCGGGACTGCTAAGCTATGCTATGAAGACGGTACCGAAGCAACCCTGGGGGCTAATTCCTATTTAAATATACAACAATTAACCACGAGTGATTCTAGTGGAGTATCCGCGCGTCGTCAAGCCCGGATCACCGCTTGGAAAGATGGCCACCAATCTTCGGTTCAATTGTGGTCAGGTAGCGTCTGGAGTAAAGTTAAAAGTCTTGTAAATATAGATGATAAATACGAAGTTGAGACCCCAACCGCTGTGATGGGCGTACGTGGCACGTTATATTTGGTCAGAGTCGATCAGGATACGGGTTCTACGCAAAGTCATGTTATTGATGGCGCAGTAGGGGTTTCCCAAAATAATGAAGGAACACAAGCTGAACCAATACAGGTCGTGAGCATGGGCCAGACCCTAAAGCTGGTTTCCTCAACAGAACCTTTACCGGCTAATCAAGTAATTGATCAGCAGGAACTGATTAAAACTACTCAACCAGAGATTCTTGTAAAACTATTGAATGATATTGTGCAACGTACCCAAGAATTGGCGAGTGAAACCAAGGATGCTCAACAAGCCTTCGGTCAAACGGGTAATCTGGATGATATAAGCTCCGCAATTGGAACATCCTTTAAATTAAACGAGTTAGCGAGCTTTAGTAAGGACTTTATGGACAATCTGCAGAAGTCGGACAAGGTAGATGCGGTAAAACAAGTTCTTCAAGAAACTAATCAAACGATAGAACAAGTTCAGAAGACAGTCGAAACCGTAAAGACTGAGACTGAGCAAATAAGATCTGAAGTCGTGGAAACTGCGAAAAGTGCTGGAGTGAGTCTAGAGAAAATTAATAGTATCGAACAAGAGGCTTCGGGCGTTTCTGCGACGTCAACTTCTGAGACGACACCTACTTCTGAGACGACGCCCACTTCTCAGACGACACCTACTTCAACATCTGGTGGAGGAGAGCATGATAGTTCGGGTGATTTCTCTGATACCACACCGTTGCTCGGTACGGTTGTAACGATAGTCAAAGATACGCCCATCACTTTTGCCGAAGGTGTAAAAATAGACTTAGGTAGTTTAAACATTCCGGCGGGCGCAACTGTGAAGGCGGATGAAGTAAATCTGTCTGAGACGGACTTGCCGACAGGTGTAACCATAGCTGGAAAAGTCCTTGACTTCACAGTTGATGGCATGACAGTAAATACTCCAGTAACCATAACATTGCCTTTAAGTTCCGATGCGGATCCATCCAAAGTAGGCATTTTTTATAAGAATGGTTCAATATGGGAGTATCAGGATTCAACGATTATCAATCGCAACGTGGTTGCCTCGGTTAATCACTTTTCCACATATGGAGTTTTAGAAACTAATGGGACAGTGAATCTGGTAGGCCAATCTGCGAGTTCAGACGGTACACAGGTGAAGCTGACATTTGATAAGGTATTAAATAACCAATCTGTACCAGCTGTAGCAGATTTCTCAATTATTAATAATGGTGAGATAATTGAAGTTACGAATATAACGATAAACGGGGATACTCTTACCCTAAATTTGGCCAAGTCAATAAACAAGAATGACCAAGTAAAAATCAGCTATACGGTCGGTGGAAAGCATATCCGTGATTTAAACGGTAACAGTGCCCAAGGATTTAATGTCACAATAGCCAAAGTTGCTCTAAAAAGTCTAGCCATAACAACGACAGCGACAAAACTGCGGTACAAAGTGGGAGAACCGTTAGACTTAAGCGGCTTAGTCGTAACGGGAACGTACTTAGATGACAGTACGCAAATCGAACCGATCAAAGCAACAGATGTTACGGGCTTTGATAGCACAGCGCCAGTCGAAAGCCAAACGTTGACGATCACATTTGGGGGCAAAACAATAAGCTACACTATTAAGGTAAGTAAAGGTGACCTAAAAAGCATAGCCATAACAACCCCAGCAACAAAACTGAAGTACAAAGTGGGAGAGCCGTTAGACTTAAGCGGCTTAGTCGTGACGGGGACGTATATGGATGATAGTATGCAAATTGAACCGGTCAAGGCGACGGATGTCACGGGCTTTGACAGCACAGCGCCAGCGGCAAGTCAAACGTTGACGATCACTATTGGGGGCAAAACAACAAGCTACACCATCGCGATAACCAAAGTTGAACTAAAAAGCATAGCCATAACAACCCCGGCGACAAAACAGCGGTACAAAGTGGGAGAGCCGTTAGATCTAAGCGGCTTAGTCGTAACGGGAACGAATATGGATGAGAGTACGCAGATTGAACCAGTCACAGAGGCCAATGTAACGGGCTTTGACAGTAAAGCGCCAGCCGCAAGCCAAACGTTGACGATCACTATTGGGGGTAAAACAACAAGCTACACCATTGTGATAACCAAAGGTGACCTAAAAAGTATAGCCATAACAACTCCGGCGACAAAACTGATGTATAAAGTGGGAGAGACGCTCGATCTAAGTGGCTTAGTCGTAACGGGGACGAATATAGACGACAGTACGCAAATAGAACCAGTTACCGCGGCAGATGTAACGGGCTTCGACAGTAAAGCACCAGCCGCAAGTCAAACCTTGACGATCACTATTGGGGGTAAAACAACAAGTTACACTATTAAGGTAGTAGAACTGGATACGGTTAAACCAGTTATTACTTTGATGGGTAGTCAAGTTGTCAATCTAGCCAATGGTGCTAGCTATACAGATGCAGGGGCCACAGCAATGGATAATGTCGATGGTGCGATAACGGAGCACATCGTAACCACGATAACTAATGATATGAATACAGGATCGACACTAGACACGTCAGTAGCAGGTACTTACACGTACCATTACAATGTAAGTGATGCAGCAGGAAACAAGGCTGATGAAGTAACGAGAACCGTGGTGGTAGCCGCAGTTCCCGTCATTCCTCCTGATACAGATCGTTCGGCAGCAATCTTCGGAATCAGCGGAGCAACCGCCTTCACAGCAGGTGCAGCTGGTGGACCAGCAGTGATTGCAATAACAGGAGTTAAGATGAATGATGGAACTTCAGTAAATGCATCGACCACAACTCTCACAGGCAATGTTGTTGTTAAGATCGACTCAGTAGTAGTTACTGGAGCGAACTACACAGTAGATGATGCTGCAGACACAATTACCCTCACACAAGCTTATCTGAATACTCTGACTGCAGGGGCAAAACACTTCACAGTGGAGTATACAGACGTAGCTCACAATGTAAGTCAACAAATCAGTGGGAATCAGACCATTACAATAGCCCTTAACAGCGATGCGAGCCTGGCCACGGTATCCGGTCAAAACATCGTAGCCGGAGAGGAAGCTGGAACGACCACAGAACCAAAGACTGCGTCTATTAATGTAACGAACGCAGTAGCATCGGTAGCGGCTGGAGACGTATTGGTAACCGATGCGGGAGCGTACTCAGTCTTCTGCGGAGCGAATAGCAACTTCATAACCCCAGAAACAGGCAACGTCAACTTGGTAGCAGGCGGTGCGACACATGTTTACATTATTGTCATAGCGGCAGATTACACCACTGTATACTATGATGTGACGATCAACAGAGCAAGTGCCCTTAACAATAGTAACCTAAACTTAGAGGCAATCATGTCGGCGGGTGGAACAGTCATTGACAACACATCAGCCGGACCATATTCAGCGGGAACTACAGTTAGTGTAACTGCAACAGCAAATAGTGGTTATATTTTTGAAAGCTGGACGCTTGACGGAAATGTAGTGAGCACTAACGCAACGTTCGACTATATCATGTCGGCAGAAGATACCACGCTGGTTGCCAATTTCAAAAACAGCGACGGGTTTGCAGGAGGTTTAGGCACAACAGAAAATCCTTATCAAGTTGCAACAGCAGCTCAGTTAAATAATGTGAGGGATTACCTGGATGGGTCTTTTCAGCAAATCGCAGATATTGACCTAAGTGACTATGATTCAAATCAAGTCTGGGTACCAATAGGTAATAGTGGAGCACCTTTCGTAGGTGAATTTGACGGTAATGGATATAGCATTAGTAACCTAACAATCAGTGGAAATTCAAACGATGTTGGATTGTTTGGTTATATAGGTCAAGCACAGCTTAACAATATTCAATTAGAGAACGTAAATATTAGTGGGCATGATAATGTGGGAGGACTGACCGGAGTTCTTTCCCGAGGGACTATTAACAACAGCCATGTTTCAGGAAATATAACCGGAAGTCATTATTATATAGGAGGTTTAGTGGGTTCTAACGAAGGGGGTACGGTAGATAGCTGTTATACAGGAGGAACGGTTATAGGCTCCTACTACGTTGGCGGACTTGTGGGTAAATCAACTTATGGAAGTACGGTAATTTCTTATGTTGGTTTAATCGATAATTGTTACACAACGACTAACGTAGTCGGTGAGAGATATGCCGGAGGAATAATTGGGTCAATGAGTTACAGTACCGTCAGTAATTCCTTTGCTCTGAACCCGGCAGTGTCTTCTAATTATGATTCTGGTCGAATCGTCGGAAGCCAAGGGGGTCAGGGTATACTTACAAATAACTATGCTCGTTATGATATGGGTGGGCCATTTGAAGACTCATCCGACAAAACCCTTGGAGGCAAAGACGGAGAGGATCTATACGGCTGGGAGGTTTCTGGTGGAAACGTAACACGAACAGCAGCCATTGCGAGTTCTTCGGTTATAGATAATGTTACGGCAAATCCTAATGTAGTTATTGAACTTTACATGGATACTTTTAAAGCTGACGGAAGCGAAGCTAACTCAAATAACTGGAGTATCGATGTGGGGAATACGGGCTTGACCGTAACTAGTATTACACGGGTCGATGATAACGAAATAAACATTCAGTTTAACGGTACAGCAGGAACAGGGAGCATAACCATTCAGGCATTGGCAAGTGCATTGACAGGGAATGTCAACAGCAACACGTGGGAAATGACTGTCCAGGACAAAGTTCCACCAGTGATGAGTATCATCGGTACACCGAATAGCAGTACACAACTCGTGTTGAATTTTACTGAGCCTTTATGGAACTCTGTAGATGGGGAAATATCATCATTTGCCGAACAATTTGTTAATGGAGACGTTAGCGATCTGTTTATGAGCCTAAATGCAACGATAAACTCTGCACAATATTTAGAAACAGGAAATTTAGCCACCATCACGTTGAGTATTTCAGCTGCTCAAACAGGGAGCCTTATAGCAATCGACAATAGCCGTACGATAACTGATGAAGCGGGAAACGAAATGCAGCTATTTTCAATGGAATATGACGGAAGCAAATGGGTTCAGTATACGGGGGACGGAGACGATGATGCGGCTTCGGCGAACACAGCGAATCTAGGTCAACCCTATACCAAAATGATATTCCCTGGCGATGATGAAGACTGGTATAAATTTAGTGCAGAAGCAGGGGTGACCTATACAATATCCACCTCAAATCTAACGAATGAGCTGGATACGGAAATGTATCTATATGATAATCCGATGAACGAATTAGCCTATAACGACGATATTGAGGAGGATTACTCATCTCAGATCACATGGACGGCAGAGACTTCAGGAGATTATTATGTAGAAATTAATAGCTGGGGCGGGATAGGAAATTACGACTTTTCAATATCTGAAGAGACCGCCTGGAATACCGGTACGGTAGTACTTGACAAAACAAATTATGTTGCTGGCGACACTTTAACGATAACATTAACTGACCCTGACCTAGATACAGACACAGGCAGTCAGCAGACAGCAACTGTAAATATGACAACAGAAACAGTAACCACTCCAGTACCGGTATCCTTGACGGAGACCGACGATAGCACCGGAATATTCACAGGGAGCATTACGATAGGAAGTAATGCAGGCCAGCTAAACGCCCAGCTCGGGGAAACAATTACCGCGACATATAACGACGCCTGTGGCGCGTCTGGTACAGCGGAAACCGTTACAGCCGAAGCCCCAATGGGTTATGCAATAGAAGGAACTATTAGCTGTGGGGATGGTGATCCTACGGCAGATGTGAATTTAACCCTGGTTGCTACCCTAAGTGCTGATGGCACGCCTAAGTCATACCAAACAAATATAACAATACCTACAGGGGATGAAGATGGTGTTTCTTACAATATAGTGGTGCCTGATGGTTATTATCAGCTTGCTTATTACATCGATGGGGAAACGCCGTATGTGCAGGACGGTTATTATAGTGATAGCGGTGTAGTGTACGCCCCTTACGGTGGGATAGAAGTAGACAGTAATAAATCAGATGTGGATATGATACTTCAAGAAGGAAGTAAGATAAGCGGAACCATTAATCTGCCCTCCGGTACAGCTTCTGCTGATATACCGGTAAAACTTTGTGCAGAATGGATGGTTAATCAGTTCACCTCTGGTATTAATTTTGTCAATAAAATTAATATACCTTCCGGTTCCGGGTCTAGTAATTATACAATTACTGTTCCACAGAATGATAGTGTGAATTATAAGGTGTCGTATCAGACTGATTTTGCAGGTTATTTACCGTATGGATATTACTCCAGTAGCGCTACACCTGACTCTGTAGATTATGGTTCAGCTACTGATGTTAATGAGACAACTGGGTTTAGTGATATTGATATGACTTTAATTAGCGGAAGTACCATATCGGGAACCGTAAGATTAGGCTGCCCGGCAAGTCAGGATTTTACAATACGGATCGTGGTTTGTAATTCTGATTCGTCGGTTGATGATAGTACCGATGTAGATATTGAGGCCGGGCAACAAACGATCGGTTATACTATTACTGTGCCTTTTGGAACGGGTTATAGTATTTGCTGTTTTGCGAATGGTGATTTGGGTTATATGAGTTATATGATGTATGATAACAGTGAAGACGGTTATGATTGTTCAATTGGTGATTTGCCAGGAATTGATTTATACATTCCTGTAGCAATTGATCCTGAATCGTTAAATTTGCTAGATAGTCCCATGATGGTTCTGTCAAGTAATCAAGACCTGCTGTCTGTAGCTTGGCTTGAAGGTGATATACCTATCACACCTGTTGCAGGTGCTCAGGGAGATGCAACGCTTACGGTGATTGATTGTGAATATAATATAGCTAAAATTAATGTGACGGTAGCAGCAGACGGGAGTGTCAGTTATACAACCATACCGTATCATTCAGAAGGGTTTTCGTCACAAACAAACAGCACGATATTAAATGATGAAGCTACGTTGGGTTTTGTTGCGACAAGTGCTTCAGTAGATCCTGGTGGCATAGTCGCAGTATCATTGAATAATCCTAATGGCTGCATAGATATTACGTCAGTGAGTGGCGGGCAAGCAATGGTCACTTTAAGCGATGGCACGAGCTCAGCGAATGTCTATGTAGTAGTAGGATCAGACGGATCGATAATTGTAATTTTTATGCCACATATAATTAATGTAACAGCGGATATTTTAAGTCAGGGTGTTACGTGGGGAACACCTCAAGATTGTTCTTCGAATGATCCTAGTGTGGCAACAGCAAGTATTGATACAGATAATTCATCGGTTGATATCAAATCGGTATCTCCTGGACAAACAACTATTTATGTAAGCGATGAGAGCTATTCACGAGCGATCATTGTGAAGGTAGCGATGGACGGTTCAATTAGAATTATGGAAATACACTTAGCAATGCCTTAAAAAAAGTAAGCGGTGGAAGAAATAGCGTTGTATAAAAAATTCACCTGATTTCAACTTATTGAAAATCAGGGTGAATTAACGTTCTTACAAAAATCCTTCACTTGCAACATCCTTGCTCGGGTCGGAAAAGGTCTTCGAAGATCGTCTCTTGAGGCCTTCCTTTTCCTTGCAAAGGGGTTGTACCCCACAACTACTCCACAACAGTTCGACAAAATTTGCAAGGAGTTTTTTCCATAGTGAGCGGCTCTTTTCTTGTGTGCACTAGGCATGGGCGTTGTCTCAAGTCCAATCGGCATAGCGCTACTGTCAAGACGCTACTATTCAGTCAAAGTTGTCTATGGTATAATATGGTATGTAACGGTAACAATCTAAGGAAGCAGTAAAAGGGAAGTGAATTTCATGTCAATTTCCCAGAATGATCCTAGTCAGAAGTATACCTATGCTGATTATCTAACCTGGCCTGAAGGAGAAAGATGGGAGTAATTGACGGTGTGAGATAAACTGATATAGTTCAATCCTGAAGTTTTGCACCCTCTAAACCCTTGTTTGTCTAATTTCCAGGCAGCCTAAAGCTATTATTTCATTTTGGTTATTAACGTTTAACTGGCTTTTTCAAGGTCTTTTAGCTGGTTATTAAGAAAAGAATTCTCAAATAGCTCTTTCAAATATTCATATTCAACGGAATTCCTAAATTCCAAAATGTCCACTAA
>Ga0209347_1005100_pt1 | contig 12876 bp, 14 predicted proteins | sample AutmiccommuBRH23_FD_187382 | JGI IMG/M metagenome (GOLD analysis project Ga0209347, IMG submission 187382) | Deep subsurface microbial communities from Mt. Terri, Switzerland - Autotrophic microbial communities BRH/23 (SPAdes) (version 2) | ecosystem: Environmental > Aquatic > Deep subsurface >... | reverse complement strand
GAGGGCCGCCAGGTGGGAGAAGCTCACGGTCAGGGCCATGGGGCCGAAAAGTATGCCGGCCAGTCCCTGGACAAAGACAATGGGCATGAAAACCACCACCTGGGCCGCCGCCGAAGCCATCACGGCGTTGCCCACCTCGGCGGTTCCCCTTTTGGCGGCCTCAATGGACCCGTAACCCTCCTGCCGGTATCTGAAGATGCTTTCCAGCACCACCACCGAGAAGTCCACCAGGGATCCAAGTCCCAGGGCCAGTCCCCCCAGGGAGATCATGTTGATGGTCTGCCCCCCGAAGTACATCATGCTGAAGGTGCCAATCACCGAGATGGGTATAACCAGCGCCACTACAATGGTGCTGCGGAAACTCTTCAGGAACAGGTAGAGCACCACCACCGCCAGCAATCCGCCCAGCACCGCATGCTGCACCACGTTGTCGATGGAGCTGCTGATGAACTTGGAAAGGTCGATGACGGTGTCCAGCCGCATACCCTCGGGCAGCTGGGAGCGTATTTCCTCCACCACTACTTTGACCCGCTTGGCCACCTGCACGGTGTTGCCGCCGGACTCTTTCAGTACAAACAGTCCCACCGAAGGCTGACCGTTGACATAGCTGATCTGGGTGGTTTTCTTGTAGTCGTCCCTAACTTCGGCCAGATCGGCCAGGCGCACCTTGCCGCCCCCCGGCAGGGCCACCACTATATCCTCCAGGTCCCTGGCCTGCTTGTACTCGCCGATAACCCTGATGTCCAGGTCACTGGATCCCCTGACCACACTGCCGGCGGTGCCGGTAAGGTTATCCGAAGCGATGGCCTGGGAAACCTGGCCGGTAGTCAGCCCATAGGCTTGCAGCTTGGCTTGGTTTAAGACCACCTTGATTTCTTTTTCCCGGCCACCCGAAACATTGGCTGAGGCAACCCCTTCAACCCTTTCCAGCCGGGGCTGAATTATATCCTCGGCCACCCTCTTCATCTCGGACAGGTCCGACCCGGAAAGGGCAAAGGTCATGATCGGAAAGCTGTTCGGGTCCAGTTTAAGCACCCGGGGTGTTTTGACCTCGGAGGGAAGGTAGCCCCTGACCATATCAACCTTGTCCCGCATGTCCAAGGTCGCCTGATCCATATCGGATCCCCAGTCCAGCCTCAGCACCACCCTGGCGACACCGGGTTCGGACCAGGAGATAATCTCCTTGACATTACCCACCGTAGCCAGCGCCGACTCCAGGGGTCTGGTGACAAGGTTCTCCACCTCGGCCGGGGACGCACCCTCGTAATCGGCGGTAACCAGGGCCACGGGCAGGTTCATTTCCGGGTAGAGGTCCACCCGCAGCCTGGGCAGGGCCACTATACCCACCAGCACCAGGGCCACAATCAGCATAGTGATGGCCACCGGGCGGTCAACCGAAAAACTGGCTATCTTCACCTGGCCTCACCCCCGGCCTGGGTCGGGTTGTCCCTTCTTTGCGCCTCCACCCTCACTTTCATTCCGTCAACCAGCAGGTGATTACCGCGCACCACCACTACCTCACCCTGCTTCAGGCCGGTAGGCACCTGGGTATAGCCCTGCCCTGAAAGCCCGGTGGTCACCTTGCGATGGTGAGCAACACCATTTTCCACCACAAACACTCCGTAGCCTCCGTCCCTGTCCAGCAGGGAGTCGGTGGGCACCACCAGGGCGTTATCCACCTCCCTGGTCCTTATTTTCAGGTCGGCCACCATGCCGGGCCTTACCTCGGGGCCAATCCCCACCAGCCTGATCTCAGTTGGAAAGGCCTTGCTGGTCTCGTCGGCCTGGGGCGCCACGGACTTCACAGTTCCTTTGTAGGTCTTGCCGGTGGCGGCCACATAGATATCAACCTGCTGGTCAAGGCTGACCTTGGTGACCGCGCTTTCAGGCAGATTTACCTTGACCAGCAGAGGATCGTCTCTAATGATCACGAACACCGGCCCCTGCTGGGAAACCATTTCCCCCACGTCGGCCATGCGCCTGGCCACCACACCGGGGAAAGGCGCCCTGACCTCAGTGCCGCTGTGATCCGACTGAGCCTTTTCCAGTACGGCCTGGCACTGCCGGATCTGGGCCTGGTTTGCCTTATAGCCGCTTTCCGCCGCCGCCAGCTGACCTTTGGAGGCTTCCAACTGGCTCACCGGCAGCGCCCCCAGCTTGTACAGTTCTTCGTTGCGCTGGTGGTTCAGCTTGGCGTTCTCATAGGCAGTCCCGGCCTGGATGGAATTGGCCTCGGCCAGTGACAAATTGGCCTCGGCCTGCTTCAGTGCTGTCATATAGTCGGTCTGGTCCACCACCAGCAGTATCTCGCCCTGGCTGACCCGCTGACCCACCTCGGCATAAACAGCACTGACCCTGCCCATCACCCTGGGGGCCACCTTGGCCTCGGCAAAAGCTGTCACAGTACCGGACACACTTAACTCCTCGCCCAGGGTTTTCATCATCACAGCGGCCACCTCAACCGGCTGCAGTCTTTCCCCGGTAACGGCCTGGCCGGCTTTACCGGCGCCCATCCTTGAGACCACCAGCAGAATGATGGCAGCCAGCAAGGCCAGGATCAGCACCCACTTGATCCACTTGCGCCCTCTCCCCTTAATCTCACCGGCATTATTTTTTGTTTCCGTCTTTGCTTCCATCAGAGCACTCCTGTTCTTTTTTTTCTTTTACTACCTGCTCCAGTGCCTCCAGCAGAACCCTCTGCCCCTCTAAAAACAACCGGCAGTTCTCCCGGCCCATCCTGCCGATGAGCTTCTCCATTCTGTCCCTTTGCCCGGAGATAAAGTCCTCTATAGCTTCCCTGCCCTTGGCGGCAAGGCTTACCTGCACCACCCGGCGGTCGCTCTCACTGCGCTTCCGGTCTAAAAGCCCGCACTTGACCATCCTTTCCACCAGGCTTGAGACCGCCGCCATGGTCACCCCCAGATAATCAGCAAGGGCCGAGACCGTTGAGTTACCGCTGTCCAGGAGGCGTTTTAGCAGCACCGCCTGGACGTGGGTCAACCCCTCCTTCTGATCCCTGGGAAACATATACTCAGGGTAGAGTAAAATAATTCTTGACCGGACCAGGTCAAGCTCGGCCGCGTATGCCGAGACCCATTCTTCGGACTCCATAAAATCCCACCTTATGTAAATAATCAACCAATTTAATTATTAGCTACGTTAAATTTACCCTCTTGTACCTCTTATGTCAATATTAAAAAGTGTTTTTAAAAAAAGCCAGGGCTGCCATCTCCTGCAGCCCATACCCACCTTAAACAGCTGTCTTCCCGGCTTTCTCACCCCACATGCCAAACGTGAATTCGGGTTACCTGACTCCTTAATCCAGACTCCTCTATTCCGGCCCTAATTTCAATCAGTGTCAGCCTTATTCATCGCCTCGGCCAGCTTCCGGTAAGTCAGGTCCAACCCCTCGGAAATCACCCTGACGTCGCCAATCACCGGCATAAAGTTGGTATCGCCGCCCCAGCGGGGCACCACATGGATATGAAAGTGGCCCGGAACCCCGGCTCCGGCGATTTTGCCCAGGTTTACCCCCACGTTGAACCCCTCGGGGTTAAAAGCCGACCGCAGCAGCCGGGTCATCTTCTGGGTCAGCAGTCCCAGTTCCAGAATCTCGTCCTGATCCAGATCGGTCAGGTCCCCTACGTGCCTATGGGGGGCTATGAGCAGGTGGCCGTTATTGTATGGATAGAGGTTCATCATTACAAAGGCCTTGTCACCGCGGTACAAAACATAATTCTCCAAATCCCGGCCGGATGCCAGCTTCTCGCAGAAGATGCAGGCCGAACCGTGATCCTGGCCTATATACACCGTCCTCCACGGCGCCCAGATTCTGTCCATAAAATACACTTTCTCCTTTTACCTTTTACATTTTAGCTAAATTTTTCTACATCTAATATTTCAAGTCCTCCAAAATAAAATACTTTCTTTATTTTAAAAATGCAGGTTATATAAAGCATCTCTGGTTGACCGTGTTTACCATGTATTGTATAATGTATACAAAAATATAAGACATTTCCGACATCATTTGGTCAAGGAGGTAATGACATGCCTGAATGCCCGCTGGCTTACACCGACCCTTGCTCCCACTGCGCCCAGTATGGTAACTGCAGCCCCAGCCAAGCAGTTCAGAAGCTTACCGCCCTGGAAAAGCAACTTGCAGATTTAAAGAACCTGGTAGAGCAACTAACTGACCTTAATTATAAGAAAATAGGCTAACAGCAAGGGGAGTGACCACACCGTGCGCTCCCCTTAATTTTTTTACCTTCATCCACTCACCTTGGATCATACATAAATTCTCGGCACCCGGGCCGCCACCATACAGACTACCTCGTAGTTGATGGTGCCGATCCAGCGGGCAACTTCCTCCACAGCCAACTCCTGTCCCCCCTGCCGGCCGAAAAGCACCACCTCGTCGCCGGCAGCCACCCCCGGTATACCACTCACGTCAACCAGGCACTGATCCATACAAACCCTTCCCACCACCGGCGCCCGCCTGCCCCTGACCAGCACCTCCCCCCTGGAGGAAAGCTGCCTGGAATACCCGTCGGCGTAACCCACGGAAAGGGTGGCAATGGTGGAGGCCCTTGGGGTGATATAGGTGCACCCGTAGCTTAAGGAAGCACCGGGTCCAACCTCCTTGACCTGGACCACCCGTGTTTTAAAGGACATCACCGGCTTCAGGGATATACTCCCCCGGTCCACCTGTTCCGAGGGATACAGTCCGTAGATTATGATCCCGGCCCTGACCAGGTTCAGCCGGCTCTCCGGGAAACCGATCAGCCCGGCGCTGTTGGCGGCATGCCTTAAAGTAAAGTGCAGCCCCTCCCGCTCAAGGGCCGCCAGTAAATGATGGAAAATTTCAAGCTGCCTGATGGTATACGATCTGTCCGCCTCGTCGGCGGCGGCAAAATGAGTAAAGATACCCACCGGATCAAGGTTGGGCAGTGAGGCCATCTCCTTGATCTCCCGGACAGTCGATCCAGAGCCGGCCACCACCCCGATCCGGCCCATCCCGGTGTCCACTTTCAGGTGCACCGGCAGCCTGGCCCCCAGCCCGGCAGCCAGACCGTCCACCAGCAGGGCGTAATCCCTTTCATGGATGGTCTGCTCAAGTCCGTATTCCACCACCTCGGGGATCAAGCCCGGGGGAGTGTACCCCAGCACCAGTATGGGCGCTGTGACGCCGGCCCGGCGCAACTCCACCCCCTCGGCAGACCTGGCCACGGCGATACGGTTGGCCCCGCCGGCCAGCACCGTCCTGGAGACCTCCACCAACCCGTGGCCGTATGCATTGGCCTTGACCACAGCCATTACCTCAACACCGGGGCCCACCACCCGGCAGATCTCCTTAATATTGTGATCAAGGGCCTTTAAATCTGTCTCAACCCAGACGGGGAGATCAATCATGCAAGAACACCTATCTTTCACTCTCCACAGTCTTCAGCGCCTCCGGCAGGGAATCCAGTATATCCCCGGCGATGATCCCCATCATCCCCTTGTCCCTGGCCGCCATGTCCCCGGCCAGGCCGTGCAGGTAGACCCCTGCCGCGGCCGCCAAAGCGGCCTCCATACCCTGGGCCAGGAGACCGGCAATAATGCCGGTGAGCACGTCGCCGCTACCCCCGCTGGCCATCCCCGGGTTGCCGGTACTGTTAATGTATGCTCTGCCATCAGGCCCGGCCACAATGGACCTGGCCCCCTTCAGGGCCAACACCACCCCCCACTCAGAGGACCAGTGCCGGGCGGTCTTAAGTCTCTCCCGCTGCACCTCGGCAGTGGTAATACCGGCCAGGCGGGCCATCTCCCCGGGATGGGGGGTTAGCACCAGCGCCCTGCCGGCCTTTTTCAACCCATCGGTGTAGCCCGCTAAGGCGTTCAGCCCGTCGGCGTCCAAAACCGTGGGCAGGCGGGTCAAGGAAACCAGCTTGCGCACCGCCTCCGCCGTTTGCGGATTGGTGGACAGCCCCGGACCCAGGGCCAGCACATCGGACCTTTCCAAAAGACCCTTGAGGACCGGCAGGGCCTCTCTGGACAGCGTCCCCTCCCCGGTCTGGGGCACCGGCGCCACCATTACCTCGGTCAACTTTGAGGCCACTGGAATATAGATACCTTCGGGGACAGCCAGGGTCACCAGTCCGGCCCCGGCCCGGGCGGCAGCCGCCGCAGCTAAGCAGGCCGCCCCGGCCATACCGATGGAACCGCCGATGACCAGCACCCGTCCGTAATCCCCCTTGTGTGACGAACTGGGCCGGAAGGGAAGCCACCCCCTGACCAGGGACTGACTGATCAGGTTTAAACTGATCCGCTCATCGGTTAAAAGCACCCCAGGCAGTGAAATGTCCACCACCCTCAGTTCTCCCACGTATCCGGCCCCGGGTTCCAGCAGCAGTCCCACCTTGGGCAGGCCAAAGGTTACCGTAACGCCGGCCCGGATGCAGGGGCCGCTGACACTGCCGGTGTCGGCCTCTACCCCTGAAGGCAAGTCCACGGCCACAACCGGTTTCTCACTGGCGTTGATGGCCTCGATAATCCTGCCTGCGTACTCTTTAACCGCCCCCTTAAAGCCGGTGCCGTAAATGGCGTCGATGATCAGATCGGTCTTGACCAGGAACAGCCTCACCGCATTGAAGTCATCCTTCTGGGTCACGGTGTAAACCTTCTGACCCATCTTACGCCAAATATCGAGGTTTACCGCGGCATCCCCGGTGATCTTTTCCGGGCTGTCCAGAAGCAGCACCTTGACCTCGGCGCCCAGATTGAATAGGTGCCTGGCGGCCACCAGGCCGTCTCCCCCATTGTTCCCCCTGCCGGCAAAAACAGTCACCGTCCGGCCCTGGATAGCAGGCATTTTTTCCAGCACCGCCTGCACCACCCGAAGCCCGGCATTTTCCATCAGCACCAGGCCCGGAATAGCAAACTCCGTCATCGCCCTTTGGTCTATCTCCCTCATCTCCCGGGCGGTTACCACCCTCACTCAGACCACCCCCCATCCCCCACGGCCAAAGCAAAGGCCAGAGCGCTGCCCCGGTCATGGCTAAGACTGATTATAATCCTGGCAATCCCGGCCTCCCGGGCGATATCCCGGGCGCCTCCGTCCAGCACAATTTCCGGCGGCCCTGTACCAGTGCGGACCACCTCAACATCGGTCCACCTGCACCCGGCCAGCCCCGATCCCAATGATTTTAAGACCGCCTCCTTGGCCGCAAACCTGGCCGCCAGGCAGGGGTATGGGTCGGTCCTCCTCAGGCAGAAAGACAGCTCGCCGGCGGTGAAGACCCTCTGCAAAAACCTCCGGCCCCTCCTGTCCACGGCCTTTTTCAGCCGTTCAACCTCAATAATATCGGTACCAATGCCCCTTATATGCATAAAGCCCCCTGGAAAACTACCCTTGCTAAATAAATGTACAGCATAAAAATTTCTCCAGCGAAAAGGGAAAACCTGCCTTCCGGCAGGTTTTCCAGTGCCACCCCCAAAAAATTATCTCCCTGTGCCGGTCTGGGTTTGTCCAAACTGACCGGTAAGCTTAAAGCTCACCCACTCCGGAAAAGTAACCCCGGATTTAGAAAAAAAATCGCTTTCAAGAGCCCTTTCCCGGTCTTTCTGGGCCAGAAAGTCCCGCACAATACCCAGCACAAGGTCATACATCTCGCTTTCCACCAGGTTTTCCTCGGTCAGCAAGACCCGCAGGGCGAGATTCTCCTCCTCCAGCTTTTTAATTCTGCTGAATAGTTCTATGAGCATCAGCCTGGTTATATCCTGATCAATGACCCGGTCAACATCCCCCAGCAGAGACCAGATCTTTGAGTCGCTGAGCATTTCCCAGACCGCCCGCAAATTCAACACCACCCTGAACAAAAACTTATACTGAAAATCTCATTCTGTCGGAATCCAGAATCCAGGAGCCAGAATCCAGAATGGGAGGGAATCTTTTGTGACTATTCTGGTCAAGATGTGCCTGGATTTATACATTTTGCCAAACTTAGGTGCCAGGCACCTAAGTTATTAAGTTATTTTCATCATCTGATGGTGCCGCCACAGGCGGCATAGGGGGCTGGAATCCGGATTCCAGCCCCCCACAGGGCGGCTTTGTTTTTAGAAGCCCAGTATCTTTCTCAGCTTTTTGGCCTGGGCCCGGCTGACCGGAACCTCACTGTTCTCCTTGTCTTCCACCACCAGATTGTACGTGCCGTTGAAGAACGGCACGATCTCCTTGACCTTGTGCAGGTTCACCAGGTAGCAGCGGTGGGTGCGGAAAAAGACCGCCGGGTTGAGTCTGGCTTCCAGTTCCTTCAGGGTAAACCTGGTAAAGAGTTTATCGTTGAAGGTTTTTATATAGATGTAGTCCTGCTCGGTAAAGGCGTAAAATACATCCGACTCGGCCACCAGCACCGTCTTCCCCTGCTTCTCGGCCGGTATCCGGTCAATTTTGATTTGCCCTTTGGGAGCCGGCGCGGGTCTGGCCTCGGCCTCCTGGGGATCGGCGGCCGGGGGCTGCTGGTCGGCCGAGGACGCCTCCTGGGTGATTTTAACCACCTTGTCAATAGCCTTTTTAAGCCTGCCAGGCTGCACCGGCTTGAGCACATAGTCCACGGCGTTGACGTCAAAAGCCTTCACCGCATACTCGTCATAGGCGGTGATAAAAATTATCTGCGGCTGCCGGGGCAACTCCTGGATGGCCGCCCCCAACTCCAGGCCGGACATGCCCGGCATTGAAATGTCCAGGAAGAGCACCTGATAATCCAGCGCCTTGATCAGGGCCAGGGCCTCCTGGGCGCTGGTGGCCTCACCCACAATTTCAATATTGTCAAAACTGCCCAGAGCAAATCGCAACTCCTGCCGGGCCGGGTATTCGTCGTCTACAATCAGGGCTTTGAGCTTCATTGGGCACTTACCTCCTCGTTAGCTGAGTTACAGATTAAAGGAATACGGATGAAAACCGATGTCCCTTCCCCGGGGGAGCTTTCGATTGAAAGGCCGTATTCCTCACCAAACAGGCCCTTGAGCCTTTCATGCACATTAGACAGTCCCACACCGTTGCCGGATCCATAACCAAGTGTCAGTATATGAGGCATCTTCTCAGGAGGTATGCCCACACCATCATCCTTGATCTCAAAGATAATTTCCTCTTCCTCCTCCAGGAAGGCCCGGATCCAAACCGTGCCCTGCCCCTCCTTGGGAAGTATGCCATGCTTGATGGCGTTTTCCACCAGAGGCTGAATGGTCAGTACAGGCACCTGATAGTCCAGCAAGGATTCGTCAATGTCCCGGATAATCCTCAGTTTATCACGAAAGCGGGCCTTTTCAAGGACCAAATAAGTATTCAGATATTCAGTTTCCTCCTTGATGGAATTGAAATGCCCGTGCCTTTTCAGGGCGTACCTGAAAAATGTGGCCAGCCGGATCAGCAGACGCCGGGCGGTCTCTGGATTGGTCCGGCTGAACATGATGATGGTGTTTAGAGTATTGAAAAGAAAATGAGGATTGATCTGTGCCTGCAGCGCATCCAGCTCAGCCTTGGTAACCAACTGGGCCTGCCGGTCCAGCTCGGACAACTCCATTTGCAGCCCCAGCATCTGGGCCACACCCTCGGCCAGTTTGACCACGGCGGGGTTTACGTCACCCTGGCTGACCTGGTAAAGTTTTACGGTGCCGGCCACCTCTCCCTTGCACTTCAGCGGGGCAATCACCGCCGACTCCAGCGGACATCCCTCCACCGGGCAAATAAGGCCGTAGCGGTTTTTGATAACCATCAGCTCACCGCTGTGGATTACCGTTTTAGTAGCATCGGTCATAATCGGGCCGCCGGGCTTGTGGTGATCGGATCCGGCTCCGATATAAGCCAGCACTTTGTCCCGGTCGGTTATGGCCACAGCGGCCACATCGGCAATGGTTTTGATTATTTCCACCGTCTTGCCGGCAGTGTCCTCGTTCAATCCCCGGCGCAGGTAAGGCAGTGTTTCATTGGCAATCCGGAGGGTCGGGTCCAGCTGGGCGCACATCCTGCCTCCCTTTTGCAGGTAGCCGATTACGTACAGAGTGACGGCGGCCCCGGTGATCAACATAGCCAGCCCCGCCCCCCAGACCGGCACCCCCGGGACAAAAAGCAGCAAAAAGGAGGCCAGGTTGAAAGGAAGCCATCTTAAAGCAACGTCTCTTATCAGCTTGGCGTCCACCTGCCGCCCCCCCTTCCTAAGAAAATTATAGCCTGTCGATTAGTTTACCGGTTGCTGTAAAATTCAGAACAGTACCATAACAATATTCATTGAAATACATTATTTCGACAATTTCACCCTTAATCCTCCCGCTAATCTCATTTTTTCTGGCCATCCCAGCTCCCTTAAATGATTGTATCAAATAATATCAATAATTTCTACGCCCTACACCGGCTGAAAGCCCGGCTCCAGACCTTCCGGCAGCCTGACTCCGGGCAAGAAAAACAGCTTTGAAGAGGGTGCGGGATATAAACCCCTGCTTGCTTGTGATATTATTCTTTTTTGCCCTCTGGAGGTTGGATTGGGAGATTGAGATTATTATCACATGGTGTTATCATAATCATAAAATAACAATCTTTCACGAAGGGGGCGGCAAGTATGGCAGAAATAATAGACTTCAACTGTCTCAAGTACTCCTACAAGCTCATTGAAAAATCGTGCAATTGCCTGCTCCTGGTGGGCACCCGGAAAGCAGTGCTGGACCGGAGGAAAAAACTGATTGACGCCGGAATGGACCCCTTTAAGCTGACGATTGTCAAAACCAGCAAGGAGCAAAAGGATGAGTACCGTAAATCCAGGAACTCCCTGGTGTTCATGACCCTGGAAAACTGGAGCTAACCCCCCTTAAAAAAAAACGGACCCCGATACCGGGGTATTTTTTAATAAAACCGCCTCAAGGCGGTTTTATTAATCAAGGGCGCTGCCCGCCGGGCGTTTATTCGGCCTTTCTATATGTAACCACTCCGCATTCCAGCCGGGAAGTGACCCTGGACTTGCTTTCCAGATAGGCCAGGTGGGCCAGGGTTTCGGTCAGTAAAAACAGCATCTCACCCGGAGCGGTGTTTTCTCCCAACAGCTTTAAGCATATCTGGTAGGCGGTGGCCCCGGTTCCGGCCAGTTGGGCAACACGGTCAAGCCTTAGACGGTAGTGCTTCTTCAGATCGGCAACCCTTCCGGCGCAGTCGCTGAAAGCCGATCCGTGACCGGGCAGCACAATATTTACGGGCAGGCCGCCCTGTAATTCCAGAGAGGTCAAAAAAAGTTCAAGGGGATTGGGGTGGGAGGTTGGCCACAGACTTATGCCCGAGGAATCCGGAGAGAGGAGATTGTCACCGGAGAATAATATTCCTTCGTCACGGCAGAAGAATGAAATATGCCCGTCGGAATGCCCAGGGGCCTTGACGACCTCAAATCCCCTGCCGCCTATGGTTACCTCCCCTCCTTCCGGGAGCGGAGAGAGGTCCGGGTGGGGCTGAACAGCAGTGAGGGTTTGATTGATGCTGTCCAGCACCTCGGTTAGGAGCACTGCCGGAATCCCGTTCTCCTTGAGCAACTCCCCCACCACCGGAACGCTGGTACGGCCTTTTTTCCAGGTCTGCTGTACTTTTTCGATCTCACACCTGCTCATATATACCTGTGCCCCGGTCAGTTCCTGCAGCCAGCCTGAAGCTCCGTAGTGGCCGGGATGCATGTGAGACACATAAATGCCCTCAATATCGCCGTATTTAATATTCAGGCCGGTCAAGGTCTGTTCCCAGACGCAGTTTGACGCGGGGTGGTTCAGGCCTGTGTCGATAATTGACCAGCCATTTCCCCCTTGCAAGAGGTAGCAGTTAACATGACCTATTTTAGATGGAAGCGGCAGTTTAACCAAGAAAATATTAGGAACCACTTCCATCAGCTATACCCCCTGACGTTGCAAAAATAACAATATTTGGAGTTTAGTTCAACATTAACCTTTAAATATCCTTCTTTTAATTATTTACTATTATATAATATTTTTTATCACTTATTGTCGTATTTTACCATCGACTTAAAATTAGTTAGTAATTAGCAATTTCTTGCAATAATGGGCAGTAAAAAGGCACCCACGGGGTGCCTTGAATAATATTCAGGTAAATTTTCAATAAATCTGGCTGACCATCTCATCAAACAGGTCACCTGCCAGCAGCATACCCACGAGATTGTCTTTTTCCCCTACCGGTAGAATGTTTATTTTCTCCCGGTGGAAAATGTACACTGCTTCAGCCAGGGTGCTGCCGGCGGCGATAGGGGGCGCCACCGGGGCCATGACGTCACGCACCGGCTTTTCAGCCACCTCCCGGCAAAGGTTGGTGAAGAGTCCGGGCATAAAAGCAGGACCCGTCCAGTTGGCCAGATTCCAACCGCGGTACCAGTCCTCGCGAAGGTTGGGCGGCTGAACAGAGGCAAGCAACTCTGGAACCCCCAGCACACCGGTTAGCTGCTTGCTCTCAAAAACCAGCAGCCAAAATGACCATGTACTCTGGGCAGTCATTGAGCTTTTTAAAACATATAGGGCATTTTTAACGGTAATATCAGCTGAAATTGATGAGAAGCTTTCCAGTGGCTTCATAACCTGCCTGACGGTTTTTTCGGCGTTATCCGGAGTGATGAAATCTATATTTTTGGCTGGGTGTGCCATTACCTGTCCCTCCTTTTATATTTATTTAACAACATAGCATTTATTATACCAGAAGCTGAGATGCCTTATAAATAAATTAAATTATTATAAAAAGACGTTAATTCTGCCAGTAAAGGCATGTGCTTTAGCGCTCAAGCCTGGAATGGTCCCGGATAAGTTATGTGAAATATTGTTTTGTCTAAAATAACACATCTGGCTGTTTATATTCAAACACCCCTG
>Ga0209347_1005099_pt1 | contig 12877 bp, 12 predicted proteins | sample AutmiccommuBRH23_FD_187382 | JGI IMG/M metagenome (GOLD analysis project Ga0209347, IMG submission 187382) | Deep subsurface microbial communities from Mt. Terri, Switzerland - Autotrophic microbial communities BRH/23 (SPAdes) (version 2) | ecosystem: Environmental > Aquatic > Deep subsurface >... | reverse complement strand
GTTTTTCGTTGGCGAACGTGGTTCCCCAGGCGCCGAACAACAACAGGCGGACTTGGGCCAAAGTCGAGCGGGATACCCGGGCCTACGTGAAGCGCAGCGGCTCGACCGTTCACGTGTTTACAGGCCCCGCATGGCAAGGGCACCGAGCCACCATTGGCTCCAGTCCCGTCGCGGTACCAACCCATGTGTACAAGCTCGTGTATGACGCTACCAAGAACCGCGCGTGGGCGCACTGGCTGCCCAACACTGATGAAGCTCGCCTGGGCAGGCCCATCTCGTACGACGCGTTGACGCAGCACCTGGGGTTTGAACTGTTGCCTGGGAAGCGCCCTTCCCGCTAAACCTGCCGGTCGTGCGGCGGGAAGCTGCGATCAAGAATGGCGGGTGTCGAGTGACGGTGACTGGGTGCTTCCGACCCAGCCATTGCCACCATTATGGGTTTAACGGCAGGTAACAAAGCAGACCCGGCATTGCTGCGGCGAGGTGAAGACGACATGGAAGTACTCGACCGGGAGGAGCTCGGCACGCCGATTCTCGAGCCGCTCCGCGCGCGTGAGCGCTTGGTACTTCGGACAATGCCGGTTGCGGCAGCTGTTGAAGGCGATCCGCTGCTGGCCGCTGCTGAGAACCGCCGCGTGATCGTCGTGACGATAGGCCGCCACGCCACACCAATTATCCACATCGTGACTAGCAGCTGACTTACGCCAACTTAAGGTGCTGCTGATGGCGTATGCCGAAAGGTGAAGTGCCCGATCTCGCGTGAGCCTTGGTCTTCAACCGCCAGCACGCGTACGCGCATTTCATGGGCTGGCATCTCGCGCAGTTCGGCGAGCTTGGACAGGAGCACCACCTCCCCGCTGGCGGCATCGAAAGGGATGTCGCGCAGCCATTCGGTGTCCCCGCCCAGCGAGGCGTCGGCGGTAATATCCAGCCGTTGCACGCCCTCCAGCGGCACCTGCAACCGGCCGACGACCACCTCGTCGTCCGTACCCACCGAACAGTTGACGCTTCCATTGAGTGGCACCCGGTACTCGCGCATCCGCCGCCCCTGTTCGGCCAGCCGGGCGACAAAGCGCGGGGTCACGACGACGCTCAGGCGTCCGGCATCGAACGCCTCGCGCACACCGCGAGTCAGGGCGGCGATGCGGTCGAGTTGCGCGCCGCAGGCCTCGCAGCCGAACAGATGCTCGTCGAGGGCATCGGTGGTCGTCTCGTCGCTGTCCCCCAACCAGTAGTCAAGCAGATCGCCGAAGTCGGGGTGATCGCGGGCGGATGTCTTCGTCATGGCCGCTTCCCTCCGGATTCAATGCAAGTGCGCAGCCTCCCGATGCCCCGGTGGCGGATCACGCGCACGTTCCCGGGACTCAGGCCGAGCATGGACGCCACGTCTTCCGAAGGTCGATCTTCGTAGAAACTCATCACGAGCACAGAGCGCTCTCGCTCCGGCAGACGTTGCAGGCAGTCGGCCACGCGTTCATGGTCGAGCCGCTGCGGCGCGGTGATGTCGGCGATGGAGAGCGTATCGCCATAGCGCTCGAGCAAGGCCTCGCGGCGCCGCCAGCCACGGCGCATCTCCAGTACGGTCATGCGGCACGCGCCGAGCACGAACGACACGACGCGTCCCGGCTCGCGCAACGCGCCGCTTCGCAACTGTTCAATGGTCAGCGTCATCACATGCTGCATCAGGTCGGAAGCGGCATGCTCGTCGCGCAGATGGCGCAGGCCATAACGACGGGCACGCGGTGCCAGCAGGCGGTACAGGCGGGCTTCCGCGTCCAGGGCCTCGCCCGCTGGGGCCCCGGCGATGCGGCGGGCCAGCTGCGCTTCGATGTCTTCCTTGCCGACGTCTTCCGGGTCCATGGCGGAGCAGTATAGCCCCCGTGTCGCGCGAAAAAGCTTGTAACGATCTGCCGGGTGGCGACACATCCTGCAGTCTTTTCACAGGAGGCGTCCATGATCACCAACTCCCAGTCAGGCACGAACGTCCACGAGATCGCCGAGGGCATCTACCGCATCAACACCCCGATCCGATTGCCGGATGGAGCGCGGTTCAGCTTCAACCAGTATCTGGTGGTGGATGAGGACCCGCTGCTCTTCCACACGGGACCGCGCAAGCTGTTCCCTGTGGTAAGCGAGGCGATCGGGCACGTGCTCCCGCTCGAGCGGCTGCGCTACGTCGGCCTGTCACATGTGGAAGCCGACGAATGCGGCTCGATGAACGAATTCCTCGCGATCGCCCCGCGGGCCGTGCCTCTGTGCGGGCAGATCGCCGCCATGGTCTCGATGAACGACCTGGCGGACCGTGCACCGCGGGCGATGGCCGACGGCGAGCTGCTCGTGCTCGGCCGCCATGCGATGCGCTGGTTCGACACGCCGCACGTGCCACACGCTTGGGAATGCGGACTGATGATGGAGGAGTCCACCCGCACCTTCTTCTGTGGCGACCTGTTCACACAGCCGGGCAGCGGCGAGGCGGCACTGACGGAAGCCGACATCCTGGCCCCAAGTGAAGCATTCCGGCGGCCGATGGACTACTTCGCCCATGCGCCGAGCACCAGCGCCACGTTGAACCGGCTGGCTAGCGAGGAGCCGAAGACGCTGGCGTGTATGCACGGTAGCGCTTGGCGCGGCGACGGTAGTTCGCTGCTACGCGAGCTGGCGCACGCGGTCACGACATCAGCATAGATGAGGGCGCTGGCCCCGGGCCGAGGGCCCAGCTCATGCGTTTCGTACGGTGGTGGGCAACCGAGCGCCTGGACGCCCCAGGGTGGAGAGTATGCGGCAGCTGTACGCTTCACGGCCGCCGCTCATACGGCGCGAGGCGGCCGGCGGCATTGGCCGATAAGCCGGAATTCACCCCAACGTGGCAAACGGCGGCTCCCTTAGGCGGCCGACGGCGGACCAAAGATGCATGATCGTTGGCAATGGGCGGAACCCCAGAGATGCGATTCGCTGCCCGCTGCGGGCCAGTCGGCGAGAAAATCTCTGACCGGAGTGGTGCTGTGGCCGTTAGCGGGGAGATCGCCCTGCCGGGCCGGTAGCCCTGCACGACGTCGCAGCCCATTTTGCGAACTAAATCGTACTGGATCGCTGTCTCTACGCCTTCGACAATGACTTCGAGTTCCAGTTGGTGAGCGAGGGCGATGATGCCGCGGACGATAGCGGGGTCCGGGCCGGTATCGGCGAGCTCGGTGACGAAGGTGCGGTCGACCTTGAGGATGCCCACAGGCATGCTGCTTTCCGCACGGCAGCGCAATTCCTTTCACATGCGCACCGCACCAGCCTCCGTGTGCTTGCGCTCGGCTGTTGGCGGTGCGCTGAGGGGGAGTGGTGTCGCGCTGATCCGAGGGCAACGATACTTTGCTGCTCCCCGCAATTCCTGCACTGTGGCCATCGGCGTTGCCGACCGATCTGGTCCTCATCGGCGGCGTCGCGGTCACCAGGCTGGCGGTGCGGGCCGTCAAGGGGTCCATGTCCGAAGTGCGGTGTCGTGCCGAGGGCTGTGAGTAGGAAGGACTCCCAATCGTCCAAGTCGAAGCCCTCTCATCGAGGCGTGGTTGCGAGTTTCTCGACAGTCAGGTGAACGATTCGGACTGCACTCGCTCCGGCGCAATGCCGAGTCGTCGGGCCTCGCTGCGCACGGCCTCGATTAAGGCGGCGGGTCCGCAGACGTAGAACACCGCATCCGCGCACGGGCCTGGGAGCACCTTCGAGACGTCGAGACGCTCTTCACCCGGAACACGACTGGAATAGGTGAAATAGCTTGCCGGCAGCTCCCGAGCGAGCTGCCGGTGATAGGCCATATCGGCAGGAGTTCGCCCGGTGTAATGCAGTTCGAACCTGGAGTTCCGCCGTCGCAGCGCTTCCGCCATGGCCTTGATCGCAGTGATCCCGATGCCGCCTGCAATCAGCACCGCCGGCCGTGAGTCGGCGTGTAGCGGAAAGTGGTTGATCGGCCGCGACACACGCAGCCGCGTACCGATCTGCCACGTTTCATGGATCGCAAGCGATCCTCCGCGTCCCTCGCTTTCGCGGAGCACCGCGATTTCATAGGCATCGCAGCTTGCGGGGTCTGCGGCAAGCGAATACTGCCGCGTGACGACGGATCCGTCCGCAAGCCGTACCGGCACTTCGAGGTGTGACCCCGCCTCCGCCGGCGGCAAGAGGCCCGCACCTTCTGCACGCAACTCGTAGGCTCTTACGCGCAAGGTCAGTTGCCGGACGCCGGTGACCGCAAGCGCAAGTTCCCCGCTGCCGAGCGGCTCATCGGATCCCGGGCTTCCCTGCGACACGGTTCCCGCGTGGGCCTCGACAGCATCCCGGATTCGCTGCGCGACTTCCTCTTCCGTATACCGAGGGGTGATGTACTTCGGGCAGTTCCAGTCGAAACCCTCGATGCGGATAACGATCCCGCGCTCGACTCGCGCGCGGTAATGCGGGTTGTCGAGGCGTGCCATCAATTCCGATTCGCTGTCCTCGTCGACGACCCGTGCCCGCCCCAGGATTTTCAGGCGCGTCTGGCGCGGATAGTCCATCAGGAACAGGCTGACGCGGTTGTCGCCGGCCAGATTGCCGGTCGAGACGTACTGTCGGTTTCCGCTGAAATCCGCGAAGCCGATCGTGCGCGAGTCGAGTACTTTGAGGAAACCCGTCGGCCCGCCGCGGTGCTGGACATACGGCCATCCGGTCTCGCTCACCGTCCCCAGGTAGAAGCTGTCGCGTGCTTCGATGAAGGGAATCTCGTATGGACCGAGCACGGGCTCTTTTACAACGTCCTCATCGCCACGGGCATACGCGTCGCGGCTCCCCATGCGTGCCTGCAGCGCCCGAACGTTCGGGGTGAAGGCAATCTCCATGAATGCGTTGGCCATTGAGTTCTCCTGGAAGTAGCGCGGAAGGGGAAGGCCTTCCGCGCTCGCGTCGATCTCAAGCGGCGGGCCTCAGTTCGACCTGCGGAAAATCGATGTCGACGCGGCTGGCCTTGCCGAGGATGTTGGTGAGAATGTTCATGCCGACGTGAGTGATGATCTCGACGATCTCCGCATCGCCATAGCCGGCGTTGCGCACGTCGGCCAGCTCGGCGGAGGTGACCTCGCCGGAGTGAGCGACGAGGGCGCGGGCAAACCTGACGGCCGCGGCGGCCTTGGCATCGTGGCTGCCGCCCGCCCGGTTGGCTTCGATCTCGGCATTGTCGAGCCCCGCCTTGCGACCGATCGCGGTGTGGGCCGACAGGCAGTACTGGCAGGCGTTGTGCTGTGCCAGGGCGAGCGCGATGCGCTCCCGCGTCAGCGCATCGAGACTGCCCGTGTTGGCGATGCCGTGCAGGCCAAGGAAGGCCTTGAGGGCCTCCGGCGAATTCGCGAACACCTTGAGGAAGTTCGGAACGATGCCGAGTTTGGACTGGATGACGTCGAAAAGCGCCTTCTGTTCGGCATTGGCAGTCTCGTGCGTGACGACGTTGATGCGGGCCATGATGTTTCTCCTTTGCGTGATGAGCGGATTTGGGTGTCGGAGCACCGTCGACGCTCACCACTTTGCCAAAGGCGATTTCAGGCAAGAATAGCCGTAGAATGAAATTCATTATTCCGTACGGCGTAATACTGATGGACCGCTTTCACCTGATGAACGTCTTCGTCGCCGTGGCCGAAGCGGAGAGCTTCGCTGGAGCGGCCCGTCGCCTGCGGCTTTCGCCGCCCGCTGTCACGCGCGCCGTCGTCGCTCTCGAAGAGCGCCTTGGGGTGCGCTTGCTCACCCGCACCACGCGTGTCGTGCGGGTGACGGAAGCCGGCGCGCGCTACCTTGAGGATGCCTGCCGCATCATGATGGAACTGGACGAGGCCGATGTCGCGGCCGCGGGTGTTAACGCCGCGCCGCGCGGTCACTTGGCTGTCACCGCCCCTGTGCTTTTCGGCAAGTTGTATGTGATGCCGGTCATTGCGGAATATCAGTCGGCCTTCGAGCAGACGTCGGTGTCCGCGCTATTCGTCGACCGGCTCGTGAACCTCGTGGAGGAGGGCATCGACGTCGGCATCCGCATCGGCCAACTGCCCGATTCGTCGCTGCGCGCGATCCGTGTCGGACAGGTGCACCGGGTCGTTGTGGGCGCCCCGGCATACTTCCACGAGCACGGCGTGCCCGAAAGGCCGGAAGATTTGGCGAGGCATCGTCTCGTTGCCGCGAGCGGGGTCTCCCCGACAAACGACTGGGTCTTTCAGTCGGCCAGCGAGAAACGGACCGTGCGCGTGCAACCGCGCATCATCGTGAATACCAACGACGCCGCCCTCGAGGCCGCCCGGCGAGGTTACGGATTGACGCGCCTGTTGTCCTACCAGATCGCGCCAGAACTCGCTTCGGGAGAATTGCGGGCCGTCCTCACCGACTGCGAGGCGCCCGATCTGCCGGTACATGTGGTCCATCGGGAGGGGCGCCATGGCTCGGCGAAGGTGCGCAGCTTCGTCGATCTTGCGGTTGCGCGGCTACGTGCTGATAGCGCCTTGGGTCCCTAGCACCCTGTCGGACTTCGCTACCGTCGGTGGCGTAGTCCGACAGGCCGCTAGGTGTTGCATCCACCAAGTCCGCTGGCCTGCACCGGCCGCCCAGCGATCACCCTGAGCGGCATCCGATTCGAGGTGGCAGCGCGATCACAGCCCTTCAAGCAGTACCGGCTGCTCACCGGCGAGATCTTGAGGGCTCGCTACCGGCCACAAACGGCCAATGGCCGTTTTCCCCAAAGCTGACGTTGAGTGGGACAGCGCACCCGCAAGCCGCCGTTGCCCTGCGTACGCGACTTTTGGCGTACGACGGGCAGCTTTCTGAGCGCTCCAGAGGTTGGCCATCGCCTTCCCGGGGCCTCAGCTCGGCCATAAGCGGCCAGCCATTTCCGCTCCAAATCGGACATCTGAATGCCTGGCCTAACCCAATGCGGCCGTTGAGCTTTGAGGAAAACTACCGCTCAACGCCCGAATCAGCGGGCAAATGAAACACAGCGGAATTTGCTCCGTTGTAGCTGATTATTAAGCGCATTACGCGAATAGTACATTAAACCCCCCTCAAATATCGCTTCACCTTTCCTGGTAGTTTCATTTTCTTGTCAAGCCATTGAAGCGCATATCTAGAACCATATGGCGAGTGTGTGCTGATAAGCTGTTCCAAGGTCGTGACGGAGTCAGATAACCTCAGTTTAAAATTCTCATTAGGAATTTCAGCAAGACCGGTGTCGCTTTGCGCGAACCATGGATTGTAGAAATAGAATGTCTCAACTAGGCTTTGATCCAATTTCCTAAGCGTTTCCTGTATGGGAGGCACACCAATTAGCTGCCTAAGACCAAAAGCAAAGCTATCAAGCGCAAACAAATAGCCCGAGCTAAAGCTAACACCGAATGAGTTGTAACGGTTGTCTGGACTTCCTTGCGCTTCAAGATCATTTATGAGTCTAGCTACTGAGATTTCATCAAAAGAGTCAGCGACATTCGGATGAAACTTAATTCTTGAATGTGGATTCGTATCGACAGAGGCTAGCTCTTCATCTACCGAGCACGCTTCATGAAATAAGTCGCCTATCGGATGCCCTTGGAAACGTATTTCGTTGACCGAAGCCCCTCTCATCAACAAAAAAGCCTTTAGGTATTTTTCCACTGCTTGCGAGGCTGCCCAGAAAAATGCGCGGTGCATTCCTTTTTGAGCCAATAACCGAGCGGTTATATAATCCTCGTCTCCCGGTTTAACAAAGGATTCGGAGATAACTTGAACTATGTAACGCTCTATATTACTTTGCACTTGATCTGACAGCTTTTCCAAATGCTTAATGTCATCTCCGCACTTAAAGCTGTAAACGTAGCTTAATCTTTCTTCGTTCATGTCTCGGTCTTAAACTCACGCATGTTGCTAAGCGCCTAACGAATAAGGTAAGCAGCCCGCCCACTCTTGCTGCTACATATGGTCGACGCAGACATCGAAGGTCTGCTAAAAACGCAATCCTCGATTAACAGTTATCGCCGTTAGCATGTATCCGGGTGCTGTTGCCGCGAGCTACCCTTTCCCAACCTCTTTGAAATACGGTCACGGATTTTCTCCGCCCCGGGGAGCGAATTTGTGCCTGGATAACGATTAAATAGATCATCAGCCGTGGCAGCCGCTTCGACGTGTAGTTTGTTCCGGCATAAAACCATCGTTATCCGATCCACCGCTTTCAATAGCGAATTACATCGATGAATCTTTCCGTAAGCTCGATCAACCTCTCCAAGCAAACTGTCTTCCAGTAACAGATCCAACTGCTCTTCCCCCAGCTTGATCGCCCGTCGGTAGGCGTCCAACGCATCATCTGGATTAGTTTTTTCGACGAGCTTCCCGGAATTAATCAGGGTATCAATTTGGCCTTTTAGCGATTGATATCTCTCCTGCGCCTTTGCGTTGTATTTCCGCCATGGGTTAGCGCGATTGAGTACCGTTTTTGCGTGAGTTTTTAGCAATTTGTCTTTGACAGCTAGTGCTTTTTCATATGTAAGTCCGTTATCCAGCAGGCGAATATCGTATTTACCAGCAACCATTTGCTCAGTGTAAAATGCCCAGATCGGATCCTTGTCGGGGATTGTTGATTGCCCTCCGCGCACAGTCCGCACGTAAAAGCACTCTCCGGCCATGTTGAAATGGCCGTAAACTTCGCATTCCTCGTCATCGTCATCGTTGTCGACATAGGAATGACGCAGATACGTGGCATCAGGCTGCTTTTTTGTTCTTATAGCATCCCATAGAGCAATCGCCCGGATTGCGTCTCCTTGCGCCCTATGCGCTTTGCCCTCGGGATGGATGCCGAGCGCGGTGCAGGCATCCCCCAGCTTATACGAGCGCAAATTCGGATGCTTCTCGCGTAGCAGTTCAAGCACACAACGGGATTCATTGTTAAAAGATCGCCCCAGACGCTTTGCGGCCGCTCGCAGAAAGCCCATGTCGAAATCGGCGTTGTAAGCATGTACCGGATCGGCGCCGATGTAGTCAAAAAATTTGTGAAGGATTTCCTCTCCCGGTTTGTCGGTCACCATTTCGTCGGTAATCCCCGTCAACTCGACAACCCGTCGGGGAATTGGCCGACCAGGATTAATCAAGGTACCCAGTCCGTCGTGGACGGTTTCCCCAAAAGCTGCACGAAACAAGCAAATTTCCGTAATCCTGTCGTTCTCAGGATCCAGGCCTGTCGTTTCGAGATCGAGGAAAAGTGCGTAGTTCTTCGATGTTTCGCCAGGCGTGCTACTTGCCGATACCGGCTCCGTTTGCGCGGGCTTTTCCCGAAACACGACCCACGCCGCCGCAAAGCCTATGAGTACCGTCAGAACTATCAGAATGTAAGTCACGGAGCCCCCTATTCTTTGGAGTGGCGGTAGTTTGGCAGGGTCTGAATGACATCGCAATTTAATAGTAACGCACAGTGTTTGCAGGATTGAGAAGCTGACATTCGACGCGTTTTATGCATAAGAGTAGTTAACCGATAAATAGCCGACCGAGCAAAACCAAAGGTTCAAGGTCAGCTTGGGCCGCAATGCCGTATCGACGATCAGGCGGCTTTCTGAGCGGAGCGGACCCTTGTACGTCAGATTTTTTGAAAAAGTGACAGTCTGGTTGTGGCCGGTGACCGACCAGCGCCTTCCTACCCTTACTGACCGGTTCGCCCTCAAACCTGCGCCCAGGTAGCCAAAGACGCTTCGGCGTATCGAACGGCCGCATCCGTCGCGTCGGTTGTTGGAGCGAATGGCCGCTTCGACAAAGCTCGACCGGCAAGTTTGGGTCGATAAGACCCGTTCGATGAACCAGAGACCCGCCGTTCGACGGTGCTGAGCGCGGTGCGACGGATTTCCGCAACACTGCCGCCGCTCAATCGGCGCAGGCTGGCCGTCCGCCACGGCTGAGTTGTGTGAGTTGCGTTTCGGGCAGGTTACGAAGTGCAGCGGTCGTTTGCATCGCCGCTTGCTGGAAGAACAGAACGGCAGCACTGGGCCGATAGCCCCGGTTCGCCCATCGTGCTGGGAAGCTGACGGTGTTACGCCGACTAGATGCTGATACGACGATTCGTCGCTCACCTCACCCATCGCTTGAGGTATCACCAACTTATTGCAGGCAAGCGAAAATGACGCGGATAGTGCCGAGCGCAAGGGTGGTTCCGGTGTAGGCTCTCTTAATGAGAACGCTGTTAATCGTCTACCACACCATGACCGGGGGTACGATGCAGATGGCACGCTCCGCGGCGGCCGGTGCCTCTGCGGATGGAACGGTGGCAGTGCAGCTCTTCCATGCCCGGGAGGCCGGCCCTCAGGATGTCCTGGATGCGGATGGGTACATCTTTGCAACCCCTGAGAACTTGGCTGCCATCTCCGGGCAGATGAAGGACTTCTTCGATCGTAGTTACTACCCTGTGCTGGACTGTATCAATGGGCGTCCTTATGCGACCCTTGTCTGCGCAGGCAGCGACGGCGCCAACGCGGCCCGACAGATTGATCGCATCGCCACCGGTTGGCGGCTGAGACGGATCGCACCCCCACTGATCGTCTGCACGCATGCCCAAACTACCGAGGCGATCCTTCGGCCCAAGCAAATCGCCATGGAGGATCTTCGACGCTGCGGAGAGCTCGGAGCCGCGATGGCAGCCGGTCTGGCGATGGGGATCTTTTGAGGCCGACTTCCAGGCCCTACGCCTGCTGACGGATGCGTTGCGGTCATTGGGGACACGGAGCCCCAACGACCGTTCAGGCCGAGATGCTGAATTCCGTCATTCGGCAGGTTTCGGAGCGGAACAGCCATTCGAAAGTCCGTTGTCGAGAGAAGGTGACCGGCCGGCAGCAGGCGGAATTTCTCGCTCGGCGAGCACCGCGACCTGCCGTTCGTCGCTGGCACGGCATCGGCGTCAGCCGCGCCGAGCGGGCTCGATCGCAGCGATATCAATCTTTCTCATCCCCATCATGGCTTCGAACGCGCTGAGCCGCAGCTAAATCAGGATCGGTGATAGCGGCTGTCAGGGCGCGTGGCCTGATTTGCCACAACAGTCCCCACTTGTCTTTGCACTCGCCGCATGCGCTTTCCTGTCCGTCATTTCCTACAGTCACATTCCACAGGCGGTCCGTTTCAGTCTGGTCGTTGGTCCAACCTGAAATCCCACGGCAACAGCATCTGCGGGCGTCGAGTTAATGGTAGGTGGCACGTGCCAGCATCCAACTCATGCGCCAAGGCGAACGGGGTTACGCCAGCACGATCGGTACCATGGCCCAGCCGCCAACTGGAGACACGGCCCGCTCGGCTGGCCGCTGCGAGTCGAGTGCAATCGACGACGTCGCGGCGAGGAGTTCTTGCATCGCGATGCGCATTTCCAGCGTCGCCAGCAAGCGTCCGGGGCACGCGTGCCTTCCGATGCCGTACACCAGGTTTCGGTCGGCGTTGCGCTCCGGATCCATGGCGTCCGGGTCGCCGAAGACCACCTCGTCCCGGTTCGCGGACGTCCAGTTCAGTTTCACGCGTGCGCCTTGCGGCAGTTCCGCGCCACCGATCGTGACAGGGCACGTCGTCACGCGGCGATTGGACACGAACGGGTCGTCGATCCGAAGGATCTCATCGATGATGGCATCGATCTCGGCGTCAGGTACGCCCGAGCGCAGATGATCCTGCACAGCTGGGTGCGTCGCCAAGTAATGGACCAGCACGCCGATACACTGTGCGATGGAGCCCAGGTCCCTACCCGTCCAGTTACGCAGAACCGACACGATCTCCGCGTCGGTCAGCGGCCGGCCGTTCACTTCGGTCCGCATGAGCCCGGCGGTGACATCGTCCGCGCCGTCCTCGCGCGCAGTGCCGCGGCGCGGCTCGAGCACGGAGCGGATCAGGTCGTCGAACGACTCCGCCACCCGCTGCGTCCACGACCGATCGCCCGAGCGCGTCGCGGCATGGTTCTCGGCAACCCAGTCCACGAGGTGATCTTCGAGATCGGCCGGCCAGCCCAGCCACGCGCTTTGCGCCCGGACCGCAAGCCGGACGCCCACTTGGGACACGGCGTCGACGGCAACGCCCCTGGGCAGCGACGCGACCAAGCCGGTCGCCACCCGACGGAATCGCTCACGGAAGGGCGCGAGCGCCTCCGGGGTGAGGAAGCCGTCCAGGGCCTCCCGGTATGCCGTGTGCTCGGCCGAGTCCATGCCGTTCGGGACGTGGAGATGGCTCGACACCGCGCTGGAAAACCGGTCATCGCTCAGCGCAGCCTGCACGACCAGTTCGTGTCTCAGCAACACCCACTCGCCATGGACGTTGCGCACGACGCCGTGCCGGGGACGCAGCTCGTCGGTGTAGGCCCTCAGGTCCCTGCCAGTGGCAGACAGGTCATCAGGCATGTGGTCGGTCATCCCTATCCCCTCCATGCGTTCCACGCAGACGGCGGTCGATGCCCGGGTTACCAGAACAAATCGCCGGTGCCACTGGGGTGGCGCCACCAAAAGGCGATTCGCCAAGCAGCACCGGCGCGGGCATCCCGTCGGTGACGGTTGCTGTACCGGGCAGTCCTGGACAGGACTCGGCCCGGCACCGAGACTGTGTGGCTGATGGAAGCGCGCTCCGGCGTTAGATTCCCGGCGGCAACAATTCGAGACCGCCTGTCACCGACCGGCGTGAGAACGCCTGTTGCGGCTTCTCGCGATCTGCGCAAGTTGGGCTTTGCCAGCCCCGATCCCGCGGCCTCCGGCCGGGTCTCCCGCGTCGACACCTACAAGTCCAGATCGGTACCCTGGCCGGCGACAATTAGGGTGACCGGTTGACGACAACTATCCTGTCCGGTTGGATCTGGAGCCGGGAAGGTCCGGAAGCGAGGGATACAGTGCTCTTCTGACGAAGGACGTTGGGAGGCGCTTCA
>Ga0209347_1005097_pt1 | contig 12880 bp, 17 predicted proteins | sample AutmiccommuBRH23_FD_187382 | JGI IMG/M metagenome (GOLD analysis project Ga0209347, IMG submission 187382) | Deep subsurface microbial communities from Mt. Terri, Switzerland - Autotrophic microbial communities BRH/23 (SPAdes) (version 2) | ecosystem: Environmental > Aquatic > Deep subsurface >... | reverse complement strand
TCTCAGGTATGTGAGGATCGCTTCGATGTCGCGGTCCGTCAGGCGCGCGCCCCACGCCGGCATGTCGAGCGGCGGTCGCGGCCCGGCGGGGTCGAGGCGTGAGGAGCGCCGCCCCTCGCGCACGAGGTTCAACGTGGCCAGGTACTGCCGCTTGACGACTGGGAACAGGGGCACCTGCGGCGCTTCGGTTACATCGGCCAGCCGGGGGTGAGTGGTGAGGAGCCGCGCCAATGCCTCGGCGTCCGCGCTCGTGAAGAGAAAGTTCCGGCGCGCGAGGTCAGAGATGATCGGAACCCTCGCGTTCATCGAGTTGGGATTGGGCACTCCGGCCGCTCCTTGTTCACCATGGCAGGTGACGCAGCCCTGCTGACGGAAGAGCCACTGCCCGCGCGCCGCAATCCCCGCGGAGCTCGGCGGCTCGGGGGCGAGCCAGTACGCCATGCCCGGCCTTGCCGGCAGGGCTTGCGTCTCCAGCCCAGCACCTTTGACCTCGAAGAAGCCGCGCATGGCAAAGTGCGCCTTGCCGCAGACCGTGGTGCAGTAGTACTCGAAGACACCAGGCACTTTGGGAGTGACCAGCAACTCGACGACTCTCCCGGGATAAATGTCAACCCGATCGATACCGAGCTCCGGGGCCGAAAACGTGTGAAGGACGTCAGCGCTGGCAAGTCTCAGCCGCGTCGTCTTCCCGACAGCAAGCATCGGGCGTGCGGAGCGGAAGTCGCGCCGCCACGAGTTGCCGCCGGCGACCACCTCGTCCGTCCATACCCCCTGCGCCATCAGTCCGGTGAGCTCGACAACCGAACCTGCGCGATCACGCGCGGCGCGGCGCGACGCCTCGACTCGAAGCGGCACCACGACCGCCGCAACGAGTGCGGTACCGATCATCCCGACGGCGACAGCTTCGATGAGGATCCTCTTCATTGCCTACCCCGCGTACAGAGCGAGCAGCACCAGCGTGGTGATGGTCACGAGAGCAGCCGTCGGCGCATAGCCGGCAACCGCCTGACGATCGGTCTGATACAAAACTCGCGTCTCGAGCCAGCCTGCTTTGAGCCCCGCGGCCTGGCCAATGAGCACCAGCACCGCCTGCAGCCACGGCGCCCAGTGCGGTACGAGCGGGCTCCAGCCAATATGGGCGCTGCCGAACAGATCCCAGCCCCAGCCGAACGGGTCGGAGGCTGCCGTCAACACGTACGAGCCGTTGGCTAGCACGAGCGGTACGCTGAAGGCGATCCAGGCGAGCAGTCCGAGCGGTACCAGCGAGCTCGTGCCAGCAAGCGCGGCGGATCGCAGAGTCACGTCTGTGCGAACCCTCGCGAGCGCCCGTCCCAGCCAGCTGGCACCTACGTAAAGTCCGGGAACGACGACGAGAGTGAAGGCCCAGAGCCCCGCCGCGTAGAGGCCGAAGATTCGCCACTCCGCGACTTCGGCCACGTTCGCGGCTGTCTTCAGCCATCCCCAGGGTCCCTGGTACACCGCGGAATACGCGACGGCGAGTGCGAGCATCAGGAAGGCCTTGAACGCCTCATCCCAACCCTCGAGCCGTCGCTCCTCAAACGGAGGGCGAAGGAAGACGCCCATGTTTCCCCGCGAGCACGTCTTGAAGCATTCGAGACAGAGGCCGCACGCATTACTGCGCTCCAGCCGGCCGGGATTGATCAGCCAGGGACATCCCCAACCCTCCGCGCTGCCAGCGACGCAGTTCTTCTCGCGGCACGACTGGCACACCGCGCTGCTCCGCGGCCGAACTGCTATGGTGGAGCTCATCGAGTAAAGGCTGAGGAAACCGCCGACTGGACAAAGGAAGCGGCAGAAGGACCGCTGCCGGTAGACGAGCGCCGTGGCCGTGGCCGCGACGACCATACCGCCAACGGCGAGGGCGCCCGCCAGAGGGCTCGTCAGCAGAACCACACTGAACGTAGCAAGGAGAAGGAATCCGGCGTTCTGCAGCCACAGGTTCGACAGCTTCCGCGGCCATCGTCGAGAGAGGCCGCGATACCGATTGCGGCCGATCAATCCCGTCCGATCGCCCGTCTGCGAATCGGCATGCGCGACGCCGACTACCCGCCATCGCTGCAGCCAGTCCCCAAGTAGCGGCACAGGGCATACCCCGCACCAGCTGCGCGAGGCGAACGGCACCAGGACCGCCATGAGAACGAACCACCACAGGATCCAGACGAAGATGACGAGACTGTTGCTGTTGCCCACGGGCGTGCCGAGCAGCCCCGCAGTCACGAACGTGGCCGTCAACATCAGCAACGGGAACGCAATCACGAGCGGAAACCAGCGTTGCCGCAACAACCAGGCAAGCTGCGGCGAAGTGCGCAGCAGGTCCAGGCGGCGTGGCGTTTTCGGGGCGCTCACGAAACCCTCCATTTCGCACCGACCAGAACGAAAGCGAATCCGCCGAACAGCAATCCAGCGGCGGCACCGGCCGCGCCCGCGAACAGCCGATTCGGCCCGACGATGAGCTCACCGACCATGAACGGGTGCATCGCGCCGCACGTTTTCGAGCAGCGATAGCGGAACTTGCCGGACCGGGCGGCCGTCAACACGACCTCCTCGACCACCTGAATCGCGCCCCCGCGCTTCACCGTCACTTCCCGGGAGAGAGGAGGGATCGCGACATCGAGGTCATGTCCTTCGAGGTAGAAGCCGTGCACGACATCGGACGCGGCGAATCGCAGCTTCAGAGTGTCCCCGCGACGGACGCGGATCACCGGCGGGTCAAAGGCATACTGTCCCGCTTTCACGAGGATCGAGTGGGATCGTGGCGCGCTCGCCGTCGCACCCGCCGAGGCAAGGCTCCCGGCGATGGCCGTGACGAGCACGACACCGGCCCAGCAGGCGCGGGCGAACCATCGATCTCGCATCGCAGGAATCGACGTCATCTCCCTGATCCTTGGAGGCGCCGTCGATCACTGGACTCCCTCAGCACTGCTTCGTCCGCGAGTGAACCGTCGTCCGACAGCACCCGCATGAAATCTTCGAGCTCACGTCGGAGGCGATCCGTCAGTTCCGCTGGCGATGCGCCGCGCTCCATCGCGTCGACTGTTGCGCGAATCGCCGCCACGGCACCGGCCGCGCGGCCCCGCACCCGCGAAATCAGCAGGATGCCGTTGGCCCGGCGGTCCGCCTCGATCCATTCCCAGACCTGCCGCTCCAGCGAAGGTCCGAGGGTGCGAACCGATGACGCCAACCCTTCGAGCTCTCGGTCGGTTTCGGGGATGAGCGTAAGCCAGCCGTGGCCGGTGCCGACGTGGTTCAACTGCCTCTCCACCAGCGCAAGAGGCGAAAACACATGCCGCCGGAGCATCCACTCGGCGATCGCGAGCGTCGCGAGAATGGCGATCACGCCATACGTGACGTGAAGCAGAGCGCTCCGCCACAACGCCGACGCGAGGCGACTTTTTGCGACCGAATACCGGAGGAGAAAGGGTGATTCCCCGACCGTCACCATTCGTTCCGCGATCGATGTCGTCGACAGGGCGACAGCCGGTGCCGGGAGTACGAGGAGCTCGACACGGACCCCGGCTCCGCGCAGGTAATGCGCGAAGGATGCAAGCTCCCGGCGTGCCGACACCTCACCCTCGCGCAGAGCGCGCATCTGCGCGAGATGATCGAGCAGCGCAACGGCATGCGTTCGCTCGGTCTCGATCTGCTGCCGGCGGACGTCGACGACCGAGACGGCCGTCATCGCGCTCATTACGATCGCCAGAGCAAGTGCGAGTGAGCCTCCCATGCGGAGCCGCAGGCTGCGCGAGCTCGGGAGCAGCCGGCGCATTGCGGAGCCAAGTCGTCGGAGGGATATGGCGCCCTTGCGTGTCATGCAAAACCTCGCTTTGAGGACTTCACCGCGCGAAGCGTTTGCAGCGTGCCGAAGATGCTCGCGACTCGGCTGGACTCCTCGATGAATCGGTCATTCGCGTTCTCGGAGTTGTCCATGTCTGCCTCACGCGTCGGAAGTCGCCGATGGTTGATGCCATACGGATCGGCCAATTCGGAGCCTGTAGGGTTCATCAAAACACTCCTTCGCGTAGTGACGCGTCAGGCACCTGCACGCGGCGCGATGACATATCGGCTACCAGTGCTCCGGCCGGGCGCCGAGCGCTTTGAGCTTCTCCTCCATTTCGCGCAGGCAGCGCGTTTCACACGCGTCGATCGGGCCGTCGAACGCCCCGCGATGCACGATGTCGATGGCGAGCACGATGTCCTCGCGCATTTTTCGTCGCGGCGAAAAGTGGATGGCCGTGTCGAATGGCTCGATCGAATACTGGCTCGGCCGGTCGCCCGAGGGGAGAATCGATCTTGCGATCAGCATCAGGGCCTCCCGCACCGGCCGGCATTCGTAACATCCCGGCTTCGGTGGGTGCTCCGGGTGATCGTGGGTGCCGATCAGGTCAAGCTCATATCCGATCGCGACCTTCCCGCCGCCGCGCGGGACGTGCCAGATCGGGTAAGACTCGAAACAGACCTGGTGCCTCTGAACGAGGGCCTGAAGATCCGTGTCTATGGTTGCGTTCAGGGTCTCAGCTAGTGACATTTCTTCTCTCTCCCGATGCGACTGATCGCATCGTGGGACTCGGTCGCGGGGACTGCGTGGAGCGGCTCTTCGTCGACACGACGGGACACGCGTGCATCGCGCCTGGCGCCTTCCGCGACCTCCAACGCTGCTACGAGGTCCTTGATGAGATCGTCGGAACTCTCGAGCCCGACCGAGAGGCGGATCATCGAGTCCGTGATCTCACACTCATCGAGTGCTTCCGACGTCATGTCGCTGTGCGTCATGGTTCTCGGGTGCTCGATGAGAGACTCCGTTCCGCCCAGCGAGACGGCAAGGTGAGCGATCCGAACGGAGTCGAGAAACCGATACGCCGCTTCGCGGCTGTGGTCCCGAAGATAGAAAGTGATCATTGATCCCGCGCCGGAGCACTGCTTTTCATAGATCTGTATCTGCTCCGAGTCACGAACCGCCAGACCAGGGAAGATCACTCTCGCGACACCGGGATGCGCTGCGAGCGCAGACGCGACTTTGAGCGCCTTCTCCGCCTGCCGCTCCATCCGGAGCCAGCAGGTCTCGAGCGACCGCGTAAGCATCCATGCGGTATCGGGCGCCAGCGTCGCACCCAGAACAGTTCGAAAATCACGAATGGAAGCGACGAGCTCGCGGCTTCGGTCACCCTCGCCAATGAGGGTGATGCCTGCAATCAGGTCGCTGTGTCCGCCGAGGAACTTGGTAGCCGAGTACAGAACGAGATCGGCGCCATGGAGAAACGGTTGCTGAAAGACCGGACCCATGAACGTGTTGTCGACGGCAACGAGCGTCTTTTCGTGTCCGTATCTCCTCGCCAGGGCGACGACGCGTTCGATATCCGTCATCGTCATCGTGGGATTGGCGGGCGTCTCGATGAAGATGAGATCGAACGGCAGCAGCGCATCGCGCATTGCGTGCTCGATCTTGTCGAGGTCGCTGGTGTCCACCGCGTTAGCCGTGATTCCGAAGCGAGTCCCGAGATGTTCGAAAAAGAAGTACGTGCCACCGTAGACGGGGTGCGTGTAGAGCACACGTCCGCCTAACGGGACGGTGGCAAGGATCGTCGTTGCAATGGCGCTCATGCCCGAAGGAAAGGCCACACCGTACGCCGCGCCGTTTTCGATCGCGACCATCTTGTCTTCCCAGATCTCGACGTTGGGATTGTTCAGGCGCGAATAGATCAGGCCCGGCTCTTCGCCGTTGTCGCCAGGGAGGTGGTAGGCGCGCTGAAAGAATTGCCGCCCTTCCTCGGCGCTTGCGAACTCGAACGTCGAGGTGCGAAACAGCGGAGGCTTCACTGCCCCTTCGGACAGCCGAGAGTTGTATCCACTCAAAATCGCGCGCGTCGAGGGGTGGAGCTCGCGGCGAGTGTCCTTGTAGCTCGGCACGAGGCGATCGTCTTCTTTCCCGTTACATCCCATGTGTTGTCCTCTCCTCTACAGTTCCTGCCTGTAAGTCGCATTCAGATGAGTGTTACGGAGTCGCTTCGAGCTGCCGCGCACGGAGGCGAAAGTGCTTCGCCATGCTGTCGGCCTCACGAGCAAGCTCGAAGTTTTGCTGTACGGTGGCCTCGCATCGTTCGCGCTGCGCGCGCTCTTTCGGAGACTGGAACCAAACACCGCCGGGCCGCTGGCCGCTAGGGCCGGCACCGAAGAAAGGCTGCCGATCACGCTCGCGAGACGAACGAAGCATCGAAAGATGCCGGTCCGCATCCGCGCGGAGCGATGACGCGTGCGCCTCGTACTCCGCGGCGCGCTCGTCATATTCGGCCGCGGTCACCGGTAGCGTCGCGTGCGTCCGCACTTCCCCAGGCGAGGCCACGGAATCCGGAGCCGCGGCGCGCTCATATTCTTCCGCCGCCCGGCTCGCCGCCACGGCGTATCGGCGACACAGGTCCACCATCGTCTTACGCCACTTCCGGTCGCGCCGCGACCCTCCTGTTTGGGCGGCGGCCTCACGCTCCATCTCCTGATGTGCGAAGGCTTCAATGCGTAGCTGAGCCGCGCGGCGCAACGCCTCGTCCGGCTGGATTGCCGTCGCTGGTCCATCCGCTACAAGAGCGCCGGCTGTGAAGCTGGCCATGAACAGTGTCGTGATCATGAGTCCCATTGCGGCCTCCGAGGGGTTGAGAAAGGGAACTCGAACGTGACCTCATGTCGCACACCGTCGATCCCGAGTTTCACGACGAGTGTGCCGGCTCGGGATGGGTCGACCGAGGCCATGAGGTGGTCCTTGTTCATTGGCTGGAGCGTGATCGGCCCTTGCTCGCCGCCTCGCGGCGCGTAGGAGGCGTGGACGTTGAGCCGATCGAGCGGAATCGCTGATCCATCGTGACTTGTGACGAGCAGCGAAACTTCATCGCGCATGTCGCTGGCCTGCACCGAGTACGTTCCAACCAGCTTCGATACGACCGCGCGGGGACTCTCCGCTTCCACCACGATCGAATCATTCATGACCGGAGTGAGCGATGCCGGCTCACGGCGTGTGGTCATCATCTCTCCGGCGAGCACCACTGCGCCGGCCAGTATCAGAACGATGCTCAGACGTTGGACCGGCGTCGTGTAAGCGTTGGAACGCGGGCGATTGGGGTGGATCTTCATGTGGTCTCCTTTCGGTGGCACCGGCTGGCTGGAGCCAGCCGGTGCACTCTCCTGCTGTCGTGTGGTGTGGAACGGAGGGGGATTTGAGGATGAGAAGGTGGGCTGTCAGGGTGGGTCGGGTCGGCGGCCAGCAGGAGACCGAAACCGGAATCAGGAATCCAATGATGAGTTGCAACGAGGGAGAGCGAGATCACCGCTGCACCCCGTCGGGGCGAACGATGTGATCAGAAACCCGAGCCATGGGCAACCGTGACACGAATTCCCACAGCAGGCGGGCGACGAGGCGTTCGGGATCGTCGTCTCGAATGAACACAGCGTCGTCGGGAAGCTTCGTGTCACGACCGTAGCCTCCAAGAATGCCGACGAGCTTGGTCTCCCCGCGGGCGATCGCCGGGTCGTCGAATGTGACGGCGCCTGCGCCGACCAGCACGAGGATGTCGCTGCTCCGGACGTGAATCAGTTCGTGTGCTGAGGTATCCGGACCAGTGAAGATGAGAAGGTCGTAATCGCGCCACGGCGCCGCGAACGACTCCGCATGCTCCTGGAGACTCGCCGCCGGAGAGATTCCAACGACGTGCCCTCCGGCGCTCTTTGCACCGAGGACAACGGCGTGCGTCAGACCCGCGCACGCACGCGTGAGCAAAGCGCACCGGGCAAGCGCGATGAATGTGCCGAGATCCCAGCAGCGCTGCAGGGCCTCGCCGTCTAGATCGTTCCGAACCGACCCGATGACGCCGAACCGAGGCAGCCGTACGGCTGGCACGTCAGTCGACTGGGTGGTCGGGATTCCGGCCTCCATGCTCGATTGCGTGGCGGCCGATGAGAGGTGTCTCGGAGCCGTCGATGCGGCTTCCGACAAAATAGATGCACTCACGTTTGATCTCCAGGGCGCTAACCGGACGAGCCGGTGGCAAACAGTAGCGCGACGATGAGGAGAAGGAGCGCGAGCGCTTAGATCAGGAAGGCGTCGTTGATGACGTAGAGGGGGCGCGTGTGGGCGCGGGGCTGCGATAGCGGTCGGTATACCGAAGGTGAGGTCGCGATCTCAGAAAGCCCGTGGGGGGTGCCGGTCGGTAACGCGTGCGCGACTTCCGGTGAGAGGAGCACTTCGACGTTGGCGGGAGTTGCGGCTTGGATGGAGCAATCGGTCCCGCAGTCAGAAGCCGGCATCGCGCCGTGGTCTTCCATCGGCTTGCTGGAGTGCTCGCAGCACGGCATCGTGCAGGTGAACGTAGCAGCGCAGAGTGGCAGCGCGAAAAAGGTGAGGAGCAGACCGATGAGCACCGCGACCGGAACGTTCTTGTTCCGTCGAATCGCTATGCCGCTGGGAACTCTCCCACTCATACTCAACATGATGGATCTCCTGCAACCCCGACGCCGTGCCGGGCGTCACCCGATCGTGTGATCACACCTTCACCATTGTTTCCGATGCACCGTGACGAGCGGAAATTCGACGACGACTCCGGCACGCACGACGCGCAATTTGATCTCGTGTCGCTCGCCTTCCGCGGAACCTCCGTAGGGCTTGCGTGTCCATTCGTCGACGGGAGCACCATCGACGTGCGTGATGATGTCGCCGCCGAGGATGATGCGTTCACTACCGCTTCCAAACTCGACCTCGCCGCCACGGAGGCCGGCGTCTGCCGCAGGACTTCCAGGCGCGACGAACTGAACGAGGAGTCCAGGACCACCGGGAACGTTGAAAGCCTCCGCAAGGTGACTGTTCAATGGAATCGCCGAGAAGCCGAGATAGAGACATGGATCCAGCGTCAGAAGCTTCTTCACGCTGTTGATTCCGATTCCAAATCCCAGTCCCTCTGACCCGCCGCTCTTGCTGACGATGCTCTGCGCGATGCCGATCACTTCGCCTCTGCTATTGAACATCGGCCCGCCCGAGACGCCGGCATTCATCGCCGCGTCCGTCTGGATCCATTCCGCGTCGGCGCTCGCCGCCGCATCTCCGAACGCGTGGTCGGGCGCGTGGCGCCCGCTGACGATCCCGGTGGCGATCGAGAACTCCAGGCCACGCGGATTGCCGATGACATAGACGGTGGCGCCCTTACGCAGCGCACTCGAATCGCCGAGTACGGCTACGGATTCGATCGGCGGCGCATCCGCCATCCGGATCAGTGCGATGTCGTGTGTGTTGTCGAGGTACAACACTGTCCCCTCGACGGACATGCCGTTCAAGAGGGTGAGCTGCAGGGCCTTTGCCGCGTCCACGACGTGCGCCGCCGTGACGACGAGTCCATCGCTGGATGCGATCACTCCCGAACCAAGCGTCTCGTCGAAGGGCCTGCCGCTCGAAGCTCGGATCACGACGACCGACTTTTCGAGCCTCGCCAGCAGGGCGACGCGCGCGTCCTCCTCCGCAGGTGGCGCGGCACGTGACGACGCCGCAACGGCGAGCAGGAAAGGGATGACAAACCAGGCGATTTTCACTTTAGCCTCCGGTTGTTACAGAACGACGTTCGATTCCGACATCCCGCCGCAGCCGTTGTCGTGAAACGCACGGGAGCATCCCCCCGAGTAACAGGATGAGCCGTCGTAGCCCTCGGGATTGGTGAAGTCCTTCCACGCGGTGACCACTTCCCGCAACTGCTCGGCGGAGGCGTGATGCGTCGCGAGCACGTAGTTGCTCAGTCCCCAGACGCTCTTTGAGAGATTGCACGTGCAGCAGCATGTGTATGCGTTCGAGCGTTTGCAGCATGCCGCCGGCATTGCTTCCAGGACTTCGCGCTTGATCGCCTCCTGCCTTGCGGTCAGATGGATGGTCGAGTAGTACCCGATGAACTCGCGCGATTGCGCCACGACATCCGTAAAGCGAAGCTTGCCGCCCAGGTGCGCGGCGCCCGCTGCGGCTCGGTCAACGGCGGCAGTGCGCGAATGGTGAGTCGCATCGTGCCGCCACCAATACAGCGGCCACGCCATGGCAGCCGCGAGAATGACGATGGCGACGACGATCACGCCGGGCGTGAAGAAACGCTTCTTGTCCGTTGGCGTGGTGGCGCGTGGCTTCCTGTACTTCGACATGGCGGATCTCCTTACTGTTTCACGACACGGCCGCAGTCCGGCATGGCGGCTCCGTAAGGGTTGCGGATGTCGCCCTTCGGCTGCAGCCAGTGGAGTTTGACCATCGGGCAGAACACGACGAGAAAGTCATCGCGCTCCGCGATCCTCATTGCGGCGCGCAGGGCGTCCGAGCTCGCACCGAACGCCTTGCGCGCGTCGGTGATCGTGGCAGCACGTTCGATCATCGCCGCTGCCGCAGCCACGTTCGCGAACGGCTTCACCAGTTCGGGGCCGCGTCCGGTGGCAGTCTTCGCCCAGGTCTGCTCTGCCTGGGCCGCAGCGCGTAGCTTCGCCGCCTCCTTTTTGGCTGCGGGAAGGCGTTCGGCGGCCAATGCGAGACGGACCGCGTCGTACGGTTGCTGCACCTCGTTGAAGCTGCAGGCCGGGCACTTGCCCGGACTATTCGCGGCGCCGACCGGCAGTACCGACAGCAGGAGGAGTGCGAGTGCGAGCTTACGGATCATGTTGTTCTCCTGTTAGAAGACGAGCGCACGGTCGTCCATCCCGCCGCAGCCGTTCTGCGCGAACGGACGGTTGCAGCCGCCGGTGTTGCAGGAGTCTCCGCTGAATCCGTTCGGGTTGACGTAGGCGATCCAGGCCTTCGCGGATTCCTGGACCTGCGCGGCGTTGTAGCCCTTCTCCGCGATGAGGTAATGGGTCATGCCCCAGAGCGACTTTGAGAAGTTGCAGGGACAGCAGCAGGTCAGCGCCGAAAAGTCCTTGCAGCAGACCGCCTCGAGCGGCGACAGCGCGGCTGTCTTGACCTTCTCCTGCTCGGGAGTCAGCCGAATGGCCTTGTAGTACTCGATGAACTTCCGCGTCTGCGGTTCGACTGCTTCGAACTTGAATGCCGTAGCTGCCGCTTCGGGTGGCGTGTTCGCCGGTTTCGGCTGTGCCGCGGCCATTCCCACCACGATGACCGCCAGGGCGGCCGTGATGAGGAGGATGAGCGTTGTGCGTTTCATACGTTCTCCTGAAATTCAGACGGTGAGCTTGTCTTCCTGCATGCCGCCGCATCCGCCACCGGAGAGCTCTCCGTTGCATCCTCCGGTGTGGCAGGCGTTTCCGGTATAGCCCTTCGAGTTCACGAAGGCCAGCCACGTGAGCACGACCACGTTCAGCTGCCTCGCATCCGCACCGGGCTGCGTGATCGTCAGTGGTGACCGCGATGGGGCGGCGCCGGCGTGGCGCGATGTTCTTTCCGGAACTCACCGCACGCGAGCATCGACTTGTCTTCGGCGTACGGGTTGGTGATGGCGCCCTTCGGCTGTAACCACGATGCCTTGTGCATCGAGCAGTACGCGACCTCCGGGCGGCGGCCCGACCGCGCGTCACGGAAGCGGATCATCTCCTCCGAGAGCATCGCGAACGAGTCGCGGGCACCCTTCAGGTTCGCGGCTGCGGCGAGAGCTTCGGAGCGTTCAGCGACGGCGTTCTGCTTCTCGGCGCGAGCGGTCTCGGCAAGCGCCCTCGCCGCCGTCTGCGCTTCGTCTGCCGACCCATTGAGAAGCGCCTGACGGACGCGTTCATACTGCTCGAAGATCTTCGTCTGTGCGGCCGACGCCGCAACGGCGACGAGGAAGACGGCGAGTGCCAGAATGATGGTGATTCGTTTCATGGTTCATTTCTCCTTCAGTTCGTTGTGATCTCGCCCCAAGTCGTCATGCTCGGGCCGACGTAGGGGTTACTGATAGCGCCTTTCGGCTGAAGCCAGGAGTGCTTTGCCATCGAGCAGTACGCCACGACAGGCTTCGGGTCCTCCTTTGTGGGTCCCGCACTCGGCGCGCGTCGTGGACGATTCAGTTCCCGTGCGGTGGCCGTGAAGGCGGCGAATAGAACGCACGCCGCGACGGCGAGATGAGTTTGGGCTGGACACGATGCGGTCTCCTTGGCGTGCAAACGCACCTTGTGCGGTGCGCCCGATGGCAGGGGGCGGGAGACTGCGAAATCAGATGCGGAAAACGGAGTTCAGGACGTGGAGGGAGGCGTCCGAGTGGTGGAGGAATCCTTCGGAGTGCCGCGACGGCGCGGATGCAGGGACAGCAGGTTGTGCGGGAACTGCCACCAGCACTGCCAGGACTTCGCGGTTGGAGGATTTGTCGGGCGTGACCGTCGGGGAGGCCGCGGGTGCCGCGTCCTTAGACCGGATGGCACACTCTGTTTCACACCCCATCATGTCGGCCGACGCGAGCGAGGGGCCACCGTTCTGGTCACCACCATGCTCGCAGCACGGCATCGCGCAGATCGCCAGCGCCGCGTAGAGGGGCAGGACGAAAAACGCACCCAGGAACACAAGCAGCCCGATCCCGCCGAGCAGCGTTCTGCCGCCCGAGGGTCGTTCCTGCAGCGATCTGGATGTGCGGATCATCACCTTGCGAGACAAGATACCCGTCTGGAGCATTCCGCCCAACGCGGCGAGTCACGCGCCTTTGTGATGTCGATCACGCACCATGGGCTCATCGAGCGCTGTGGCCGCCCTCACGGGCATGCCCTCAATCATTGGCGAATTCTGGTGGTGGGTGACACACCGCGCGACGTCGATGCGGGCCGCGCCGTTGGGCGGATGGCGGCAAAGATCTGTTCTGCGGTGTTACGGGTCTTCTTCATTCAGACTATCTCCCTTTCCTTCAAGATAACCCGGTGAAGCACCATTTAAACTGGCCTAGTTTTC
>Ga0209347_1005096_pt1 | contig 12883 bp, 6 predicted proteins | sample AutmiccommuBRH23_FD_187382 | JGI IMG/M metagenome (GOLD analysis project Ga0209347, IMG submission 187382) | Deep subsurface microbial communities from Mt. Terri, Switzerland - Autotrophic microbial communities BRH/23 (SPAdes) (version 2) | ecosystem: Environmental > Aquatic > Deep subsurface >... | reverse complement strand
TATGAATCGTAAACAATTAATAGATCAGTTAAAGAAGTCAAACACGGCTATCGAGTGGGATTTCATTGTAATTGGAGGAGGTGCAACCGGCCTGGGTATTGCAGTGGATGCAGCCAGCCGCGGCTATAGCACTGTTCTGTTGGAACAGGCTGATTTTGCCAAGGCGACCTCCAGTCGCAGCACCAAGCTTGTGCACGGCGGTGTTCGCTACCTGCAAAAAGGGGATGTAGCTTTGGTCAGGGAAGCTTTGCACGAGAGGGGGCATCTAAGCAAAAATGCTCCTCATCTGGTAAAAAACCAGCGTTTCATCATCGGCAACTACCAGTGGTGGGAGAAACCCTTCTACACAATAGGTTTAACACTTTATGACATACTTGCCGGAAGAATGAGTTTGGGTCATTCCATACCCATGAGTAAAAAAGATGTGATCAGGCATATACCTCAGATCGAACAAAAACATCTAAGGGGAGGGGTTTCATATCAGGACGGACAGTTCGATGATTCACGATTGGCAATAAATCTAATGCAAACAGCTATTGAGCACGGTGCTGTTGCGGTCAACTATGCCGGAGTGACCGGATTGAGCAGGAACCAGGAAAACAAAATCGACGGGGTTCGAGTTGAAGATAAGATCGACGGCAGCACCTTTGAATTGAAAGGCAAGTGCATCATCAACGCCACCGGTATTTTCGTCGACGAGATCATGAAGATGAATAACCCTGAAGAGAAGCCACTGGTACGACCCAGCCAGGGGGTACACGTGGTGGTAGATAAATCCTTTTTAGAGAGTGATGATGCGATCATGGTTCCCAAGACCAGCGATGGCAGGGTGATGTTTGGTGTGCCCTGGCACAACCGCGTCATCCTGGGCACAACCGACACACCGGTAAAAGAATTTGTTCTTGAACCAAAAGCGCTGGACGAAGAGGTGGATTTCATCCTTGAAACCGCCGGGAGATACCTGACAAAGAAACCGCAACGTAAGGATGTCCTCTGTGTATTTGCAGGTCTGAGACCGCTGGCAGCTCCAAAAAAACATACTGAAGAAGCAAAAACAAAAGAGATATCCCGCAGTCATAAGCTAATAGCCTCAGATTCGGGGCTAATTACCATTACCGGAGGAAAATGGACCACCTATCGTCTTATGGCCGAGGAGACCGTGAATCTTGCAATTAAAACAAAAGGGTTGGTGTGCAAACCATGTAAAACCAGAAATTTGAAAATCCACGGATACAAAAACAATCCCGACAGAAACAATCACCTGTATATATATGGCAATGATCAGGATGCGATCATTCAATTACAGAATAGCAACCCGGAATATGTTCAGAAGATCCATCAAAACATGGACTATACAGTTGCTGAAATAGTATGGGCAGTACAAAAAGAGATGGCTTGTACCATCGATGATGTCCTGGCTCGCAGGGTGAGGGCTCTATACATGGATGCTAAGGCATCGGTTGAGATGGCACCTTCAGTCGCATCCATCATGGCGAAAGAGCTGAATAAAAGCAAGGAATGGGAAGAGGAACAGGTCAGGGAATACACGTCTCTGGCGAAAAATTACTATCTTTCATCATAGATAGTACAACTGATGCTTTTCCATTGATTAAAAATCCGCTATTTTTGTTAGAATTAATCCAAAAAAAACAGATACAATGATTGGTATTTTAAAACCACCAAAACATAAGGAATTACTGCCGGAAGAAAAAATTGATCCTGCCTATAAAAAGTTGCGATTACAGGTTTTCCTGGGCATCTTCATCGGATATGCAGGATATTACCTTGTCAGGAAAAACTTTTCTCTGGTCATGCCGGACCTCATTGAACAGGGCTACTCCAGAGGAGCTCTCGGCATTATTGCGTCCGCTGTTTCCATATCATATGGTCTTAGTAAGTTCCTCATGGCTAGCGTATCTGACCGAAGTAACGCACGTGTCTTTATGAGCCTGGGGCTTTTGTTGTCAGGTGTTACCATCTTAAGCATGGGAACCATTCCCGTGCTCACCTCTTCGGTCACCATCATGTTCATCATCATGTTTGTTAACGGATGGTTCCAGGGAATGGGCTGGCCCCCTTCGGGAAGAGTGATGGTACATTGGTTCTCCACAAAGGAACGAGGGACAAAAATGTCTATCTGGAACGTTGCTCATAATATTGGAGGGGGCTTAATCGGTCCGCTTGCGATATTGGGTGTTGCAATTTTTGGCGACTGGCAGAGTAAACTATATTTTCCGGCAATGATTGCTATCATTGTCTCATTCATCGCCTATCTGCTCATTCGCGACACACCACAGTCCTGTGGATTACCTAGTATAGAGAAGTTTAAAAACTTTTACCCGAAAGATTACAACGAAAGTTACGAGAAGGAGTTTACCACCAGGGAGATATTCTTCAAATATGTATTCAACAATAAATTTCTCTGGTTTATTGCCCTTGCAAATATCATGGTTTACCTCGTACGGTATGGTGTGCTCGACTGGGCTCCTACCTATCTGAAAGAGGCGAAAGGCTTTTCAGTTGAAGAGTCAGGATGGGCCTATTTCGCCTATGAGTATGCCGGAATTCCGGGCACCCTCCTTTGCGGGTGGATATCCGACAAAATATTCAAGGGGAGAAGAGCTCCTGCCATCGTCATCTACATGCTGCTGGTAATGATTGCTATCTATGTATACTGGCAGAACCCCCCGGGACATATCCTGGTCGACAACATCGCCCTGATTGCAATCGGATTTCTGATCTATGGCCCGGTAATGCTGATTGGGGTACAGGCTCTCGACCTGGTTCCAAAAAAAGCGGCTGGTACCGCTGCCGGTCTTACGGGTCTGTTCGGGTACCTCGGTGGTGCTCTCGGTGCAAATATTGCCATTGGTTTTATTGTAGACCACAAGGGATGGGATGCTGCATTTATTATGATTCTGGCTGCATGTGTCCTGTCTATCTTTTTCACCCTGTTCACCTGGAATGCAGAAAAAAGAAGATTAAAGGCTGATTGAATAAATTTAAAATGAAAATAGAATGAAACGAATATTGCTTGTACTATTCCTGGCCCTCTCTCTCCTGGGGCAATCAATTCAGGCGCAAACATACCGTCCCATCCACGGGTGGTCGGACGATATCAACATCAGGCTGGAGGGTTTCCTGAACTCCACCATCATCATGCAGGAGCGGAAAGTGGCGGTTTTTGACTGCGATGGTACCACTTTTGGGCAGGTCCCCCATTACCTGGCCGATGAGGCTTTGTACCAGTATGCCGACGAGGTGCTGAAAAAGCGGAACGATAAGGAGTCGGCCGCCAAATTAGCGATCCTTGACCGGATGGTGAAGAATGGGGACAACGTGGGAAAAGCATACGTTGAAGACAGGGTTCATTTCCTGGCGGGGTTGACACAGCAAGAGGTTGAGGATATTGGTTACAACAGCTACCACAAATCCTATAAAGGTAAATTCTACCCGGAGATGAAGGCATTGATTGCGAACCTGAAAGAATATGGGTTTGAAGTCTGGATACTGACCGCGTCACCCGAGTTCCTCTACCAGAAGTTCGTGGCGGAAGAGCTGGGTATCTCCAACGTGAATATCCTGGGGGTTAAAAGCGTGGTGAAAGATGGCAAGACCACCGGTGAGATCATCCCCCCCATCCCACAGGATGACGGGAAGGCACACACCATAGAGACTTTCATCAAAGTGCGCCCGCTGATCGTCGGCGGAAACAGCCGCGGTGATATGGACATGCTCAACGAATCTTTCGGGTTGAAAATAGTGGTCAATCCCGATGATGTATCCGTGCGCGGGGCAGAAGATGGTCCCATGAGTGGGCATACGGTGAAGTCCTACTGGGAAAAAGAGGGGGCGCTGATCGTCAATTGCGAGGATGTAGCTGATCCAGAGGTACAATTTCACACTTCACAATGGAAAATAAGAGAAAACCGGGCCAATCCCAAGCAGGGTCTATAAAATTACAGAACAATGTTAGCTACATATAAGTGTTATCTACATGCTTTAAAGCCAGGGACAAGCCTGAAGAACCCTATGATTATTAAAAAATGGAGAGTAGCAATGCTTCTTTCCTTTGTCACTCTTTTCAGCCTCACTCAATGTAGCGCCTCTTCTGAACATGAAGGACAAAAGCTGATACCCGATAATAGTGTGATTGCACATCGCGGTTCAATTTACTGGGCACCCGAGCTTACCGAGGCTGCCTTCCGGTGGGCACGCAATAGCGGGGCTGATTATCTGGAGCTGGATGTACACCGCACGAAAGATGACCACCTGGTGGTGATGCATGACAAGACGTTGAAACGCACCACCAACGTCGCCGAGATTTTCCCCGGCAGGGAGAGTGACCCGATAGGCACCTTCACCCTCGAAGAGATCCTGCAACTGGATGCCGGAACGGCATTCAACCATAAGAACCCCGGACAGGCAAGAGGCTCATTCACAAGAGAGGGTGTGCTGCTGTTTGAAGATGTGTTCAGGATCGCCGAAGGGAAACGAATCAAGAGAAACCCTGACGGAAGCCGGCTGTTCAACATGAGTGATGAAGGTGGATATAGCTTCGAATACGAGAACGATCCTGCTGACAACGGCCACAGACCGGGCATCTACATTGAGACCAAGTATCCTCAAAGTTACCCCGACCTGGAAAAACAGATCTACGAGGCGTTGACAGATTATGGATGGAACCCGCTTGAAACAAACAGGCAGAACAATACCAGTGACGGTTTCTACCGGGATGGAAAAGTCAATGTAGGGAACACTAGGGGAAAGATATTGGTGCAGACCTTCTCCCGTGATGGCATGCTGCATTTCAAGGATGTTTTTAAAGGAGAGGTGCTGACTAGTTTTTTGGTGAAAAGTCCCGCACCTGAAGACAGCGCATATGAGAGCAAGATTGATGAGATCATTGACTTTGCGCGGAGCAGCGGAGCTCAATTTATCGGAACCAATCTCTCTTTGCAGGATGGAGAGGTGAGCAACAGGCTCTTCCTGGAGAGGATACGTGAGGCCGGGCTGAAAATAAATGTCTATTCGTTTAACACCGTTGACGAGATGAATGCCTATTTCAACCCGGGTCTTGATGAAAAAGCAGCACCACTGTTGGATGGGATGATCACCAACAGGACGGATCTCACCACCCACTTCTACAAGAAGCACGATAGCAGACCGATAGAACCATCACAAGATCCGGAGGAGATATTGGATGAGTTGGGTTATGAACCCTGACACCTGGTTGCACAACCCTATCCACATCTCTGCATCAATGCAAACAACATGTGTCCGGGTATATAAATGAAGCTGGTCAGGTAAAATCCTGATCCTTCAGCATTGAATTAATTTACAACATTAGAATCTCAAGATGAAGAAATTTTTTAAACAGCTGTTGATTTTTGCAATAGTATTTCAATATGTAGCTTGCAGTAGCCAGGAAGATGATGTTGCAAATGAGTTTGAAGTGCAATTTGAACTTCCGGCCTTAATAGATATAACCAAAGGCGGAGAATACGTTTTCAAGGTAAATGAGGGGAAATCACCATTCTCCACGGACCAGTTTATTTTAGAGTCGGATGCCGGAATATCTTTCGTCTGTCCTATCATCAAGAGCTCTTCAGAAAGTTTCACCATACGCTTGGCCAGTGAATTTACATCCGGTTATTATAAAGTTTCCATCAAAAGGGATACACGGAAAAAAACGTTTGGGAAAACCTACATAAACATCGTTGAAGATATTGGCTTTGTTCCGGATGAAAGCACTACAATTTATGGTTTTGTTTCCTCAGGCGATGGAACTGCCGTGGAAAATGTAGTGGTGTCTGATGGAGTGGAGGTGACCTTGACAGATCAGGATGGTATATACCAGCTAAAGTCATCCAAGAAGCAAGGAGTTGTATTCATCTCTATACCGGGTGGATACGAAGTATCATCCGACGGTGTACTGCCTAAGTTCTTTCATAGGCTGAAAGGATCTCCCAATGTGGTCGAACGGGTCGATTTCACACTGAAAAAAGTAAATAATCAGGACTCTTACAAGGTTTTCATGCTCGGGGACATGCACCTCGCCAACAGGACAAGTGATGCGAAGCAATTCTCCGAATTCACCGCCGATCTGACGAACTACATGAATAGTCATAAAGGGGAGAAGATGTATGCCATTGCACTTGGTGATATGACATGGGAGTTGTATTGGTATTCAAACAATTATTATTTCCCCCAATACCTGAATGCTGTCAATACGCAACTAAAGGATTTGCAAATATTCCATGTCATGGGTAACCATGACAACGATTACCTGGGAACGTCAGATTTTACCGCGGAAATCAAATACAGGGATCTTATTGGTCCTACTTATTACTCTTTCAATATTGGGAATGTGCATTATGTGGTCATTGACAACATCGATTCCAGTAACTTCGACGGAACCACTGCCCGAAAATATGAAAAGAGTATCACCACCGAACAACTGAACTGGCTTGTAAAAGACCTTTCACATGTGGATAAGTCTACACCTGTAGTGGTGGCAACGCACGCGCAAATATTTTATCCGACTACAAGCGGATTCAAATATGATCACGATGTGACCAATACCACCACTCTTTTCAATATTCTGGCGGGGTATGAAGTTCATTTTGTGACTGGTCACACACACCAGATGTTCAATGTAACGCCCGAATCCGCGATCACAGGCAATCACAACTTTTATGAACATAATTCAGGCGCTGTCTGCGCTTCATGGTGGTGGTCAGGCCATCTCACCCCCGGCGTTCATATCAGCCCTGATGGAACACCGGGTGGATATGCCATCTGGGATGTATCCGGAACCGATTTAAGGTGGAGATATAAAGCTACCGGATGGCCTGAAGATTATCAGTTTCGTAGTTACGATCTGAATAATGTAAACTTCTCGATGGCCGACGTACCGTTGATGCCCTCTTCTACCCCTGATGCAACAAGGAAGGTATATCTGCAATATGTTGACGCCTATCCGGCAAACAACAACAACGAGGTGCTGATCAATATCTGGAACTGGAATTCAAACTGGACCCTCAGTGTTGTTGATGAAGATGACAACAATCTGACAACTGAAGCAGTATGGGCTTATGATCCGCTTCATATAGCTGCACTCTCAGTGAAAAGGTTTAACAATGCCAATCTCACATCAACACCCTCGTTCGTGACGAATAAGTTTACCCATTTCTTCAGGGTGAAAGCAGGTGATGCGGATAGCGATCTGGTAATAACCGTGAAAGATGAATTCGGGAACAGTTGGAGTGAGAACATGGAGCGACCGAAAATATTCACAATAGATGCGTATAAAAGAAAATAAATATGTTGACTAAAATAAATATTTCTAATTTTAAAACATTGATTTTATGAGAGAATGTAGACTATTTGTCCTATTGCTACTTCTGATAGTTGGAGGAGGAATATCCTTATCGGCTCAGAATAGAGTAATCTCCGGGAAGGTCTTTGACGCTGAACAGGAACCCATGGTGGGAGTAACTGTTCAGCTTGAGGGTACGACAAGGGGTACAGTTACCTCCTTAGATGGAAGCTTCGCTTTTGAAGTTCCATCAGGAGAAGCTATTCTGAATGTTTCATTTGTGGGATTCATTACCCAAAACGTGAAGATCTCGGCTACACAGACGGATGTCACCGTTTATATGGTGGAAGATGCCGTCCTTCTTGAGGAAACGGTTGTAGTGGGTTACGGCACACAGAAAAGAGTCAATCTTACAGGTTCTGTATCGGTTGTAGGGGGCGAAGAGCTCGAGGATCGCGTGGCACACTCTGTAACCCACATGCTGCAGGGAGCCGTTCCGGGCCTTAACGTCACAACCTCTTCAGGCAGACCGGGCAGTACGCCTTCAATTAATGTTCGCGGAATAACCTCCATCAATGGAGCCGAACCGCTCGTGTTGATCGATGGTGCTGTGGGTGATCTCAATCGTGTCAATCCGAACGATGTGGAATCAATCTCAGTGATCAAGGATGCTGCTGCTGCTGCCGTTTATGGAGCGCGTGCTGCTTTTGGTGTAATTCTTGTTACGACCAAATCAGGTACAGCCATAGATGGAAAAGCCATGGTGCGTTACAGCAGTCGTTTTGGATGGGAAGAATCAACAACATCGACCGATTACGAGAATAGAGGATATTGGTCAGTATATACGGTCAACAAGTTCTGGAATGCAGATTCAGGAACGCAGTACTTCAATTACAACGACCAGGATATGCAGCAACTCCTGGCTCGTGTAAACGATAAGGTGGAGCATCCCGATCGTCCGTGGGTTGTTGAAGATGTGAGAAACGGTAGAAACCAATGGGTTTACTATGGCAACAATGACTGGTGGGACATGATGTACCGCTCAAAACGTCCGGTTCAAAAGCACAGTGTATCACTCAATGGAGGGTCAAAAGATGTGAAGTATCTTGTTTCCGGCGCATATGACAAACAGGAAGGAATACAGAAGCAACAACCCGATCTTTTTGAAAAGTACAATTTGCGATCGAAAATTGACTTCAACATCAACAAGTGGGCTAACCTGTCAAACAACACATCGTTCTATACATCCAAATACACCTCATTGGGAGATGGCAGCGTGGATAACACAATTGGTTACAGCGCAAGGCACGCGTTGGCCAACATACCCATGAAGAACCCTGACGGCTCGTGGGTTTACAGTACACCATACAGTAGTTATAAGGTGGCTAACGGTCGTCACATCATGCTTGGTGAAGGATCACACCGTCTTGCGAACATCGCAACCGATTTCTCCAATACCAGCCGTCTTACCATCACACCGATGAAGGTACTGAGCGTTACGGCAGATTTCACCTACCGGTTGTACCAGACACGCAACATGAGTCGTTCCAACCCATTGCCTTACAGGGAGTATCCCGATGCTGACATGGACTATTATGATACCGGTGCCGGAGACAACAGGCTGGATGAATCCGTTAATACCCGAAACTACTATTCTACCAATATTTTCGCCACATACAACGAAACATTCAACAGTGTGCACAACCTGAAAGGAGTGGTCGGACTAAATTACGAGACATTAAAATTGAAAAATCTTTCTGCCTGGGGTAGAAATCTCGCATCTGAGGAGTTAGACGACCTGGATCTTATAGGGCAGGATGCGGAAGGCAATACGCTCACCGGTGTGGGTGGCGGTCAGAATGAATATGCACTGATGGGATACTTTGGTCGTATCAATTATGATTATGATGGGCGCTATCTGTTTGAAGCAAGTGGCCGTTACGATGGTACTTCGCGTTTTGCCGCCGGCAATCGCTGGGGTTGGTTCCCCTCCTTGTCAGCTGGATGGAGAATCTCGGAGGAGGCATTCTTCGAACCGGCACGGGATTATGTCGATAATCTCAAGTTGAGAGGCTCCTATGGTAGCCTGGGCAACCAGAACGTCTCTTCCTATTATGCATATCTGAGGCTTATTTCACTCAATGATTTTGCCGGATATACATTCGGTGATGGCAATGCAATGGGCAAATACTCCACGATAGGGGCACCTGTTGCTTCCGACCTGACATGGGAAACCTCAAAGCAATGGAACGTTGGTCTTGATATGACCTTCCTGAATAACCGGCTCAATTTTGTCGGTGATGCATATATCCGTGATACCGAAGATATGTTGACCGATGGAATCGCTCTACCGGGTGTTTATGGAGCTTCTCCTCCCAAAATGAATACAGCTGACCTGCGCACGAAAGGATATGAATTTTCCATCAACTGGAGAGATCAGGTAATGCTGGCCAGTAAACCTTTGGAATATGGTTTTGGATTCAATCTCAGTGATTACAGCAGTGTGATTACCAAATATGACAATCCGGAAAAATCATTCGCTAAAGCTTATTATGAAGGAATGAGAATCGGGGAAATATGGGGCTTTGAAACCGATGGTCTTTTTCAAAGCAGAGAAGAAGCGCAGGCATATGCAGAACAAGTGGATCTGAGCTATATCAACAACCGTATTACCGGAGGTTGGCAGGGAGGTGATCTCAAATTTCTAGACACCGATGGTAACAATATATTAGGAATTGGCAGCAATACTGTTGATGATCCCGGAGATCGTAAGATCCTGGGGAATTCACTGCCCAGCCTTTCTTATGGGTTCAATGCAAATGTCAGATGGCAAGGTATCGATCTGTCCGCTTTCTTCCAGGGAACAGGCAATCATTATTGGTATCCTCACGGACAGATGATGAATTTCTGGGGACCCTATTCCTACCCCTACCTTTCTTTCTTGCCGAAGAACTTCCTCGACAAGGTATGGGCGGAGGATAATACTGACGCCTATTTTACCAGACCGATGGCTTATTCAGCTACATCAGGCCCCATGAGTAAGGTGAATGATCGTTATCTTCAGAATCTGAGATATTTGAGATTCAAAAACCTGACTGTCGGCTATACCATACCGTCAAATTTGACGAGAAAGATCAAACTGGATATGGTGCGTTTCTATTTCTCAGGTGAGAATCTCTGCTATTGGTCGCCTGTCAAAAAGAATTCTGACTATGTCGATCCGGAAGCAGTGATCGACAGATCAAATGACGTTTACCAAAACGCATTTTATCCATGGGCTAAGACGTTTATGTTTGGTATAGATCTTACATTTTAATAACATTAAGGAATTATCACTATGAAGCGATATATTATAATAGCGATTGCTCTGATAACAGGTTTGACTGCTTGCGATGTGCTTGACACCAAACCGCTGAGCCAAATTTCGCCGGAAACTTATTTTAAGACGGAAACCGACCTTCAGTTGTTCAGTAATACTTTTTACAACAACCTGTTGGACAAATCTCCTTACGATGACCAGAGCGATCTTTACATCCAACAAAACCTGTCGGCCGAGATGATTGGAGGCAACAGGAGAACAGTGCCCAATTCCGGAGGAGGATGGTCATGGGGAGACCTGAGAAAAATGAATACGCTCCTGGTCTATATTGATCAATGTGAAGATGAAGCTGCTGTTGTCAAGTACACTGCCTTGACGCGATTCTTCAGAGCTTACTTCTATTTCGATAAAGTAAAACGATTCGGTGATGTGCCCTGGTACGACAAGGAACTGGGGTCGGCCGATGAAGATCTGTACAAGCCGCGTGATTCACGCGAGCTGGTGATGACAAGGATGATTGAAGATATTGATTACGCCATTGAGAACCTACCCTCCGAGGTAAGTACCTATCGTGTAAACAAGTGGGCTGCCCTGGCGCTGAAGGCGCGATTCTGCCTTTTTGAAGGAACATACCGCAAATATCATAATCTCAGCCTTGAGGGAAATAACCACAGCTATTATCTCCAGCAGGCAGCCAATGCAGCAGCAGAGCTAATCAATGAAGGACCCTATACACTTTATAGCACTGGCAGTCCGAACAAGGATTATCTGACGCTTTTCGCCCAGGAAAATGCCAGTAAAGATGAATATATTCTTGCCATGAAATTCGATTTCAGCCTTGGCATTTATCACAATGCCACTGCGCACACCGTGGTTGCGACTCAGGGACGCCCCGGCCTGACAAGAAAGATGGTAAACAGCTATTTAAATGTTGATGGCACCGCATTCACGGATCAGGAGGGATGGCAGGAAGCAGCGTTCATTGACGAGGTGAAGGATCGTGACCCACGTTTGGCACAGAGCATCAGAACCCCGGGATATACAAGAATCGGAACTTCTAAGGTATTGGCACCTGATCTTACCGGCTCTGTTACAGGCTATCACCCTGTCAAGTTCGTACAGGATCCAACAGCTTCAGGTGGCAATGTTGACCGTAATGACAGATCAACAGCTGATCTCCCGGTATTCCGTTACGGGGAGGTACTTCTGAACTATGCAGAAGCAAAAGCAGAGCTGGGCACATTAAATCAGGGCGACCTGGACATTTCAATTAATAAGCTCAGGGAAAGAGTAGGTATGCCATATCTGAACATGCAGGCAGCCAATGCCAATCCGGACTGGTACCTCTCTTCTGCCGAATATGGATACACCAATGTGACCGGAACGAACAAGGGCGTCATACTCGAGATTCGCAGAGAACGGGCAATAGAGTTGAATCAGGAAGGTTTCCGATTTGATGATCTGGTCAGATGGAAAGCCGGATACAGTATCGATCAGGAGATCTACGGTATCTATTTCAAGCAGCCGGGAGCGTATGATCTAACCGGTGATGGCGTTGCGGATGTGATTCTTTATGAGGAAGGAACATCCAAACCAACCGCTCCTGATGGCGTTCAGGTATTGCTGATTGGGGAGGATATCCTTCTCAGTGAAGGGGACCATGGCTATATTTATTATCATAAAAATATTGCACGGACCAAATTCTCAGAGGTGAGAGACTACCTCTATCCCATTCCTATCAACGAGCGCTCGCTCAACAATAATCTTACACAGAATCCGGGATGGAATGATGGTCTTGATTTCTAAATTGAACTTCAATAATTAAAAACAGATGAATATGAGATTTTTGAGATATACATATAGTGCCCTGATTCTAATGACACTCCTCTTTTCTTTCGGGAGTTGCGAGGAGGAGGAATCGAATCTTTCGCAGGCTGTTTTGGCAAGTGCCAGCTCATTGAATTTTGAGGGAACTGACAGTGCACCACAGATCATCACCGTCTATGCCGATGCTGAATGGTTGACAGAAGTGCCGGAGTGGATAACTGTAAGCCCTGCTTCAGGCAACGGAGTGATGGATGTGACGATTACTGTAACCGACAACATGCGTGGCGGAGCGTTGGATAATCCCAGGAGAGAAGTAATTGTCTTCAAGGGGGCTACCCTTGCCAGCCAGGCAGAAGTGGCTATTATACAGGCAGGAGACAAATACAGGGATGTGAGAGATTATACAATGCAGGAAC
>Ga0209347_1005095_pt1 | contig 12884 bp, 11 predicted proteins | sample AutmiccommuBRH23_FD_187382 | JGI IMG/M metagenome (GOLD analysis project Ga0209347, IMG submission 187382) | Deep subsurface microbial communities from Mt. Terri, Switzerland - Autotrophic microbial communities BRH/23 (SPAdes) (version 2) | ecosystem: Environmental > Aquatic > Deep subsurface >... | reverse complement strand
GCACTTTCCTCTTATTTTTGTCAAAAATTCTTACCAATTTGAAATATTTCAGGAAAGCATTTGGTTTGGAATGAACTTTTTTGTCAGCATTATTCCAATGGGTGTGATTATCAGCTGGATGTGCATAAAAAACAGAAAAAGTGTTATCGTAGCCATTCTCTTCCACTTCATTGTCAATATGTCACAAGAAATGTTGGCTATGTCTCAGACGACCAAGTGCATTGAGACTGTAGTTTTGACTGTTGTTGCTGCTGTTATTGTTATATTGGACAGAAAGATGTTTTTCTCCCAAAGACATATTTCCATATGGAAGAACCCGCCTAATTTCTTAAGAGTGTAGTTATAACAGCTAATTGTTCGATTTAGCTAAAATTTAGTTTTCCTGTAATTAATGATTAATGAGTGAGGGGTAAGAATAAATGAATGCTCAATATGGACATTTTAGAAGGTTTCTTATTGTTTGGTCCGGCCAGTTGTTTTCTGCTGTCGGGAGTGGGCTTACAGCTTTCGCATTAGGTGTTTTTGTCTTTGAGAAAACCCAATCTGCCACCAGCTATTCGTTAATAATTCTTTTTTCTTTTCTGCCCACATTCATTCTGCTTCCTTTTGGCGGGGTGCTTGCAGATAGATTTGAACGCAAGAAAATGATGATAGTTGGGGATGCGGGTGCCATTATAGGAGTATTATTTATTCTGCTTATTCAGTTATGGGGAAGTTTAGAGTTATGGCACATTTACCTTGGGGTAGCAATCAGTTCGGTTTTTACGGCTATTCATAACCCCGCCTATAAGGCTGCCGTCTCCGATTTGGTCACTGAAGAGTTATATTCTAAGGCAAGCGGCCTGATACAATTGGCAGGTTCGGCTCAATATTTAATATCTCCTATTATTGCAGGGTTCCTAATAAGTTTTTTTGATATAAAAATAGTTTTAATAATCGATATCTTGACCTTCCTGTTTGCTATCACAGTTGTGTTTATAATTGCGAAGCAAGATGCCGCTGCTCCAAAGCGTGAAAAGCAAAGATTTTTCCATGACATGACCGATGCCTTCCAATACTTGCTCTCTCAGAAAGGAGTTTTATGGTTAGTTCTGCTAACCTCAATGGTTTGCTTTTATATAGCATTATTTCAATCGCTGTTTGGACCCATGATGCTGACATTGACTGATTCTAAGACTCTGGGTATTGCTCTTTCCTTATCAGCCTCAGGAATGCTTGTGAGCAGTCTTCTTATCGGAATATATGGTATAAAAACCAAGGTGTCTATACTTTCATTATCTCTTGCCCTTGCCGGTCTATTTTATGCCCTCGTTGGCCTATCAATAACAGTTATATTGATTATCGTTTTTTGTTTTCTATTTTTTTCTACCCTACCCTTTGTGAATACAACCCTGGAGGTTCTTATCCGGAGGAATATAGATAATCAAAAGCAAGGAAGGGTTTGGTCCTTAGTTTATGCCATCTCTCAAGTTGGCTATATATTGGCATTTGGATCAGCAGGATTTTTAGCTGATCACCTCTTTAACCCGCTATTTTACCCTGGTGGAGCACTAAGTCAAACAGTGGGGGTAATCATCGGTATAGGGCAAGGAAGGGGTATCGGTTTTCTGTTTTTCCTTTCCGGATTACTTGTTTCAATTCTTGCTATCATTATTGGAAGGGTAAAACAAATAAGGGCATTGGAACCAATACAATCTAGTAATAGCAATGCAGATATGTGAGAACATGCTTTTCTGTGCGAAATAATAAAGCTGTTTATGTTTAAATGCTGTTATAGAAAAACGGGGTAAGTTTGCCAAAAATGACTTAAAGCATAAGCCTGCCAATTTAACAAACTTATGCTTTAAGTCACAGCACGTTTTTTTCGTGATATAAGTATTGGCGGGAGTGTGTGGGAATCGAACCCACCGAACGCAGGATCGCTACGTCCCACAGGATTTGAAGTCCAGGCCGCACACCAGAACGAATCCACCCCCATAAATTTTAAAACCGCTTCAATATTATATCATACTTGGTGTCGAATTCAAGCGGCGGTAGCTGGTAACTCCGGTTAATAAAGGATACGCTTATCTTGGATTCTTTTGGTGAATTTTGTTTGGTCAAAATGCTCAAGCAGTGGTAATACATACTTTCGACTGCTTCCAAGGATGTCCCTTGCTTCACCTAAAGTGATAGATTTGTGCTCTGTCACAAATTCTGTTACTAACTCTTTTGCCTTTTGAACAGCAGTTTTAGAAAAGATTAGTTCATCATTTACCTTTTCCACCAGTCCTTTCAGCATCATATAACTTAGTATCTCTTGGGCTTGTGCCTCTTTTAGGGATAACTCCTTAACTATTTCCTGCCAGCTTGGCGGCGAAAACAGCTCTTTTTCTAAAGCGGCTTCAATCTCATGAACTGCGGTCTGCATTTCATGGGTTAAGCATATCTCAAAATCACTTTTGGCCAGGTCATTATTAGAAACTTTTATTAGTCCCTCGGAATTCAGCAGAGAAATTAATGCATTATATTGCTTTACCTCCCAATCGCTAAACATTCTACTGCGAAGTTCCTCTTTGGGCATTCCCAGCCGCAGCGGAAACTCTTCGTGGTATTTGGAGAGAAACTGAGTTATCTTATTAGACAATTTTTCTACTATCTTAGTGCTGATAACATAATTAGCCCCTTCATAACTAATACAGGTAATAAGATTATCCTTCTCCAGTTGGTTTAGTTCTGCCCTCAGTTGCTCAGAATCAAGAGAAATCTCATTGGCAATAGTCTTTTGGTCGGCTGTTGTGCCTTTCTGCAGCAGCAGTTGCATTACCAGTTCTGCCGGCGACCCCTTTAGTTTAGTTGCTAATTCATCTAAAATTTCTTTTTTATATCTTTTATGTTTAGCAGCTACCGGATCAATAATTAACCCACCGCCAATAGTAAACATGGGCGAATAGGTGCGAATAACAAACCTGTCCAATCTAGAAGCAACCAAAGATTCTTCCAACATCAGTTGGCAAAAACATGTGTCCCCCGGTTTAAGCTCTTCTCTATCAAGCAGGTTCACTCTTGCAAAAATTTCACTGGTACCCAGATGGAGTCTGATACGTGCTCTTTGTTTCAGTGGCTTACTCAAACTATCCAACAGTTTCAACTGCGCATCCATTCGGTGGGAAGAATTCAAGAGACCCGGTTCTGCCAATACCTGTCCCCTATGTAACTGCTCCGTCTCGATATTGGCTAAGTTGACCGCAACCCGTTGTCCTGCAACTGCAGCTTCCACATTATCCCCGTGAACCTGAATATTGCGTACCCGAGAAATTATTCCTTCAGGCATTATTTCTACGTGATCACCAACACGCAATTCACCGTTCCAAAGCGTACCCGTTACGACTGTTCCAAAACCCATAACACTAAAGAATCTATCAATAGGTAACCGCATCCTGCCGGTAGATTCTTTTGGTGGGGTCTCTGCAATTTCTTTGTAGAGCATTTTTTTAAGTTCATCCATACCCTGTCCGCTTTTTGCGGATACCGCTAGAATCGCTGCATCGGAAAGAACTGTTTTAGTTACGGTTTCTTTAACCTCTTCCTTTACTAATTCCAGCCATTCTTCATCCACTAAATCTGTTTTAGTAATTACGATAATACCTTTTTTTATCTGCAATAAATCAATAATATCCAGGTGTTCCCTTGTTTGGGGCATTACGCTTTCATCGGCAGCAATGATTAGCAATACCAAGTCTATTCCTGCCACACCAGCCAACATCTGTCGAATAAAACGCTCGTGTCCTGGTACATCCACAACCCCTACCTTCGTTCCGTCGGGCATTTTAAATGAAGCAAATCCTAATTCAATAGAAATGCCGCGTTCCTGCTCTTCTTTCAACCTGTCAGTTTTAATGCCTGTCAAAGCCTCTACTAAAACAGTCTTGCCATGATCAATGTGGCCGGCTGTTCCAACAATAACGTAATTCATTTAGTCACCCCATTAACACTTCGTCCATTGCTTTAGCAATTATTTTCTCTTCCCCAGCTTGAAGGGTTCTTGGGTCTATCATTACCTTGTCATCTTGAATACGTATAATTACAGGCGGGTCGCATTGACGTAACCTAGCCGCCATCTCTGCAGCTGACATAGAATGTCCCTCTATTACCACTAACCATGTATCCAATTCTGTGGTTGGTAATGACCCTCCGCCCGGTTTTGACTTCCCTTTCATTATAGCAGTCTCCCAATGTTTCCCTTGAGCAAGAAGATTTTGTAAACTTTCCGCTCGTAGTTTGATGTTGGCGGCTGATTCTTTTAACATTTTTAAAGTTGGAATTTCATCCCAAACACCTTCTGAATCCATATAGGCTCTTAAAGTGGCTTCTAGTGCAGCTACGGTCATTTTATCAACTCTAATTGCCCTCGCTAAGGGATGTCTTTTTATTCTTTCCAATAAGTCCTTATTTCCAACAATAATTCCAGCCTGGGGCCCACCTAAAAGTTTGTCTCCACTAAAGGTAACTACATCTATTCCTTCCTTCAGACAGTGTGCAACAGTAGGCTCACCATTGAGGCCAATTTTTTCTAATGAGATAATACTGCCGCTCCCTAAATCCTCAACAACGGGCAGTTGATATTTTTTACCGAGAGTTACTAATTCTTCCCTGGAAGGTTCGTGAGTAAATCCTACTACCCGGTAATTACTAGTATGTACTTTTAACAATACCCCTGTATTCTCATTAATGGCACTTTCATAATCCTTTATGTAGGTTTTGTTCGTGGCTCCCACTTCCTTCAGTATAGCACCGCTTTGACTCATTACTTCAGGGACTCTAAAAGAACCGCCAATCTCTACTAGTTCACCACGTGATACAATGGCTTCTTTATCTTTTGCTACTGTTGACAATACCAGTAAAACAGCTGCAGCATTATTGTTTACCACCATTGCAGCAGGTGCTCCTGTTATTCTGCAGATAATTTCCTCTATATGACTGTACCGCGAACCCCGTTCACCTTCCATTAAGTCATACTCCAAGTTACTGTAGCCTTGAGCGACTTGCGTTACTGCATCTACGGCTGCTTTCGATAGAACTGCTCTGCCTAAGTTAGTATGTAATACTACACCCGTACCATTAATAACCCTAGATAGGTTTGGTTTATTTTTATCTTTAATACGTGCTAATACCCTTTGTTCTAAAGCAGCACTCTCCGGGAAAATATCAGTTGCCAAGATTTCTTCCCGTATTTGATCCAATACTTCCCGAATTGCCTCTATGACAAGTCTCCGTGGCAGTTCATCTGTTATTTTTTCGATAGTCGGCTGCTGTAATACCTCATTAACCGAAGGAAGCCGGCTTAACAGTTCCTGTTTCTTTTTCATTGGCTGCACCTCTTTAATTATTCAAAGGACCGTTAATTCCAAAGGCTTTCTTAACCCTAAGCAATTCTTACCTATAATATACCAGGTATATCCTGCTTATACAAATATTACGCCTTTCCATCGTCTGATACAGATTAGAAAACCTGACCATAGAGAACTTTGGTCGATCGGATTAATAGTCTTGAGAAGAAGTCTCTAATAGCAAAAAAGGCCCCAAACAGGCCTCTCAAATAATACAAAGTTCATCTGAGAAATTTGTTAGTTTCTCTAAGCCGTCGGTAGTTACCAAAAAAGTATTTTCTATCCCTACAATGCCTTCACCGGGGAAAACAAACTTTGGCTCTATTGCCACTACGGCACCTTCACACAAAAGTGACTTTTGTCGTCGAGCCAATACGGGTAGTTCATCCACCTCTAAACCTACTCCATGACCGACAAAAGGTAAGGTATAATCATAGCCTAAGAAGTTTTTCCCTAAGCCCTTTCTTTCTGCATACTCCACAGCAATATCATAGATTTTTTCACAGGAAACCCCTGGCCTCGCTTCTTCAATTATCCTGCTTTGAATATCTAGGGCTGATTGATGAGCAGAAGCCAAATGAGGTGGTAAGGGACCCAAACTGAAAACTCTTGTCATATCGACCATATAACCGAAATAGTAACCAATATGGTCGATAAAAATTGGTTCATTTCTCTTTATCTCTTTCCAACTAGGCCCTTGAGGAAATATGGCGTGTAATCCTAAACCACCTGCAGGCCCTTCAAAACCGCTAGGTACTCCCCCCGATTTACCAGATAGTATTTGACCATGATAAAGAGTCTGATTAAATCCGCGCATGGGAGGGACTCCTATATAGCCGCGTTTTCGTTCTTCCATCTCAATTAAGGCTGCTAATTCTACCTCCGTCATACCCTCCCTAATCAAACCGGCTAGTATTTGATAAACCTCATCTTGTACTTGGCCAGCCTTGCGAATCAGTCTAACCTCTTCATTATCCTTGACCATCCTTTGCTGACGAATAATAGTTGAAATATCTACACATTCTGCATTGGGAAATAATTTCTTATAATACTTATAATTTGAAGTAGGTAAAACATCTAATTCAAATCCTAACGAACTAGGCTGATATCCTAATCTCTCGGCCACCTTATCAGGCAGCTGCCTGAGATTACTTAATGGTTCAACGTCTATAACAGCAGTTTCCCTTTTTGCCCTTTCAAAATCTTTTTTTACCAATAATAAAGGTTTTTCCCTAGCAGGAACAATCAAATGGGCATTTTGAGCAGTCCCGGAATAATAATACAAATCTTTATCTTGCAAAATAATAGCACAATCACATTCCTTAGTTTGTAATTGTGCCTGTAAACGATTTATTCGTGCCGCAAAATTAACGACCACTCCAAATTTCACCTCATTTTCCAAAATATTCAGATACCGTCGAACAAAAAGCTTTATTAAAGTGCCATATTATATTCTAAATTAAATGGCTTTGAAACATCTGTGCCCTCGGGTAACGCACCTATCTTCTTACCTTCAATTAATAATTGTATTTGTTTGACATCCTCAAACTGGTTCATTGTAGCCGCTAGGGAATTGACCAGCAGATTTTCGGCCGCTGACCCGCCACCATAGCCAACCACTTCACGACTAAAGTCAATTATTGCAATACCGTCCACAATCTCTACTTTCATCAATTTGGTCCCTGGCCAGATTGTTCTGGTCAAGTCGTCCTTGGGCGGACCCTCTAAAAGTGCTTGAAGAGCTGATTTTACTTTATCACCATTCTGTACGGGTACAGTGTAAGGAATTAGAAAGTTAGCATTAACATCGCCAAAGTAAGCTAAGACAGAGTCGTCATAAATCGGGCCATTTATTGTCTTTGGCCTAGGTAAGGCATCTTCTAAATTTAGCCCTTGAATATCTTTCACTACTTGTCCATCTACAAGAAGCTGAACCATTTCTACCACAGGGAATTCAGTTAAGGTTAAGACCACAGCTTTAACCGCAGTTTTAGCTTCCTCTGGAGAATTCATATTAAGAAACTCGCTGGTTAGGCTTACAAATGCCGTATTATCCTTAAGATACAAATCTCTAAGTTTAGTTCCTTGGGGCATAACCGGTCTGACCTGCTCTGACTTCGGCCCAGCTAATAGTTTTGCCACTGCCACCCCTGCCGCTTTATCGGTAGACTCAATTGGTATGTTTATCGGTAATAAGTATTGTCCTTCCACATCTAAGTAATATACAGTTACATATGAGCGAGTCTGTCCCTCTATTTGCTCATATGGAACAGTTGAACTCTGTGGCAAGTTTTTACCCTGTTCTGTCTTGTTTGCAGGTTCGTTTTCTTTACTAAAACATCCGCCTACAAAAACCGTTACTATGATTAAAAGGATAGTAACCTTTTTTCTCATATACCAATCATCCTCCCCGCAGCCTAGTTTATTATGTCAGTATTGTGTATTATTCGACCGATTTATAGTAAAGTCCTGCCCACGGCAGGACTTCTAAGTAATTTTATAGTTTATATGTGCTGCCTTTCACCCTTTGTTTAATTCCGTATAGACTGTTCTTATGATCCCGATTATAATAATAAACCCCATGTAACCAAATATTGGGTATAAATTACTGACCAATTGCGCAAACCCCAGCCGGGAAAAAGGCACCGCCAACAAAATAACAACTACCACAGCCACGTTATAGCTAGCTATACCCGAAAATCTACGTGCCAGTCCGAAAGCATTTGCCAAGGCCGTAGTCAACATGGCAAACCATAATATCAAAGTGTAAAAAAATTCTAATATGGGATGCAAATGACGACTTATAAATAGCATCGGAATTTCGTAGGCTAAAACTTGGGGGTAGTAGTGATCCATGGCTAATGTAATTGAAAAACCTAACACCCCTAACAACAGCCCACCTATTATCCCTCCCAATATACTTTCACGGTTTTCCCTGCTAAGCGAGGTTAAAACGACGGCTCCCGTAACCATATTATAAGATACGTACAAAAAAGTTGCCAGCAACCAGTTCCCTCCCACCATACCTTTTGGATCTGGCACCTGCTGCAGCGCCCCCTCGTTTATTACTAATGTCTCTCCTCCTATTGCCATTAAGCATACCAAAATTGACACAAAAATTAGCACTGGTATTAAGCATGAATTAAAAATTAAGACACCTTTACTGCCTGAAATTAGGGCAATAAGTAGACATGCAGTTGTAATTAAAAGACCCAGCCAGAAGGGGGCGGATAAATGTTCTACAAATACGGCGACACTCCCCGCTAACATAATACATAAACCCGCAAACAAGAAACATGTTAACCATAATTCCATTACTCTTCCAATTTTTTTACCCAGAATGCTGAACATTAGCTGTGTATAGGAAGTTACCTCTTTTTTATTTACCAGCCATATTGAAAGTGCACCAAACAGTGCGAACAGTAATCCGGCAATTAGCAGGCCCCAGTATCCTTTTTCCCTAAATTTCAAAAAGAATTGCACCAACTCTTGCCCCGATGCAAAGCCAGCCCCAATTACCGCCCCCATGTATGTTGCTGCCACTTGTACTGCTCCATACCGCTGTCTCACAGGACTTCCCCCTTCTGCTAATGTTTATGCATCAACCTTTAGGGTTTTACCTGTTTTATTATTCTTTTAAGAAGATGTATTTCACCTGAATAAAAATCTCGCTTTTAACATATACTCTAGGCAACAATAGGAATACAGGTGACGCCCATGACAAATTTTTCGTTGTTTTCCCTTTTAAAATCACCTCAAAAAGTTCTGCCGCCAAAATTAAAATTAGACCATCAAGATCCTCTGGCCGTTCATAAACTAAGCAATTTGTTGGGAGAATATCTTAATCAATTAAATCCAGATAATAGAAGACCGTTAATTGTAGTGGCAATTGGTACCGACCGTTCAACCGGAGATAGTTTGGGACCGCTAACCGGCACTAGGCTGCAAGAGTTCTCAATGCCAGAACTAATTATTTACGGCACATTGGATGACCCAGTTCATGCCAGTAATATGACTGAAAAGCTAAAGTTTATTCAGAATGCGCATAACAATCCCTTAGTCATCGCCATAGACGCTTGCTTGGGAAGAAATGAGAGTGTGGGTTGTATTACGTTATCTCCTGGTTCGGTCCGCCCCGGTGCAGGGGTTAACAAAAATCTACCAGCAATTGGTGATATACATTTCACTGGAATTGTCAACGTTGGCGGCTATATGGAGTATTTGGTTCTTCAAAACACTCGTCTTAATGTAGTAGTAAAACTTTCTAATCAAATTGCCAACAGCATTCTCCTTGGAGTGCGCAAGGCCAAAAGAAAAACTCAATCTTATTCCATTCAGTAGTTAGAAGCTAAATGGTATACAAATTATCACTAAAACTGTATGGCCTAGCTTGAAAATCAGCTTTTGACACGCATAAAGAAACAGTGGTTTTATCAACCGCCACTGCTTTTTTACTAGGTATTTTTTTATAACAGCTTAGCGCCATTGATGACTAATTCAAACTTGCAACCCAATCTTTCTGCTGCTCGCCGGCACATTAGCATTTTGGTGAGGAAAATTTCAAAATACTCCATGACCGAACAAATAGCCGGATCGATCTCTAATCTCAATCTAATAATCTTATTTGGGTCTGTGTCTATTTCCAAATCAGATTTGGTTGCAGCATAGTTTACCCTATCCCTAGTGGTAAAACTAGCTATATCCTTTTTCCGAACTCGGGAGGAGTGTACATCAACCTTATCTGCAATAATCACCGCAGCGGATACTGAAGTTACCGCCGTTCCTGTTTTTTCCTCATGATTGCCGATTGCTGCTAAGACAGTCGACAAATCTTCCAGCGGCATATTAAGCCTTTGTAGAATTTGTTTAACTATTAATGCCCCATTGCGCCCGTGATTATATCTATTAACTACATTACCCATATCGTGCAGATAGCCTGCAATAGCGGCTAGTTCTGCTTCATGAGGCGAATAATTTAGTGCCATCAGTATCCGACGGCTATTTATAGCCACCCGATCAATATGTCTCCAGCTATGTTCAATAGCTCCCATAGCGCCAAGGTATTGATGGCCTTTTTCCATATATGCCTTTACTTCGGGGTTTTCTTTCACTTCTTCAAAAGTTAACAAAGTAACACCGCCTAAAACACAAAATTATTGGGGCAAGCGAGAACTAATTAAATCTGCTGCCTCCTTGGGGGACATACCAACAGCATTAATTACTAATGGATGTATTTCATCCCCATCCCAGTCATTAGTTATATTTGGAATACCTTCCCAATCACAACTGGCGCCGCTGTAGACAATTGCGTTTGCTGTGTCATCTCCCTGACCCGTGACCGTCATAAACCCTCTAGCTCTTAATTCTTGTTCAATATTCTCCAAACCCTTCTGTACCACAATCTTTCTCATGAGATACCCTCCTGATTTTTTTGATAGGATACCCAAAAAGCTATTAGTTATCCCCAGGCATAATTATGGGTATTGCCTGTGGAAGCACAGAAAATTTTAAGGGTAAATGGTTATTTTGTTCACCGTCAATATGAGTAGCAATATTCATATTTCCATATACGTCTATATTCTTTGATTTGTAACTGGTTACTTTTGGATGATTTAAATGCTTCCCTTGATAAACGCTGGGAAAGTTTGAAATAAACTGGAAACGGGATAGATTTTCAACAACACATATGTCTAATTGTCCGTCATCCAACTCCGCTTTGGGGGTTATTTTTATTCCCCCGCCCACATAACGTGAGTTTCCAACAGCCACCAACAGTACTTCTTTATTTATTATTTTACCATCAATGTCTAAGGAAATAGGAAATGGTTTTAAAGTTATTAGCATCTTTATTATTCCGAATAAATAGGCACCATGCCCGCTGAAAAAAGCGGGGCTGTTGTTTGCATGCCTTGCTACCTCAGCATCTATGCCAATCCCACATACATTTATGAAATACTTATCATTGACTTGCCCCAAATCTATATAACGTACACGACCACTATACAACTGTATTACTGCTTCAAGGGGATCCATCGATAAACCCAAAGATCGCGCAAAATCATTCCCCGTGCCTGTTGGAATTAGGCCAAGCTCGATATCAGTATTTCCTAAGCCGTTAATTGCCTCATTTAATGAGCCGTCACCGCCTACTACAATAATTCTATCCATTTTGTCGTGTGCTGCTTGCCGTGCTAAAAATCCAGCATGTCCTTTTGCATTAGTAAACACCGGAAATATATCCCAGCCTGTTTTATTTAGTGCTTCTTCAATTTTGGGCCACTTTTGATAGGTGCGTCCCTTACCTGCTTTTGGGTTTACTATAACCGAAACTTTCATTTCTGACTACCTTCCCGTGATAATGTATTCTTAACAGCTCTTTAAAGCCTTTTCAATAGCTTGTTTTTCTTCATCAGTTAATAAGTAACTTGATAACCCTTTGTTTATTGGTTTAGAATAAATTCTACTGTCTTCCCGTCCATAAAGACTGCTTATTACTACTCCACTTCCTTCCTCATTCAAGAAAGCGACTGCAAAACTAAGGTCACTTCCTACGTCATCAAACGCGTTATACCTAACTACCGCATTTTTTTGCAGGCATTGAGGCATTTTTTCTTCTAAAAGCATTAGTCTTCTATTTGCTTTTCCAAATTGATTACGAAGGGCCTCTGTTTCATTCTGAAAATCTACCAACCTTTCTTCTAAACTCATATCCCCTACAGCTGTTTTCATGAAAGAACGGTACCGTTTTTCTAGCCGGCGTAATTTGACAAATAATGACAATATACTAAGGGCCAATATCAAAACCAAGCCGCTTAATAAATATATTATGTATTGATTATTAAACATCTCTATCAATTGCTCCAACACTGCAACACACTCCTCATTTCTATCGCTTGAATTACTTTCAACAAAAATATTAAGAATCCTTCACAACTATCGTGAACGCAATTTCATTGACACGAGGAAACCGCTATATTAAAATTACAATTAGCTCTATAAGCTAAATTTATTTGGTACTCTATTTATAAACATGTTAAATATACATCACGGAGGCTTAGAATATGTGCGAGCAGAAATTAACTAAGTTACAAGAAATACTTAGAAACATGGAAAGCGTTTGCATTGCTTTTTCCGGTGGAGTAGATAGTACATTTTTAGCTAAGGTCGCATTTGATGTATTAGGTGATAATGCTCTTGCCGTAACCTCCAATTCCGAAACTCTGTCCAATTCTGAATATGATCAATCCATAGACTTGGTAAAAGAAATAGGAATTAAGCAGGTTATTATAAACACTAACGAGTTGAATAATAAGGATTTTGCAGCAAACCCCACAAACAGGTGTTATTATTGCAAGAAAGAGCTGTTTACCCAGATTTGGACTATCGCTGAAGAAAATGACATCAGATATGTTGCAGACGGGGCTAATACTGATGACTTAGGGGACTTTCGCCCTGGTCTCACTGCACGAGATGAACTTTCCGTTCGCAGTCCCTTACAAGAAGCGGAATTAACGA
>Ga0209347_1005092_pt1 | contig 12887 bp, 13 predicted proteins | sample AutmiccommuBRH23_FD_187382 | JGI IMG/M metagenome (GOLD analysis project Ga0209347, IMG submission 187382) | Deep subsurface microbial communities from Mt. Terri, Switzerland - Autotrophic microbial communities BRH/23 (SPAdes) (version 2) | ecosystem: Environmental > Aquatic > Deep subsurface >... | reverse complement strand
AGGACGGGTTCGACCAGGGCCAGGCCGACGGCGGATTCGAAGGCGGCGGCGATGCTGGCGGCTGGGATTCCGGCGGCGACTGGGGCGGCAGCGACTTCGGGGGCGACTTCGGCGGCTTCTAGCCCCGCGCGTTAGCCCCTCGCGTCGACACTGCGCTGGCGGCGCACCTCACTCGAACTCCTGCGCCCGCTGCGCAGCCTGAACGCAGCTCAGGTCTGGCAGGCGGGACACCAGAACAGGTTGCGTCCCTCCAGCACGGTAGTGCGGATCCCCGTCCCGCAGACCCGGCACGGTTCGCTCGCCCGCCGATACACGTAGGTGCGCGGCCGGCCCGGCCGGTACGACGGCGGGCCGTGATCATGTTCGGGCTGCACAACGACGATCTTGCCGCGCCGCACGCCGACCTTCATGAGCGCGACGAGGTCGGTCCACAGGGCGTCGAACTCGTCGCCGCCGATGTCGGTTCCCGGCCGAAGCGGGTCGATCCGGTGGCGGTAGAGCAGTTCGCTGCGGTACACGTTGCCCACGCCGGCAATGACACCCTGGTCCATCAGCAACGCACCGATGGGCCTGCGGGACTTCGAGATTCGTCGCCATGCCAGGGCCGGGTCGGCATCGGGGCGCAGCGGGTCGGGGCCGAGCCTGGCGACGACGTCGGCGATCTCGGGCTCGTCGATCACCTCGCAGACCGTCGGTCCACGCAGGTCGGTGCCGTACTCGGAGCCCAGCATCCGCATCCGCACCTGCCCGACCGGCAACGGCAGCGGAACAGGTGCCTCGGTGAACGTTCCATAGAGCCCGAGGTGCACGTGGACCACACGACCGCCCTCGAAGTGGTGAAACAGGTGCTTGCCCCAGGCGGTGGCCTTCTTCAGGACCCGGCCGCTGACCGCGGCGGCACCCTCTTCGAACCGCCCCTGCGGGCTGGAGACCACCACCGGCGCGCGACCGAAACGACGCTGGTGCTGGCGGGCCAGTCGGTGAAGGGTGTGGCCCTCGGGCATGCCCTCAAGTCTGTCGTACGGCTCCCGCGGCCAGTGCGTTGGCCCAGCCGCCGTACTCACTGATGTCGGTTCCCAGCGCGGAACCGTCGCAGCCGAATGCTGTTCGCCATGAGCCATCGTCGAACGCGACCTTGCCCAGCTGCATCGGCGCGGGTAGATCGGCCAGGAATCTACCCAACGACGCCGGCGACAAAAGCCATCGATGGCCGGCCAGGGCGGCGCCCGCTGCACCTTCCGGCACTCGCGTGACCGCCGGTTTGGCAGGAGTCGTCGGGAGGACGGTCATCCGGTAGCGAGACGCTGTGGTCATCTCACCAGCAAAGCGGGCACCCAGGTCGGTGAGCTGGTGCGACAGCGGGCCGCCGCGCAGATGCGCACCGAACACCACCAACTCGACGTGATCGGCCACCGCCAGCGGCCAGGCACGCGCCGGTGGCGCGCCAGCGTGCAGCAGTCCGGCGACGTCGAGAGCGACGGCGTCTTCGAAGGCCCGCCCCAGCACGGTCACGCCGAACTGTGCATCACCTGCCATGCCCGCCGGCACGGCCACGCCGCACATGTCGAACACGTTGCAGAAGTTCGTATAGGTGCCCATCCGAGAGTTCACGCCGAGCGGGTCGGCGGCCACGTCGGCGATTCGCGGATGTGTCGGCGCCGTCGGGACGAGCAACGCGTCCGCACCGTCTAGCGACGCCATCGCCACGGCGCCAAGTCGGCGGGCCTCGGCGCGGTCGCGCACTAGGACGTGTGCCGGGATATCCCTGGCTGCCCTCACGATGGCCTTGACGGTCGGGTCGAACGACGCATCAGGGTGTGCGTCGATGAACTCACCCACGGCGGCGTAGCGTTCGCTCACCAGAGCGCCGTCGTAGAGAAGTTTGGCGGCGGCCAGGAACGGCGCGATGTCGATGTTGACTGTCCGGGCGCCGGACGCAACGAGTCGCTCCACCGCCCTGTCGAACGCCTCACGCCACTGTCGATCCAGTTCTGGAAGCTCGGTCGGTATCGCCACAACAGGACTCGGCGGTGCGGCCAGTTTGGTGGCAGTGGGCCAAGGCCGGGCAACCGCCCCCGCTGCCAGCACCCCCATCGCGCGACTGGCCAAGTCCAGATTCGAGGCGAATATCGATACGCAGTCATACGATTCGCATGCGGGTACAACTCCGGCCGTACTCACCACACCCACCGTGGGTTTGATCGCCACGATGCCCTGCAGCGCAGCAGGTATCCGCCCGGAGCCAGCCGTATCAGTGCCGATCGCGATGTCGGCAGCTCCGGTGGCCACGGCCACCGCTGACCCCGAACTTGAACCACCACTGATGAATTCGGGTCTGCGGCAGTCGGACACCACACCGTACGGTGATCGGGTGCCTACCAGACCGGTGGCGAATTGATCCAGGTTCGTCTTGCCGATGACAACCGCCCCCGTAGCGCGCAGGGCTGACACCGCGGGCGCGTCCCGGTCCGGAATGTAAGCGAACTCTGGGCAGCCGGCCGTCGTGGGCAGGCCGGCGACATCGACGTTGTCTTTGACCGCGAGTCGAACACCCGCCAATACGCCTGCAGCACTGAGACTCTCGTCCAGATCGGCCGCCACCTCGGGGCCGGGCCGCCGATTGATCCACACCGTCATCGCATTCACCTCACACTCGAAGGCGTTGGGTCGCGCTGCCAGAAACGCGGATGTAACAGAGTTAATGACCTGGCAACCCGCCCGTAGCGCCTATCGAACCTGTATCCGTAATCGTATACATAGCAGTACACCACAATGTATACAAGCGAGCGACAGGTAGCCATGCCCCCTCATCCGCGTCATCGCCTCCGCCTCAGCGCCCTCGTGACGCTGCTGCTGGTGGCGTCACTCTTCACCGCGTGCTCCAGCATCGACTCCACGTTCACCCCCCGAGCGGGTGGTGGCGACGGTGATCAGGTCGTCCGCGTGGGAACCCTGCGCGGCCAACCACATCTGTTCATGCCCTTCTTCTACCAACAGTTCCTCGACGAGGGCACCAAAGCGGAAGTCCTGGTGTTCGATTCGTCTCCGGACGTGAAGAACGCGCTGGTGTCCGGCCAGATCGATGCCGCGGTGATGGGCGTGCCGGCAATGCTGGCCGGAGCAGCCGCCCAGCAGGACGTCCGGCTCATCGCATCGTCCGCCGACGGAGGGTCGGCCATCGTCGGCAGCCCCGACATCGCCAGCGTCGGCGATCTACGAGGCAAGCGGGTCGGCTACCCGATCGGCTCGTCACAGGAGGTGATCCTGCGTTCGACGCTGACCCAGGCCGGCATTGATCCGGACCGAGAACTGACCCTGGTGAACTTGGCGTTTTCCGACATGGCCAACGCCTACGCCAGCGGGCAGATCGACGCCTTCTCCTCGGCGGAAATCGGTCCGTCAGTGGCCAAGCAGAATGGCGCCGAAGACGTGGTGTCGCCGTACAACACCCCGATCGGCAAGGTGAACATCGGGCTGGCCGCCACCCAGCGCACCATCGACGCCGACCCCGGCTTGGTGCAGACGATCGTCGACGCTCACGCTGAAGCCGTCGCATTCATGGACACCCACCGCGACGTTTGGCGAGATCGTGTCGTCGGCGAGTTCGGACTCGAACCCTTGGTCGCCGCAGGTGCAATCGCAAACACGTGGCCGAGGGCTGATCTGACCGACGAGTACGTCTCGCAGGTCGACGCATTGGCCCGCGAGATGTTCGCGCTCGACCAACTGCCGACCCAACCCGAGATGTCCAGGTTCGTCGACGACACCTTCGTCGAGGCGGCGGCCAACACCATCCAGCCTGCGGAGGACCAGAAATGACCGCCACCACCGAAGCCCCGACCGCTGCGGCTCCACGGCCCGCGGAGACGACTGTGAGGTCACCGTCCCGCCTGGCCAAGCACGCCAAGAACCTGCTGTTCGTGGTGGCGCTGCCGCTGGTGCTGGTGGGTCTGTGGGCGCTGGCCGTGCGGGGCCAGTGGAACCTTCCATTGGGTATCGACATGCGCTTCGTGCCGTCACCGTGGGCGGTGCTGGTCCGGACGTGGGACCTGGCGGTCGGTTCCAGCGAAGCCACCAGCGGATCGCTGTGGCGGCACACCGCGGCCAGCACCCTGCGGGTGGCCAACGGCTTTGTCATCGCCGCCTTTCTGGCGGTGCCGATCGGGCTGCTGATGGGACGGATCCGGTTCGTGATGGGCCTTTTCGACTCGACGGTCAGCCTGTTGCGTCCGATTCCCGTAACCGCATGGGCACCGTTAGCGTTGTTGCTCATCGGGTTCGGTGACCGCTCGACGATCTTCCTGATCCTCATCGCAGCGTTCTTCCCGATCCTGATCAACACCATCGCCGGGGCGGCCAACGTGTCGCCGCGCCTACTCGAGGCCGCCGCGATGCTCGGAACCCCGGCGTGGAAGTCGTTCTTCACGGTGGTGCTGCCCAGCTCGATGCAATCGATCACCTCGGGCCTACGGGTCGGGCTCGGCTTATCTTGGGTAGTGCTCGTTGTCGGCGAAACAGTAGGCATCCGCACAGGTCTCGGAGCTTTGATCACCCAAGCCCGCGACATGAGCCGCACCGACATCATCATCGCCGGGATGATCGTAATCGGCATCGCCGGTCTGTTGAGCGATCGACTGCTCACCCTGTGCCTTCGGCTGGTGACCCGAGGCCGACCCGGGCTGGTATGACCTCCTACGAACCGAAATGAGACTCAAATGACCACCATCACAACAGCTCTGGGCGCGCCGATCACGGTAGCGGACCTGACCAAGACGTTCCCCTCGGAGGCGGGCCCGGTCACCGCGCTCTCCGGCCTGGATCTGGACATCGCCGCCGGGGAATTCATTGCCGTCGTGGGGGCTAGCGGATGCGGCAAATCCACGCTGCTGCGCATGCTCGCCGGGTTCGAGCTGCCCACCTCCGGAATCCTCGAGGTGGGCGGGAAGACCGTGACTGCTCCTGGCCCGGACCGCGGCGTGGTGTTCCAGGACTATGGGCTCTTCCCATGGCTCACTGTGCTGGAGAACGTCGCATACGGGCCCAAACAGAACGGCGCGTCACGCAAGGAAGCCGCCGAACGGGCGGAACGGTTCATCGACCTTGTCGGCCTGACTCGGGTGTCGAATCGCTTCCCCAGCCAACTGTCCGGCGGCATGCAGCAGCGGGTGGCCATCGCCCACGTGCTGTGCAACGAGCCCGCGCTGATGCTGATGGACGAACCATTCGGGGCACTGGATGCGTTGACCCGCGGCTCCATGCAACGCGAACTTCAACGCATCCACCACGAAATGGGCACCACCACAGTGTTTGTCACACACAGTGTCGAAGAGGCGGTCTACCTGGCGGATCGGGTGATCGTCATGGCGGGCGGGATATCCCACGGCAGGCCGGGCTACATCAAGGCCACTGTTGCGGTCGAACTCGACCGGCCTCGCGACGTCAACGCTGCGCAGTTCAACGACTACCGCCGGCGGATCAGCGGGCTTATCGAACACGACAGCGACAGCGAGTAGTCGGCCGGTCAGTCCCGCAGTGCCATGACGACATCGAACATCGCCATGGCCTCGCGGGCCCGTTGGATGACCACCTGTCGCGAACCGTCGACATGGGCGTTCAGCAACGCTCGAGCGTCGGCCAGATCCCCATCCAGCACCCGTTCGGCGATGTCGATGTGCTCGTCGATCGTGGCGAGCACCCGATCTTCGGTGAGATAGTCCAACATCCGCATCGGCCGGATCCGGGCATTGACGGCTTCCAATGCGGTTACCAACGCCTGATTTCCCGACGAGGACAGCAGCCGGAGATGGAACTGTTCGTCTTCCTTGACGATTCCGGCGTCCGGCGTCGGCGGCGACTTGCGGAACTCGCGCCACCTCTCCAACTCCGGTTCCAGAATCTTGGGGTCGTGGCGGCCGTCAGCGTTCTCCAACCGCTGTATTCCTCGCAGTTCCAAGGTGATCCGTAGCTCGTAGAGATTCTCGAGATCGTCCACTCGGGGCCGGTAGGGGTAGAGCCCGCGGTCCCGCCGTTCGATGAGACCGTCGGCAAGAAGCCGGGCCAGCGCCTCGCGCACCGGGGTCCGCGACACCTCGTATCGGCCAGCCAATGTGTTCTCCGCGAGACGTTCAGTGGGCCGTAGCCGTCCCCACATCAGATCGTCTCGAAGCGCTACGAACACACGTTCCGCCAGACTTTCGGTATCGGTCATGCCGCCTCTCACCGCCGTGTATCCAGCAGTGTATACGAGCTGGTATCCCCCGTTTAGTCGCCGGAAACCGACGGTGCCACGTGGGTGCTCTCGTACTCGGTGAGGATGTCGATGCGGCGTTGATGGCGCGGGGCTTGCGACCACTCGGCGGCCAGGAACGCGTCGACGATGGCCAGCGCCTCCTCGGTGGTGTGCATGCGGCCACCGATGCCGATCAGTTGGGCGTTGTTGTGCTCGCGGGCCAGCGTTGCGGTCTCGGTGCTCCAAGCCAGCGCGCAGCGAGCTCCCGGGACCTTGTTGGCCGCGATCTGCTCGCCGTTGCCGGAGCCACCGAGCACGATGCCCAGGCTGCCCGGGTCGGCCACCGTCTTCTCCGCGGCAGCGATGCAGAACGCGGGATAGTCGTCCTCGGCGTCGTAGCTGAAGGCACCGCAGTCGACGGGCTCGTGCCCGGCCCCCTTCAGATGCTCCAGGATGGTCTGCTTGAGCTCGTATCCGGCGTGATCGGCCCCGAGGTAGACGCGCATGGCGGATACCCTACATTCGCCGGCCCGACGAGCAGCGCCGTCCGCTCCGGCACTCCAGGAGATCGCCGATGTTGACCGTGAGCGCGTCGGGCTCGTGCGGCGCGTCCTGCCAGCCCGCCTCCTCGGAATACACCTACAGACCGCCCGCGCCGGGCTCGCGGTCCAGAAGGGTCACCGTTCCGAAGTCGGTGTGCGGCCCGATCCGGAACTGTCCGGCTTCCGGCTCGCCCACCACGCTGACGGGCGGGTAGTGGTTGATGTTCATCGTCCACGTCGGCGTGCTTGCCATCGCCGCGAACGGGTTCGTGGGCAGGCCCAGCGCGTGGGCAGGCCCAGCGCGTGGGCGAACAGCGCCAGCAGATCGTCGGCCACCCGCCGCATCTGGACGGTGTATTCGGTGACCAACCGCTGCAGCGCGAAGAACTCGCGGGCCGCGATGCGGACGCCGCGCGCCAGGGCCGGGCTCACACCGTGCCCACGCACCAGGATGAACCCCGCGCGCTGCAGCCCGACGTCGACGGCGACCTTATCGGCAGCCCAGCCGCCCCGGCGTCAGTGTGAAAGATCCACGGTGGCAACAACACTCATTCGTCGGCCCTATTCACCGATGTCCTCCGCCCACAGATCCGGCTTGGCCGCGATGAACTCGCGCATCATCGTCACGCAGCGCTGGTCGTCGAGCAGGGTGACTGATACGCCGTTCTCGGCCAGCCAGTCGTGCCCACCGGTGAAGGTCTGACTCTCCCCGATCACGACGGCACCGATGTTGAACTGACGGACCAGGCCACTGCAGTACCAGCACGGCGACAGTGTGGTGACCATGACCGTCGAGCGGTAACCGCGCTGCCGCCCGGCGTCGCGGAACGCGTCGGTCTCGGCGTGAATGGACGGGTCGTCGAGCTGCACCCGCCGGTTGCGTCCACTGCCCAGCAGCGTGCCGTCGACGGAGAACAGCGCGGCGCCGATCGGGATGCCGCCCTCGGACAACCCTTTCCGCGCTTCGTCCACGGCGACGTCGAGCATCTCCAGTGGTGGTTTCATACCTTCTCGGCTGCGGTCTTGGAACGACACAGAGCCAAGTATGCGACCCCGGCGAGATCGCGCGGCGCCGTCAGTCGAAAGTCGGCGACTCGGTGCGGGTGCGCTTCAGCTCCCAGAAGTGTGGATACGACGCGAAGATCACCGAGGCGTCCCACAGCTTGCCTGCTTGTTCGCCGCGCGGGATGCGGGAGAGCACCGGCCCGAAGAACGCCACCCCGTCGACGTGGATCGTCGGGGTGCCGACGTCCTCGCCGACCGCGTCCATGCCGGCATGGTGGCTTTCACGCAACGCTGCGTCGTAATCCTCGGAGGTCGCCGCCTCGGCCAGCTCGGCAGGCAACCCGACCTCGTCGAGGGATTCCTTGATCACTGCTGAGAAATCCTTGTCGAACTCTTGATACTTCTTGTTGTGGATCCGGGTGCCCATCGCCGTGTACAGCGGCCTGAGGATCTCTGGGCCCTTGGCCTGCTCGGCGGCGATCGCCACCCGCACCGGACCCCACGCCGTCTTCATCGCCTCCTGGTACTCCTCGGGCAGATCCCTGCCCTCGTTGAGCACCGCGAGGCTCATCACATGGAAGCTGACCTCGATGTCACGGACCTTCTCCACCTCGAGGATCCACCGTGATGTGATCCAGCACCACGGGCACAGCGGGTCGAACCAGAAATCGGCACGGGACTTCTCGGTCATTTCGGACATGGCGGTCCTCTCCTCAACAGTGGTCACGACAGACGCCCGTACGGCACAACCGACGACACCCCCCGTGTCTTCCCGGGTGCTTTAGTGTTGACGAGCGTGGCCCTTCCTAATCTGACCCGCGACCAGGCAGCCGAGCGTGCCGCCCTCATCACTGTGGACAGCTATCACATCGCACTGGACCTGACCGACGGCAACGGCAAGCCGGGCGAGCGCACCTTCCGCTCGCTGACCACCGTCGAGTTCGACGCGCTCGCCGGCGCCGACACCTACATCGACCTCGCCGCCGACACCGTCCGCGGCGCCACCCTCAACGGCATCGATCTCGACGTGTCTGGCTACGACGAAGCCACCGGCATCCCGCTGACCGGACTGGCGGCGCGCAACGTGTTGGTCGTCGACGCGGACTGCTCCTACTCGAACACCGGCGAGGGGTTGCACCGTTTCGTCGATCCCGTCGACGACGAGGTCTATCTGTACTCGCAGTTCGAAACCGCCGACGCCAAGCGGATGTTCGCGTGCTTCGACCAGCCAGACCTCAAGGCGGCCTTCGACATCACCGTCACCGCGCCCGCCCACTGGGAGGTCATCTCCAACGGCGCCACCGTCGACGACCAGCCGATCGGTGACGCCAAGCGGCATACGTTCAAGGCCACCCCCCGCATGAGCACCTACCTGGTGGCGCTGATCGCCGGGCCGTACGCGCGGTGGCACGACGTCTACACCGACGAGCACGGCGACGTCCCACTGGGTCTCTTCTGCCGCAAGTCGCTGGCCGAGTACATGGACGCAGACCGGCTGTTCACCGAGACCAAGCAGGGATTCGCCTTCTACCACGACAACTTCGGCACCCCGTATGCGTTCGGCAAGTACGACCAGCTGTTCGTGCCGGAGTTCAACGCCGGCGCGATGGAGAACGCCGGGGCGGTGACCTTCCTCGAGGACTACGTCTTCCGGTCGAAGGTGACGCGGGCGTCGTATGAGCGGCGCGCCGAAACGGTGCTGCACGAGATGGCGCACATGTGGTTCGGCGACCTGGTCACCATGCAGTGGTGGGACGACCTGTGGCTCAACGAGTCGTTCGCGACGTTCGCGTCGGTGCTGTGCCAGGCCGAGGCCACCGAGTACACGCAGGCGTGGACGACGTTCGCCAACGTGGAGAAGTCGTGGGCCTACCGGCAGGATCAGTTGCCCTCGACTCACCCGGTGGCCGCCGACATCCCGGACCTGCATGCCGTGGAGGTGAACTTCGACGGGATCACCTACGCCAAGGGCGCCAGTGTGCTCAAGCAATTGGTGGCCTACGTCGGCCTGGACGCGTTCCTCGCCGGGCTGCGGGATTACTTCCGTGACCACGCGTTCGCCAATGCGACCTTCGGCGACCTGCTCGGCGCGCTGGAGAAGTCATCCGGTCGCGACCTGTCGGGGTGGGGTCGGCAGTGGCTCAAGACCACGGGCTTGAACACGCTGCGACCGGATTTCGACGTGGCCGCCGACGGCACGTTCACCCGGTTCGCGATCGATCAGGGCGGCGCCAAGCCGGGGGCGGGCGAGACGCGGGTGCACCGACTGGCGGTCGGCATCTACGACGAGGACGCGACCGGCAAGCTGGTCCGGGTACATCGCGAGGAGCTTGACGTCGACGGTACGACAACCGAAGCTTCTGCATTGCAAGGTGTTTCACGCGGCCAACTGATCCTCGTCAACGACGACGACCTGACCTACTGCTCGCTGCGGCTGGATCCCGATTCGCTGAAGACGGTGCTGACCCGTATCGCCGACATCGCCGAACCGCTTCCCCGCACCCTGGCGTGGTCCGCAGCGTGGGAGATGACCCGCGACGCCGAGTTGCGGGCCCGCGACTTCGTCGCGCTGGTGATGAGCGGTCTGCACGCCGAGTCGGAGGTGGGTGTGGCTCAGCGCCTGGTGCTGCAGGCGCAGACCGCGCTGGGCTCCTACGCCGAACCGGGTTGGGCGGCCGAGAACGGCTGGCCGGCTTTCGGCGATGCGCTGCTGGACCTGGCCCGCGAGTCGGCCCCGGGCTCGGACCACCAGCTGGCGTTCGTCAACGCGCTGTGCACCTCGGTGCTCTCCCCCAACCACGTCGCCGTGCTGTCGACCCTGCTGGACAACGAACCCGCAGAGGTGAACATGCCGGGGCTGGTGATCGACACCGACCTGCGCTGGCGCATCGTGACCGCGCTGGCCGCCAGCGGAAACCTGGACGCCGACGGCACCGACACACCGTTCATCGACGCCGAGGCTGCGAACGATCCCACCGCGGCGGGACGCCGGCAGGCGGCGGCCGCCGCGGCGGCCCGGCCCCAGGTGCCGGTGAAGGAGACGGCGTGGCAGCAGGTCGTCGAGGACGACACGCTGGCCAACATCACCGCGCGGTCGATCATCGGCGGCTTCGTCCGGCCCGGCCAGGGTGAGCTGCTGGCGCCGTTCCGGGACCGCTACTTCGAAGCCATCTCCGGTGTGTGGGAGCGGCGTTCGAGCGAGGTCGCGCAGACCGTCGTCATCGGCCTGTATCCGTCGTGGGACATCAGCCAGGACGCGCTGGACGCCGCCGACCGTTTCCTCGTCGATCCCGAGGTGCCACCGGCGCTGCGCAGGCTGGTGCTCGAGGGCCGCGCAGGGGTCGAACGTTCGCTGCGGGCAAGAGAATTCGACGCGGGCTGATTGCCGCGGCTGGTTCCGCGAACGTGCGGATACCCTCACCGCTGCGCCGAGGGCATGTTCGGGCAGAGCTCGCCGAGGGCGCCGGCGGCGTCATTTATCGGCGTGGCTATCTCGAGCATCTCCTCGAGCGTCTCCGGCTGTTCCGGGCCGCTGGGATCAACGCGTTCGGACGTCGCCAACCGGTCGGCCGCGTCAGCCCACTCGGTGAGATGCTGCTTGATCTCGGGTGTCGAAACGGAATCAGCCGCGGTGTGAACCATCATCGCCATCTGCGTGTACTGCTCGACAACCGACTGAGGGTCGCTCGGCAACATAGCCCCCTGAGTGGGAGTCAACGTTTCTGCTGCTGCCTGCCATTGGCGGGCAGCGCCTTCCACCACCGCACAGTCCGCCTCTCTCTCCGGGGACGCTGGCCCAGGAATGAGCCACACTGCCGCCAGGACCACCGCCACCGTGGCAGCCGCGGTAGTCGCCGTAGTCGCGATCCAGATCCAGCGCACCCGGGCGGACCGCTGCGGCTCGGTGGAGTTCATTGCGACCGTGACACCGTAGGTCGATCGGGGTCGAGTTCGAGAACGCTGCCCGACGGATCGGGGACGTAGAGGGTGAGACGTGGATTGTCCGCCTGCAGTCGGTATATGTCCTTGATGTCAATGGGATTCCAGCTGTGGTCCCCTAGCGACCCAAGCTGGAGCTTAAGGCCGTAGAGACGGTGGTCCGCACACGAATTCGACACGGCTGATTCTGCGAACGTGCATTCCTCGTAGCGCCGCGCAGATCGCTGCCGGGATTGCACGCTCACATGGGCGTCCCGCTAGTGCCCATCGATCGACCACGCATCAGGGCAGTGGCGCCGCAACCCATCGGCAGTTCCGTAAATGGCGTCCCCGGCTCTCATGACGTCAGCGTCGTCATAGGGGTTCGGTGCCGCACCGCCGGCGTGGCCCCGCTGGATGTCGGCGAGTTGAGAGAAGCCCTCCGCCCATTTCTCGAGGTCCACCCTGAGCTGACGATCAGACACCGATTCGGTGGCGGTACGCACCCTGTCGGCGAACTGGGCACTGGCATGGCCTCCTGTCTGATCCTGGCCGTCCATGGCTCTGAAGTCGCGCGCCAACCCGGCGACAACGCTGCAATCAGACTCTGACACGCCTGATGAGCTGTCGTCGCGCCACAGCACGACCGCGAGCACCACCCCGCACAGCGTGACGAGAAACAGGCCGAGTAGAAGCCACCGCGCTCGACTCATGACCCTCCCGAAGATACGACCGGCCTATCGGCAGACGGCACAGGAATGGTCAGTTGACCGCCGGATGGGTCGGGAACATACAGCGGTAGGCGCGGATTCTCGACCTGGATTGCGTATATGTCCTTGATCTCGATCGGGGACCACTGGTTGCTTCCCCACGGAATGGTCGGGTAGCCGCCGGCATCATTGTGAGGGACCATCGCCTTGACGTGCTCGGCCTCGAGATCGTACGAAACCCAGTTCGCCTGATACCACTTGCCCTCTCTCTGCACCCATCTCACGTGCGAGGGTTGGCCACCGAATCCTTCGCCCGTCACCCGGAACCTGTAAGCCTCTTTCATCGTCCATGCCGGCTGCACTGCCCAGCCATTGGGGGGAGGCGGTGCGATTTCGTGCAGGCCGGACGTTCCGCCCACCACGGCAGGATCCAGATTGCGGTGCCACGGCTGGGGAATCGCTGTCGGCCCCATCGGAGGGCCG
>Ga0209347_1005091_pt1 | contig 12890 bp, 10 predicted proteins | sample AutmiccommuBRH23_FD_187382 | JGI IMG/M metagenome (GOLD analysis project Ga0209347, IMG submission 187382) | Deep subsurface microbial communities from Mt. Terri, Switzerland - Autotrophic microbial communities BRH/23 (SPAdes) (version 2) | ecosystem: Environmental > Aquatic > Deep subsurface >... | reverse complement strand
CTAAGATTAAAACCTTATCACCATTTTTTACTGCCTGGATTGCACCAGCTAATCCAGCTGTTCCTGCACCGACAAACACGACATCATAAACTTTATCCCAATTCATTTTTTTGCCCCCTTTTAATTTTCGTTAATGCTAATTGCTGTTATCTTGTTTTCCTCTGCATGGCCATGATTTAACCAATGTATTCCCCCTCTTGCAATTCTGGCCTTTTTAGATTACAGAATATTCTTAATTGCAAGACGAGTTCCAAGGGAATCAACAAAATAATGTTTCGAGTCCTATCTGTCAAATTTTAAATTTGAATTGTCGAAAATACTAGTTAAACGGTAAAGCAAAAGCTTGTTTATGGGATTCCTAAACAAGCCTTGGTTGAAAAAGATATTCATTTTTGAATTCTTATAATGTCTTAGCATTTGAAAACTACTTATTTTCAAAGGTAAATAAACATATATCCTTTGATTCATCCTCGTCTTGTCAAAATTCATCTTTGAATCATTTAGTCCTTACTTTAGAAACATCTAATTACGATTATCATTTATCTTATCCATATCAAATCCCAGTTCCAGCAAACAAGAGGTAAATTAGTTATAGAAAAGGCTTGTTTATAGAATCCTACAAACAAGCCTTAGTTACTTAAATTATTCACCCTTGTTACTATTACATCTAGCTCTGAACCAGGTTTTCATAAAAAGAAAGCCTTTTTTATAAAGACTGCAGTATCCGGAAATTAGTTATTTGGTGTTGTATCAGCTAGGATTGTTGTGAACAACGATATTCGTAAGATAATGGTAAACATTTTAGAGTCAGTCAATTTGAATATTTATTAGCCTTCCGCGACATGGTTGGCTGGCTGATTCCTAAGGCTTTAGCTGCTTCATAAGTATTTTCATATTTTTTAAGAGCGAGGTTAATTAGTTGCTTTTCAATCTCTTCAACTGCTTCTTTAAGTGGAACAATCTCCTTTAACTTTAACAAAACAGCTCCCTTTTCCTTGCTATGAACCTGTTCGGGTAACTGGTGAATATCAATAATGTCTTCGACACAGGTGACGACTAATCTTTCAACTAAATTAGCCAATTGCCTGACATTACCAGGCCAACTGTAATTTACCAGTTCATCAAAGGCCCGTGGAGAAAAGGACTTTTTTGTATTATATTTTAAATTAAATTTTTCTTTAAAAAAATGTAAAAAGGATGGAATGTCTTCCAGTCTTTCCCTCAACGGAGGAATACATATGGGGATAACATTTAATCGGTAGTAGAGATCTTCTCTAAACTTACCCTGGGCTACCATTGATTCTAGGTCCCGATTAGTGGCGGTAATGATCCGTACATTTACTTGAATGATCGCGTTACCACCGATACGCCTAAATTCATTTTCCTGTAAAACCCGCAATATTTTTACTTGTAAATCGGTAGGCAAGTCACCAATTTCGTCTAAAAAAAGAGTTCCTTTATCAGCCAGTTCGAAAAGTCCAAGTTTGGTCTTGGTACCGGACCCTGTAAAGGACCCCGGTTCATAACCAAAAAGTTCAGATTCTAACAGGTCCCTAGGAATAGCACCACAATTAATTTTAATAAAGGAGCCCTGTTGGCTTCTTGGACCGGAATAATGTATCATTTTTGCAATAACCTCTTTGCCAACCCCTGACTCACCCAAAATCAGAACTGTTGTATCAACTTGGGCAATTCTGAAAGCATTTTCAAGAATAGTACACATTTCCCTGCTTTTGGCTACCACATCTTCAACTTTCATTTGTTGGATACGCAATTCTTGCAATTCGTTATTATATCGTTCCTGAGTGCGGGCCAACTCCTCTCTCAGGAAGTTCAACTCGGTAATATCCCGTACATTTGTCACCACCCGAAAGACTTTGCCGTCTTCACCAAAAACTGGTGTACCGGTAATGATTGTTTGTTTACCTGTATTAATCCTCTGCACCATAGTGAATGGTTCGTGGGTCTTTAAAATTTTTAATGTGACCGATTCATTAAGAACCCCTTGTTTCTCCAAGTCCCGCATGTTTTTCCCCAAATAAAATTCCGGTTTGTAACCTGTTAATCGTTCAATGGCTTTATTAACCCTTATTGTACGTCCTGCAGCATCACAAACATAAATTCCGTCATAGGAACAGTCTATCACGGCATTTAATTCCTTATTAAGTTCTTTAACATTCTTCAATTCTTTTAAGATTTCTTCCAGTTCAGTCATATCCTGAAAAATGGCCACAGCGCCAACCACCCTACCGTCTTCAATGATGGGTGTTCTGTTGACGACCACTTTCACCCCGTTTAATTCATACTTGGCACCGATTTGACCTCGGCCTGACTGTAGAACCTTCAAAAGGCCTGTACCGGGAAAGACTTGTTCAACCTGCTTTCCTATCAATTCTCCATAATCCATTCCAAAAATTCGCTGCAAAGCCTGATTTATAAAAGTAATCTTGCCTGTCTTCTCAATGGATACAATACAGCTATAGGCATTTTGCAAAATATCTTCATACTGTTTTTGTGTAGTTTGTATTTTCGCCCGAAAATAAGCTGCAATCTCCTTGTCCATTATCATTCCGGCAAAGAGCCCGTCCGTCCCTAAAACCCAGATAGGGGTATCCAGATATAAATCTAACCCGTTCAGAAGGCTCTCCAAATCCTCTTCAAATACTATTTTCCCGGGGCAATCCGGGGGTAAAAGCATAAAGCTACTAACCACCGTTACCTCTGATGAATTTTCATCATACTCCTTGGTTTTCCCGTCCTGAAGGGCGGCCCAAACCTGCAAGGATAAGCAAAAAATTCCCACTAATCTTCCGTCCTCTAAAACAGGTGCACAATCCAAACCAGACTCAATGAGCAAGGTCACGGCCGTGTAAAGCTGTTGCTCCGGTTGCAATAACAGGGGAGCAGCCTTAACCAAATCTTTTCCGAGCACAGAAGCACCTCCTTGTATACTAAAGGTAGCTATACAATTTGTTTTCCGCAATTCAGATTGTAGTTAATTTTCAGTTCTTTTCTATAAAAATAGCAAGCCTTAGCAAGAGGGTTTACAGGTGTGAGATGATTAGATACTCCTGATACACACTGCAGTTCAGTAGCAAGCCCACATTGGTCGGGTTTTTATGGATACAGGTGTTTCCTCGTGAGTTTGAGGTTATTATTAAGTCCCTTGGAAAAGAGTATCTGATAGACATCTAGGCCTCTGTGGCGGAAGGACGCGGCAGACCCCTGCAGGTAAAGGCGCCACATCCTGACAAAATTTTGACCGAATTTTTCTTCTATTTCCTTAATTCTTGCCTCAAAAGCATCTGACCAGCAATCTAAGGTTTTGGCATAATGGAGTCTCAGGCTTTCGATATCAATGATATTAAAATCGTGTTCTGGCAGAAGGGCCACTAATTCCCGGAGGGAAGGAATGTAGCCCCCTGGAAAGATGTATTTTCTTGTCCAAGGGTTAACCGAGGCCTCTTTGGCAGAGGTAATTGTATGTAAAAGCATTAAACCTCCCGGTTTTAGCAGGTGTTCCACTGTTTTTATGAAGAGGGGCAGGTTACTTTGCCCTACATGCTCAAGCATTCCTATACTAGCGATCTTATCAAAGGTTTGACCTTTTGCCGGAAGGTCGCGGTAATCCAGCAAATCCACCCTGGCCCTTCCGGTCAATCCCAAGATAGTAATACGCCTGTTGGCTTCCCTGTATTGCTCTTCGCTGAGAGTGATACCAAGAGCTTCTACCCCATACTCCTGAACCGCTTTGATTACCAGCCAACCCCAGCCACAGCCTATATCTAGGAGATTTTCACCGGGTTGAAGTTGAAGTTTACTTAAAATATGGTCAATTTTTTGAAGCTGAGCCTGGTGAAGGGTATCCTCAGGAGTCTTGAAATAAGCGCAGGAATAGCTCATGGTTTCATCAAGCCAGAGGTTGAAGAAGTCGTTCCCCAAGTCATAATGATATTGAACGTCATTTTTCTGCTGATCTTTGGATTGTTTTCCTCCTGCCATTAACCTTAATCCTTTTACCAAGGCTTTTTTTAGTGTTCTTCTTTCGATCAAATTTGCATTATGTGCAAGTTTAACCACTTCTTCAAGAGAACCTAACACCTGGATAGACCCCATCATATAACCCTCACCGAAACCCAAGGTCGGCTCCTTTAAGAGTTGCTGTGCAACCTGTCTGTCTCGAAGACATATCTTCACTAACGATTGGCCATTGCCGTAAGTACGAGTATCTCCGTCCCAGTAATTAACTGAAAAACTTGTTCCAGGGATAGATTTAAAGAAACCATCTAGAACACTTTTATACATGGCTAAGCCTCCTCGTTAGTATAACATTAAACAAACTTACCGGAAATAGTTTTAATTGGAATATTACAAATTTTTCAAAAAATTAAAATCAAGGTATAACGAGGGATTATGTTAAAGCAAAGTCATCCAGCTGTCGGAAATCCTTATGACTTTATCCAATCGTATGACTCCCACTTCTACAAGTGGGAGTGGGACTCCGTCTCTGCTTCGGTGGGGGTAGACTCCCCCACCGAAGACTCGATGTTCAGCTTTAGCTGAACGAGTTCACTGACAGATTTTGGTTGGAGGAGAACCCTAATTCCAAGGATTCTCTCCACCCCTTCAAGCGCAAGCACCGTAAGAAGCTTGGCAAGAACTAGAAATAAACAACCATTACCCGGTATCAAGCTTTATAGCCTCACTACCACCACCAAAAATATTGCATAATTTACTTCTAGTCTACTGGAAGTTAGTTTTCTAAATTACTCAACAAGCCCTTATAACCTTTTGGGGCTCCTGGTGATAAAGCCGTCACCGATGACGCCAGTTTTTATCATTTTATCAACTTGGTCTTCATTGTACCCCAACTCTAACAGGATATCTTTCGTATGCTGGCCTTTATAAGGCGGAGGAAGCTCAGCCAGGGCATCATATGCTCCAAATTTAATTGGATTACCGACGACTTTTACCTTGCCAGCTGTTGCATGTTCAAATTCAACCAACATATTACGGGCTTTAGTGTTTTCACTCTCGCAAATTTGAGGAACCTCTAAAATTGGAGCCACAGCAACCCTGGCTTCACGCAACATTGATACCATTTCTTCAACAGTATAATTACTCATCCACTTATTAATAAATTCCGTCATTTCTTCTATGTTTTTCAATCTTGCTTCATTACTGTTGAATTTTGAGTCAACGGCCATATCAGGTACACTCATTAACCTACACAAGCTTCCCCACAATTTTTCGTTAGAAGCGACTACACAGACAAAGCCGTCTTTGCATTTGTAAACATCATAGGGGCCGCCATCAGGATGTCTGCTCCCCTGCCTCTTGGGAGCCCGCCCGGTTATGGTATACGCTGGCACATTGTTCTCCAGACAGGTAAATATTGAATCTACCAAGGCGACATCAATTCGCTGTCCCTCTCCCGTCGTGTTTCTATAATTAAGCGCCCCCAGTATTCCGATGCATCCATATAACCCAGAAATAACATCCCCAAGGGAAGACCCTACCCGTAATGGCATTTCAGGGTATCCGGTAATACTCATCAACCCCCCCATGGCCTGTGCAAGCATGTCATAGCCCGGCAGTTTGTACAATGGACCATATTGACCAAAAGCAGATATAGACAGATAAATAATATCCGATTTTACCTTCTTGCAATCCTGATAACCCACTAATAGTTTGTCAGCTACACCAGGTGCATAATTTTCCATAACGATATCCGCATCTTTTACAAGGTCATAAAATATTTTTCGAGCTTGCTCTTCTTTTAGGTTTAGTTCTAAACTTCTTTTTCCCCTGTTCAGACCGATGAAGTAGGTTGCTTCCTGAGTACCAGGGGCAAAAGGCGGCCAACTGCGTTCATTGCTGTTTGGCCCTATATCTTCTACTTTAATAATATCCGCACCCAAGTCAGCCAGAATCTGACTGCAAAATGGCCCGGTGTATACTCTTGTCATATCTATAATTTTAATGCCATCCAAAATTTTTTTCTTTTTCTTCATGGTTGCCAACACCTCCTACCTACTAGTCTTTACGTGAAAAAAAGGGTTACTATTACAAAATTCATACACTTCTCATAATTAGATATAATCAGTCAATTAAGATTATTGTTTTAACTATTCTACCCAAATAATGGCCCCTCCACCCTGGGTTAATCCTCCACATATGCCACAGGCAGCATATCCACCCCCATTTTCTTTTAGGTTGTAGGCTGCTGTCATCATGATACGTGCACCGCTGGCGGTATTTGGATGACCGACAGAAATGGCGCTTCCATTAACATTTAGGTCGCATTTTAATGTCTGATATTGGTTTTCATCGTAGTCTAGAATCGGTTTGGTAGAAACTTCCTTGACCATTTCTTTGTAATCGCTGGAAAGGAATTTTTGATTAGCCAGCAGCTTCGTGGATACCAACGGTACACAGGCAAAGGCTTCATTTATTTCGAAGTACCTCATGTCTTTGATACTCAGTTGGGCATCTTCCAAGCATTTCTTAATTGCAAATGCAGGTGCAACCGGCATTATTCTTGGCGCAAGTGCGATAGAGGCCATAGAAACCACTGTGTAAATCGGTTCATATCCCAGTTTTTCTGCATTTTCACGGGTTGTAATAATCTGGACTGCTGTTCCATCGTTCATCCCCGGCGCATTTCCGGCTGTACAGGTGGGATTTCCAAATATGGGTTTAAGCCTAGCCAGATCTGCAATACTAATGTCAGGTCGATATTGCTCGTCTTTGTCAAGTATCTTGCTAGAAATCACATTGCCCTTTTTATCTTTCTTGACTATTTCGAGCGGAACTATCTCGTTTTTGAAAAAACCCCGATCAAATGCCTTGCCATAATTCTGATGACTGGCGTAGGCAAATTCATCTTGTTCTTCTCTTGATACACCGTATTCAATTGCCACTTCGCCCGAATCTACAGCTACCGGGGCATAATCCTTATAACCTAGGGGAATGATGGGGTCTTCAACCAAGAAGGAAGTATGGCGTTTACCTTCCCATCTGATACCGCGCATTAGGAAGGGAACTGTGCTAAAGCTTGTAGCCCCGCCGGTCAAAACCACTGTGGCTTCGCCCAACTTTATGCTCCTGCTTCCGTATTTGACTGTTGTCAGAGCTGAAATACAGGCCTGGTCATACCACACTGACGGCGTTTCAGGGGACAGTCCTGCTTTTAATAAGGCCTGGCGAGCCACTACTGGAGTAAAGGGGTCTTTGCAATTGCTGGTATCACCATTTCCCCACCATACTTCGTCGATGAGTTCCGGATCTATGTTTATTTTTTCCAGGGCATTCTTCATTCCCATCGCGCTGAGATCATAAATATCGATATCCTTCATGGCCCCCCCAAATTTTCCAAAGGGGCTTCTGCAAGCGCTAATACATACAATATCATCTTTACTCTTTTGAAATTTTTTCATTTAAATCTGCTCACTCTCCATTTATTATTGTGCTACCCAGCCGCCGTCAACGCTTAAAATAACTCCAGTACAGTAACTGGCCCCGGGTGAAGCCAAGAATAACGTGGCCGCCTTGAGCTCGTCATCACTGCCAAAACGCTTCATGGGTACATATTGAAGCATAACTTCTTCACTCTTATTAAGAGTCCCATGAGTCATCTTGGAAGGAAACCAGCCAGGAGCTAAGGCATTTACAGTAATATTGTATTGGCCCCATTTGACAGCCAGGTCTTTGGTTAATCCCGCTACGCCCGCTTTACTTACCTGATAGGCTACCGCATCCATAAATTCAGCCGGAGCACCTACAAAAGCGGCCAGAGATGTTAAGTTTATGATTCTGCCATAATTCTGTTTAACCATAATCTGACCAGCTTTCTGGGCCATAATCCATGATCCAGTCAGGTTAGTATCGATTACCTTTCTCCATCCGTCGAGAGGATATTCCAACGCTGGTGCCCCCCAGGTGGCACCAGAATTGTTGACTAGAATATCAACTCTGCCAAACTCCTTCAGGACCAGTTCATAAAGCGCATCGATTTCCTCAGGAGCTTTGACATCACAGCGAGCAGCCAGAACTTTGATTCCCAACTCCTTTTCCATTTTCTCTGCCGCTTCTTGGCATCTATCAATGTTCCTAGCGGCAAGAACCAGGTTGGCTCCTGCTTCCCCTAGAGCATAAGCCATTTGTACTCCTATCCCAGCTGCTCCACCGGTTACAATTGCTACCTGTCCTGATAAATCAAATAGTTCTTTATTCGTTCTCATCAATTTTCAACTCCCTTCAACTGCGATAAACGCTCTGTTAATTATCATAAGTATAGAAACCTTTACCGCTCTTCTTTCCTAATAACCCGGCTTGAACACGCTTCTTCAGCAAGGGATGCGGTTTGTATCTGTCGCCAAAGTCTCTCTCCATGGTTTCCATTCCGTGCATGGCAATTTCCGCTCCTACCAGATCCAACAAGGTACAAGGTCCCATTGGATGTCCAGCGCATAGCTGCATAGCTTTGTCGATCTCCTCCGGACTGTTACCTTCCTGAACCAGTTTGATCGCTTCGTTCATAAGCACATCCAACAGTCTGCTGACAATAAAACCAGCAAAATCTACAGCTATGGCTGATTCCTTTCCAATTTTCTCTACATAGTTAAGGGTAATTTTCATGGTTTCCTCAGAGGTAAGTTGCCCTTTAATTACTTCGACACCCTTCATCAAGGGTACCGGATTCATAAAGTGAATGCCAATAACTTGTTCTCCTCGACTCGTGGCACTGGCAATCTCCGTTACGGGAATTGCTGATGTGTTTGTCCCCAAGATGGTTTCCGGTTTGCAAAACCTTTCAAGATCAGCAAATATTTTTTTCTTCAGCTCAAGGTTTTCTAAGACACATTCCACGATTAGATCAGCATCTTTACATGCTTCTTCAAGATTGGTGGTTATAGTTATACGTTGTAAGGTCGCTTTTGCATCATCTTCCGTGATTTTACCTTTATTAACCATCTTACCTAGGTTCTTTTCAATGGTGGCCATGGCCTTTGTTAAAGCGTCATTGGAAATATCGTTTAGCATTACCTTGTATCCACCAGTTGCACTGACTTGGGCAACTCCATTTCCCATAACACCAGCCCCTATGACTGTAACTGTCTTAATCTCCACAATATAAGACATCCTTTCAATTTTAGCTTCGAGCTTGATTCAATAGATTCAATTATAAAGTCACTTATTAAGTCACTTATTAAGTCCCAGTAAAATTCGCCTTTCTTTTCTCAAGAAATGCAATAAGCCCTTCTTTACCGTCCTCTGTTCCGAAACATTCTGCAAATAATTCGATCTCAACTTTTAAGGCGTTTTCCAGATCCAGATCAAGCCCTAAATTAAGGGCTTGTTTTGCAAAAGCCAGGGTCACCGATGATTTATTTGCTATAACCTGAGCCATCCTCATGGCTTCATCCTGCAATTGTTCTGATGAGACCACCTGATTTACCAAGCCTATTTCATAAGCTCTTTGAGCATCAATTGGAAGTCCGCCGAATACCATCTGTTTTGCTCGACCAAGCCCGATCAGACGGGATAACCTCTGCGTTCCCCCTCCTCCTGGAATTATGCCCAAGTTAATTTCTGGTTGACCAAATTTGGCATTCTGGGAAGCTATTCTGATGTCACAGCACATAGCTACTTCCAGCCCGCCACCAAAGGCGAAACCGTTTATTGCTGCAATAGTTGGTTTTGGAGAATTTGCTATGTTTTGTTGTGCTAGATTAACACGTAGTGCAAATTGGCGTCCTTGAATAAGTGAATATTTTGACATTTCTGAAACGTCTGATCCGGCCACGAAAGCCTTGTCACCAGATCCGGATATGATAACAACTTTTACATTATTGTCTTCTTTTATTTTTTCAAAAACGTCATTTAACTCAAAAAAAACTTGGGAATTTAAAGCATTAAGAACCTTAGGTCGATTGATTTTGATAATGAAAACATTATCAATTAATTCACAAATTATAGTTTCGTATTGCCAAGTCATTTTTCTTGTCCTCCTTTTTGAGGCAAGATTTTAATACATGCTTCTCCAGTTATCACTTCTAGACCGTCCTGATTATAACAGGTTGTTGCCAGAATCAACCATCCTTTGTTATCATCAATAGCACTTATTTCAACCTCTGCGGTGATGCAGTCACCGATCCGTACCGGACGTTTAAATTCTACTTTTTGGGAGAGATAGATACTTCCAGGGCCTGGAAGAACATTACCGATCAATGCGGAAAGCATGCTAACACCTAACATTCCGTGAGCAATTCGCCCTTTAAAAAGAGTTGTTTGGGCATAGCTCTCATCAAGGTGAAGAGGATTAAAATCTCCGCTAACCTCGGCAAAACTCAATATATCATCCTCAGCTATCGTCCTGGTCAGGTTGGCTTTGTCTCCCACTTGAAAGTTCTTTTCCCTTTTCATACCGGATTTCTCCTTTCACGCTAGGCGATCGAACCGGCAAGACCTCTCTATCCCCTTACAGAAGCGATATTAATGATCTTTCCGAGTCCCTGTTTGATCATCCGTGTGATGTTCAAATTATATTAGTAAACTTTTACTAATAATTACACGTTGAATTTGGTTGGTACCTTCATATATCTGGGTAATTTTGGCATCTCGCATCATTCTTTCCACCGGATATTCCCGGCTATATCCGTACCCACCATGAAGTTGTACCGCATCAGTAGTGACCTTCATAGCAACATCAGAAGCAAACATTTTGGCCATGGATGCATAACGAGCCACGTCACTATCCCCTCGATCTATTTTACTGGCTGCTAAATGGATAAGTTGCCTAGCTGCTTCAATCTGGGTTGCCATATCCGCTAACATTGCCTGAACTATTTGGAAACTGCTCAGAGTTTGTCCGAACTGCTTTCTCTCTTGAACATATTGAAGGCTAGCCTCAAAGGCTCCTTGGGCAACGCCAAGGGCTTGTGCTCCTACACAAGGCCTAGTATGGTTAAAGGTCTCCATAATCACTTTAAACCCTTCATTTTCGATACCCAAGAGATTTTCCTCTGATACACGACAATCGGTCAGGATAACCTCCCTAGTCACCGAACCATGGATTCCCATTTTATCCTCTTTCTTGCCAAAGGTTAGGCCAGGATTACCCTTTTCAACTAAAAACAGACTGATACCTTTGACGCCTTTACTGCGATCAGTTTTCGCCACAATGACATAGATTTCAGATTCACCAGCATTGGTAATAAAACACTTAGTACCATTGATAAAATAATCATTACCTTCTTTAACCGCAAAGGTTTTGATAGAACCTGAATCGGAGCCTGACCCCGGCTCTGTAAGCCCAAAAGAACCCAATACCTTTCCCTCGGCAAGAGGAGTAGCATATTTTAACTTTTGTTCGTGAGAACCAGCTATGAGAATAGGGGCCATGGTGAGTGCTTGGGTGGTCAAGGCCACAGAGGTGGAACAGCAAGCCCTAGCCACTTCTTCGATGACCAAAGTATGAGAAACCATATCCCCTCCGGTCCCGCCATATTCCTCAGGTACATTGATACCGAAGAGACCATATTCAGCCATGCGTTTGATATTATCCCAAGGAAATAGTTCCTCCCTGTCAATTTCGGCGGCCTTGGGTGCAAATTCCTTATCAGCTAATTTTCTCGCCATATCCCGGGTCATTATCTGGATGTCACTTAACTCGATGGTCACAATTTTACCTCCTATATTTTGTATCTTTTTCCTGGCTTTACGCAGCGCGCTAATTAATATTCCAAAATTTACTGTAAGAGCGTTGAGCACGTTCGATCAGTTGATGGTAACAAGACCCACCTCTCCCCTTAGTTTAATTTTCAGCCCTACAAATCATCCCATGTAAACTTATTTCAATCCCATTGACTCTTAATCTTAAGCAATACTCGTTCCAGCAGATATTAATTTGATGTGTTTTAGCTTAAATGGTTAGATTTTATAGGTGTATTGTTGAATTGAGGGTTTGAACTGCAATAATAAAGCTTGTTTATAGAATCTATAAACAAGCTTTATTATTAATTATTCATTTTTGAATCCTAATTATGTCACTAATAGATTTTCTATTTATATTAAAGAGGTTCCAACCGTAAAAATCTTTGATTCATCATTGTATTATGATATTCATCTTTGAATCACTCGAAGGTGGAATTAAATAATATCACTCAAGACCAAATGAGACATTCATTGAAGAGTCCTAAATCTTTTCCAACAGACGAGATAAAAAACTCTTATCCATGTGGAACTCAAATTCCTTATTAGTTTCAGAATCCTCTTCGAAAAAATTATACCTTGAAAGCTAATTCTTGAATCTTTGTCGTCAAAGAGGTTAGGGATAGGGTTGCATTATTTATCTCTTGAGATGCAGCTTGTTGGTGATAACTAACCTCATCCGCTTTTTCGATTTCTTTATCAAATCCTTTTATTTCATTAGTGATGCTTTCAAGGATACATAACAATTGCGCCGGAGGTCATTTCCGGCGCTACTTGTCTAGGCAGTGCTTATTAATAGGCGTCAACGAGTACAACGCTATTTATTGATAACCTTTAGAGATATGAACGTTAATTCTAAATGCAAGTGATATCATTGCTCGTACGGGCATCTGCCTCGATATCGAGCTGATGCACAGAAATGGCATTAGGGGTTTATTCATTAATAATCCCAGTATAGGATATAGACTCCGATAATAGGGGAATTTAGCCAGTTTATTTATATGGTTTTATTAAGTATTCACTTAGAAATGCTGTTTGCTCACTTGCGACTACCTCGAGCTTTGTCATGTCTTGATAAAGGGTCATATGAGATGTCTTTGGAATGACAAACAGTTTCTTTCGCTGAGATTTGATTTGACGGAAGGCTTCAATTTCAAGATCCCAAAGTGTGATAT